>ENA-OWNT01000223-OWNT01000223.1-seawater-metagenome-genome-assembly--contig:-NODE-223-length-158320-cov-7.471894_pt1 | contig 158320 bp, 138 predicted proteins | sample MGYA00238136_ERZ651165 | MGnify/ENA primary metagenome ERZ651165 (study PRJEB26861, sample SAMN08777766) | seawater metagenome | isolation source: coastal seawater | place: USA: Florida | collected...
CTGCTTCAGTATTCCCGCTTCCGTTATTGAGCGTATTTGCTGCTGTCACCAGACTGCGTGCTGCTCCTTCGAGCAAGCCAACTGCCTGATCCATGCCTGCGCTATCCAGTTGCGTCCCATTGGAGAGCGTCAAATTGGACAATGAACTGCGGATCGCGCCTGAAATCTCTGATCCGAGCGCGTTGTTCTGTTGGACATCTTGGATAACTGCCTGCGCCTGTTGTCCACTCAAGCCCATCGCGGATGCGACCTGCACGAATTGGGTCGCCTGTGGCATATCAGGCAAACCTGCCTGTGCGGTGATCTGCGCGGTTTGCGCCGCTGTCGGTGTGCCACCTCCACTGAGGGCATTGCGAACGGCAACGCCCACACCATTTGCCAGCCGAACCGCATCATCGTTATTGACGGCATCGTTGGCAGCTGCCAGCCTGTCTGCACTGACAGCCTCGCCACCGGATAGGGTGCTGTTCTGAACGACCTCCGTTTCATCACTGGATGCGGATGGTGCACCCACATAGCTTTGTGCCTGACCGATGAGAAATTCTGCGCGACGATCACCAATGCCAACACTAGCCAAATCGTTAACGGAGGCATTTGCCAGCTCCCCTGCTGTGCGGATACCCGCACCTGCTAAACGTTCCTGCGTTGCCTCTCCGACCTGTGGCACATTGGTGACAGCATCCGTTGTCACATCAAGTCGCACATCGTCTGCCACAATTGCGATCTCTGTTGTTTGGGGTGCTTGTGGGGATGCGCCATCTGGAAAGTATTGTGCGATGAGATCCTCGCGTCCGGTTGCACCGGGATTGGCGAGTTCGACTTCCATCAGGAAGGCTTCGGTTGGTGAGGGTTGCCCAACAGGTGATGTCATGCCATTGACGGAGGGCGGTGATGCCGTGATGGGCGTCTCCAGAGAACTGGCATCTGAGTTGTTCAGGGTGACCGTTGGAGTATTCATCTGTGTCGTGTCTGTACGGTTATCGTTGCCACTGCGAACGGCTGCTAGCAATGCCGCATTTTCATCATCGTCTGAGGCATCGATACGGGCAACTGAGGCATCACTGAGTTCACCCTCATCTGAGGACGCACGTCGCCGAGCCTTACTCTCTTCGCGGGCGCGGTCACGGCTGAGTGGTTCATCATCCAGACTGGTGCTGAGGCGACTACCATCTTCGTAGGTACGCAAGCCCTGACCATTTGCCTGTTCACTGAAGGCATAAGGTTGTGCCGTTAGCGGATCGCGGCGGATCTCCGCGCCATCTGCTGCCCGTGCCGACAGATTTGGTCCAAGCGGTGGTGGATTGTCCTGTGTGCGGATCGGTGTGCCGAGTGTCATGTTGGCAATCGTATTGCGTGCGCCAGTGATAGTATTACCAGCGAGTTCTGCTGGTGATGCAGTTTCATTGGTGCCTGCCCTACCCAGTGCATAACCGCCGACAGGTCCGAGGTAGGAGGCGGTTGCCCCTTGCGCGACATCGTTGGCTGCCCGTCCTAAATAGGTATCACTGCCGAAAGCGCGTGAGGCATAGTAGGCTTTCTGAGCAGCACCGGGACCCATGAGTGCGCCTGCGGTTTGTGCCAGTGACCCACCTGACATCAGTGTTGCGCCGCCGGTAGCGTAGGCAGATGCGACGCGCGTGACGGAGCCAGCTGCATTTAGGTTGCCACCGGTGGCATTGCCAAAAGCACCCATCAGCCCATTCAGTGCGCCGAGAATCGCCTGCACTGCACCGATCAGTAGAATAGCGATCAAGATGATGCCTAAGAAACCAACACCAAGAAGCAGAATGCCGTTGCCTGTTGCTCCCGCAACCGATACAAATGCCATGACCAGTGCCAGCAATAAGGATGTGATGATCGATTGAATGAATAGACCGAGGATGATGTCAAAGACTGCCCAGGTGACACTCTCGGTTTTCTTAAAGAAGGCAAACAGAATCGCGATGAAAAATGAGGCAAAGGCGATGCCGAAGGCAAGCGTCAGCAACAATTGAATGATTTGCTCTAGCAGACCAAATAGTGAGACAACAATCCCTGAAAAAGCGATCCAGATACCGCGTGCCGCATCATCGAGCGATTGCTGGCGTTCATCTTGTGTCATGCCAAAGCCATAAAAGAAGGAATGCTGGTTGATGTCGAATGCCCCATCTGCCTGATACCACATCAGTGGCATACTGCCGTTGTTGCCGTCGGGCATCGGTTGGAATAAACAACCGGCAGTGCGTAAGACATCACAGCCATCGGCATCCAGATAAGCCAGCGCAATATCCAGCCCGTCAATCGAGGTATCGAAGCTCAAGAACGCCCCGAAATTATTGGTGGGCGGATCAATTTGCATATCGCCTGCATCGCCAATCTGCCCCATGCCTTCAATCGTTCCCCCTGCCCCGGTCACATCGGTGAAGACCGTGCCATAGAAGCCCCCACTCAAATCGCGGCGAAATTGCTCGAAGCCCAGATAGAGTTCGGGACCGAATTGGAACCACATCACCGCGACAGCACACCAGATCACAGCTGACTTGAATTCGACTACACGGACAACACCAAAAACACCCAGCAAATACGAGATGCCCAGCGTGAGCATCGCCAGCGTGAAGACCGGCAACAGCAGACTATCTGTTGAATTGCCTATAGAAGTCAGCAAGGGCTGGAACATCTGCTGGCTCATCCACGAGGTGATCGACATGACATAATAGCCAACCAGTAGAATTGCTTGATTGATGCCCCACAGGGTTTCTGCGACGAAGTACAGAATGCTGTAGACCATCTGCTGAACGGGCACAATCACGCCATCAAGCATGGTGTTGTCTCCTTCCGTAATTGTGTGTCATGCTGGGTTCACTGTGAATGAGAGGCTGATCACGCCGGAGACAAGCGCCACGAAAATCAAAAAGATGATGAGGGCTAGCCATCTTGTCTGGCGATACAACATGCCTGCGATGAACCCCACCACAAAGGCGACCAGCATCGGCACGACAGGCAACGTTGTCCCACCCATCACTGTGATGCTCATGAGAATGCCTGAAATTGAATGATGCCGGTGAACACCAGCGCCACAAAAATGAAAATACCAATGCCGATAAAGAGCAAACATCCCGGTCGCATCAGGCGATTGCCGAGCTTCAATGCCTGTTGGATCAGGACAGTGAGGGCAAGACCGATCAAGATGCCGAGTAATAAGTCGTTGGTCAGAATCATCGTCAGTTTCCTTGAAAATACGGTGTATAGGTTGCTGTTGCCGTCGGTTGCGGTGTGAGGTTGGGTTGTGGTGTGTAATTCTCATCGACACGTCCACCACAGGTGCCGCGATCACCGGATTCCCAGTAGGCGACATTGCCACCGGAAATCGTGCCATCATAGCCATTGCCATAGGGATCTAAGATGTAAGCCAGTGCGGTCGGGTCGCCGGGAGCTGTGTAGGCAAACATATCGAACCGCATCGTCTGATTGGTTTCGATAATCACCCCATCCAGTGTTGCTACATGAGGCTCAACATCTAACTCGCGGGCGGCTTCTTCACTGCTGAAACTGCCCGTCAGGTTGCCATCAATACCTGCCACATAAATCTGAAAGGGTGCGAACAAGATGTAGTCCAGTTGTCCGATATTGCGGATCTCAACTGTCCAGCCGACGATCTGTTCATCAGGGCGTGATGCAGAGGCAAAGACACGCACATTACCCAGTGCGATCCCGAGTGTCAGGTTATCCGGTGAGGGATCTGTGAAAACTTCTTCATCGTAGTAGTATGTGAAAGAAGAGATGCAGGGCGTAGCACTTGGATACGGCGTATAGGTCGGACGGGGTGTGCTGGTGGATCCTGGAACATAGCCACCGGGCGTTGCGTAGCTCCCGCCATCTGGTGTGCGTGTTGCGTAATAGCAGATGGTTCCGGTTGCATTGCAGACATAAATTAAGCCGGGATTCGGTGTATTGGTGATGTAGCCACCGGGCGGAATGTAGACCGGTGGTGCAACATCGGTTGATACCTGTGTGTGGGTCGGTATCGGGGTTGAACTGGGCGCGACAAATTGGGGCAAGCCACTGATCGATTGGTTCACAGGATCCAGCGGACCCTCTTGCATGACCTCACTGGCGGTGCCGCCACAGGCAAGGACAGCGAGTGCCATCACAAGGACTACGATTGCACCGCGCCAGCGCGCAGGTAGTGACTCTCGATTGACGCGCTTCATACAGCGATGCTTGTCCAGAAGGAACATAAGGGTTCTCCAACTAACCAGATTTGACAGACATCCACACCGGCAACCACGATGTAAATCACGAGCAGAATGGCGGCAACTGCCAGCACAAAACCATTGCTGAGACAACCAACTACCAGATCAAAGCCCTTCCTGACCAGAAAAATCGGCAGATAAATCAGGGCGATAACGAGCAAAATCCCACCACAGCAGAAAACGAGTGACGACACAGAACACCTCCTAGGGAATCAAGCCCGGTACATTTGCAGGATCGAGCAACAGATTCCATGTGTCTTGAACAGTTGGCGTGCGATTGCGGACATAGAAACTCTCGCCCAGCACAGGAATCAGCAAAATGACATCGCTGGTGGTGGATACACTGACACGCACAAACCCGGATGAATCGGTCACGGAGGTTGCCAGCAAGCTGTTATCTGAGACATCGACGGCGCGTACTGTGATCCCTTCAATCCCTTCATTGGCATCGACCTGATCATTGGCATTGAGATCAACGCTGACAATTACATCGACCGTGATGATTGAGGCTGGTGCAGTTGTTGCGGTCGGAGCGATGGTAGGTGGTGCTGAGACCAGTTCGACGTTGTCCACGACCACAGCCGTCTCCCCTGCTGGTAAGACGACCTGTGTCGGTTGTGCAGGAATCGGTGGTCCGGTGAAGATTTCGACGTAATCCAGATTGCACCCTTCGGAACCACCTCCATCTGCCATGCACACAAAATCAATGACGTGATAGCCCGGTTCTACCCAATACGGTTGCGTGACAAAGGTCTGGCGCACAGGATTCAGATCGGGATCAATGGTCAAGAAGTTGGTTTCAATGATGCCCAAAAATGCACCATCGAGATGAATCTGAATGGCTGCCCCATTCACCTCACTGCGATATCCGGTACGAAATCCATCCCCTTCAAATGGATACCGCAGGGTCGCACCCGCATCCCGTGATTCGTGATAGCCATCGTCGGAGGCATTGGAGATCGTGCGTAAATGCCATTGACCACTGACTTGAATCAGGTCGAGGCTTTCATAGCGCGTCCACCCGTAAATATCGCTTGGTGCGACACCATCTGGCAGTGGATTATTGGCTACGCCATTGCTGCTATTGGTCGTGTCGGAGGTTGTGGGCACAGCCCCCTGCGCTGCTGGGACAGGCGTTGCTGCGACAGATGATTGTGTCGAAACAACCTGCACTGCTGGCAATGGCGTACTCGTGAGGATCAAGTGAGTCGCAGTGATTACAACCGGTGTGGCAGTCGCAGGAAGTGAATGGATACTCGGCAAAACTAGCGTCTGCACATTATTGAAGATATTGGGATCGACTTCATCGCCAGCAACGCTGACAGAACTCGATAGCGCATCCATTTCTGTGTTGGAGGTAATCATCGCTGTGGCTGTGTAAATTTCATTGACATCTAAATCGCCAATCTCGCAGGTGATGGCATTGTCTGCGAATGTGCAATCTGTTGAAGAGATAAAAGTCATCCCGGGTGGTAACGCATGGATGACGCTCACATTGCTTGCATCATTGGGGCCTTGATTGCTCACAACATAGGTCATGACGAGGGACTCACCGGTAATGAGCTGAGTTGCAGATGGTGATATGGATAACACGAGATCGGCGGAGTCTGCTGGTGGTTCATTGATCGTGAAGGATAGGCTTGCGCCATTGTTTGCTGGTTCTGGATCGTCATCGGCGTGCGAGACAATTGCTTCAAGCGTCACGGGATTGCCCGGTGCCACTGCGCGCACCGTTAAGACAATGCCTTGTGGTGTGCCTGTTTCAACGATATTCGCATAGCAGCGCACAACAGATCCTGTGTTGCTACAATCGCTACTGGCAATGTATTCGAGTTGTGCGGGTAAAACGAAATCGATACTTGTCAGATAGGCTGGCGCGGTATCTGCATTGGTGATGAGGAAGTTGATCGTTACTTCATCACTCATATCGACAACTGCCGGCGATACTGAACCCGAAAGCGCGATGTCAACGGGTTCGGGTGTCACGACATCGAGGCTGATCGATGCCATGTTGTTGCTACTGTCCGGGTCTGTCTCAGCTGCTGTAACGGAAACACTATTCTGGATGCCATCACCAGTGATGCTTGCCCGCACGGTGTATGTGACAGTCACAAGCTCCCCTGCTGGCAACTCGCCAATGGTGCAATTGACGATGGATGCTGAGACCACACAGGCATCCGCTGAGGTGACAAATGCCATGCCCGATGGCAGATGATCTGTGATGGTGACAAAGGTCGCCGTTTCTGAACTTAAATTTTCCACTGTCACGGTCGTGTCGAAGTTGTTGTTGACTGGCACAACCGCTACTATCGCTTCAACCGAGATCGACAAATCAACTTCTGACTGAGCGAACACGGTTGATATGAATGCCGTCAATGCAAGGATACTGATGAAGAATAGTCTGCTTGATGTTACTTTGATCACGATACTGACCTACTCTGCTAAGTGGTGCAAGTAATTACAGCTGTAAATATATTTAATAAATAAGCTGTATTGACACATTTTTGATAAACTTAATTCCCTGTTGCTGCCTGTGTTGCGCGTGCATTTTCAGTGGCAGTTGCTTGATCGTAGCGTGCGGTGCTGGATAGCGCGATGTTGGCCTGAATATCGCTTTGCTGTGTCGCGACAGCATTGACAGTGGGTTGTCCTGAGTTAGCTGTCACGGTGAGTGCGATGAGTGGCTGCGATAAAGTTTCACCGGGTGCAGGTGTTGGTGCAACTAGGGTTGAAATGACCTGGTTGTCATTCAAGGTCGTTTCGAGTACCGGTGTGTTGTTGCTATCAGGACGAATGAGAAATCCTAGAAAGAAGAAAAGTACAGCACTAATCACGATAGCTGAACCCATATGCACCCGCGAAAAACCAGGAATTCCTTGAGCCACGCCGACCTCATAGTCGTCTGAAAACCCCATCTGCTCTCGTAGTGTGTCTCCGCGCGGGTCATCGATGCTCTCGACCAGCAAGAAAGTGGCATCCTTGCGCCCTTCCTGCCAGAGGACTTTAGCAGTTTGTAATTTCATGCGGGTGATTTTTTCTTGTCTCTCCCGTTGGTTAATCATTCAACCCTCCCATAAGTCATGATTAATTCGGTGCTTCTGCTTGCCGTAACACGCGCAAATAGCCTGCAATTGATTGTGAAATGATGTCGATATCTACTGTCACAGCTTGCGTCATACCAATTGTTGCTTGATAGTGCGCTAGAGTTACGGTAGTCAACGCTGAAAACCTGTAGCCCGATGCTTCATAGATTTTTCTGGCTGCTTCCTGTGGATACGCTTGTCTATCTATTGCCAGAAAAGCGGGCTGTCCACCTGCCCTGCTCTCGATATGCAGTGTCTTGTGGTCATATTTGGCATTGAGAATCGTGTAGTGAGCATCCTGTATCTGATCGATGAAAAAAATGATGTTCCAGAAAGCATCGTGTGGCATCGCATGCACAGTCCCGAGCATTTTGGCGCGCCAGATCGGTGAGCCAAGGATATCGACGACCAGTTGCTTCGCCTGGTACTCATCCATGTCGATGCCATCTACGTAAAGAATCGTTTCATAGAGGATGTTATTCGCACGGGTGGCAGGTAACGGTATCACCTGTTCGTATCTTGCTTCGTCAGGTTGTGTATCCAGAATTTGAACTTGACGTGTCATCCCGTTAAACTGGACATCTATGAATAGATCTTGCATGTTCATAATTGGATCTCTCTCAGCCTTTCCACAAACCAATGAGGATTCTTGTAATAAAAATCCGTCAATACACCTATTCTACACATAAATTAAAAATACCACCACTTCGTAATTGAACTCGACTCAAGATTTTGAAATGGAAGGTACTCTGGCTAATTCCATCCAATCCAGACATCATTGTGTTCAAACCGTGTAAACTGGCGTGAAGTTGCCCGTTTGAGTGACTTCCATTTTTTCATTGAGCCAAACATATATTCCTCTAATTGCCCTTTTTCTTTTTTCAAGAACAATTCTATGCGCTTGTGGTAGAACGCGGAAAATTCACAAATCTTGGTGTGAACAGTATCGACAGTACGAGGGTTGGTTAAATATACAGGGTCGGTTTCAGCTCGTTGCATAACAGTTTTGAACCAGTCAAGCAAGATATTCCAGCTCAGTTCTTCCACCTGCCCTGTTCCGAATATCTCGTCTTCCCATTCACGAACCGCGATTAAGTAGTCTATGAAGCGTTGCACATTTTTCTTGTAGTCACGCACCGCTTTTTGTTGTTCTTGTTGACGTTTTTCTTCTGCGACTACTTTGGGATCACGTTTCTTCCAATTCAAAAGATACTGCGCTTCTTCAACCCATTTCTCACAACTAGCTGGAGAGAGATATTCGCGACCGCGCCACGAAACCATTGTGTATAAACGTTCTGAACCGAGTAGTATGAGTTGCTCTAGCGTGAAGATACCACGATCATTTAGTTGCTCAACTCGACTCGTACCGAGTCCACTAACCAGTGACAATGATAGGTTTATTTTCTCGTATGTGAGTAAACCTAGTTGCTGACGTGCCTGTATACCTTCGGGTGGAATGTTGTCGAGTAATCCTAATTGGTCAGGTTCGATTTTAAGTCCGATAATGTTCGCAATGTCAGATTCACCTTCTGGCATCGAAATAGCAAGATGTTTAGTGATGGGAATGACTTTGTTGGATGGAGAAATCACTGTAGGTTTGTAAATGGGTGGGAAATCATGTTCTCCTCCACCCCATTCAGGTTGATTTGCTTTGTCTAAGCATCGCCATATCACGTCCTGTACGATAACAGGATGATTTGCGTGTGCTAGTTGAAGACGCGACGGACGACGATAGCACATAACAAATTTATCTTGTGACCGCCCCATCCAATCTAGCGCAACACCTTTAATAGCAGGAAAACGCTTGCCATCACTGCGTTGTATCCATTGCCCTGGTGTGATGTCTTGTCCATTTACATTAATCCGAATTGACGATTTCCAGAGATTAGAATCATCGACATTGTCCCAATTCAGGTGACGGTATTCAAAAACAGGGGTTACGATCACGCCCAGTTCCTGGTTATAGCGTCGGATAGTACGTTCAGATACATTCAATCGCTTTGCGTGCCACTCTGTCGAGTATTCTGGTGCGAGTCGTAAGATCAACTCACGGTGAAGTGCCATGAGGTAATTTTTTGAAGACAGCAAATCTTTTGCTTGGAGACAATCTGAAGCTAAAGGGACAACACCAAATGAATAGCAGAGATAGTCAATATCAGGAAAAACGAATCGCTGAGGGGGTCTTCCTCCAGAAGAGCTAACATGATTGGGTACATTTTCTTCTGGGTTCGGAATTCTAATCTGTTCAGTGGATGTTGAATTGCCCTTTTTGGTTCTGCTGTCCGTGTCCCCCACATGGGGGTAGTATTTGACTATGCGAATGTCCTCACTTGCCGTATATACATTCATCCCTTTTGGTGTTTTGCTATACCTTCCTGTGATTGCTTCTCTGACTTGTTTATCGCCTATTCTGTACTTTCTTGCAATCTCTTGTAGGTCTTTGATTGTGACTGTTTGCCCTCCCTGCCAACCTTCTCTTACACATGCCTCTAGTAATCTACCTGGGATTGTTGATTGATAGTTCTTTAGCAGTGCTTCGCGTATGCTGTTAGGTATCAGTCCTTTCGTTTGTGTATTCTGGTATGTCTGTGGCTTCAGGGCTGCTGTGCCTGAGTATGCGCTTTCTATTGTTCCTAGTGCCTCTTTCTCGCGTGTTCTATCTGTCTCTGGAGGATGTTCACTGTATGCTTCTGTAGCTACGTGTAGTTGCACTAGGCGTTGGTTTGCCTCTGCTTTGCTTATGCCTGCTTGTCTTGCTATCTGAGCTGTTTTATAGAGTGCGTTATTTCTGCCTAGCTGTGGTGCTGTCGCTCTGTAGATACCTTCTATGTTTTGTGTTTGGTACACCGCCTTGCGTGCTTCTCTTTCTTGTGTCCTCTGCGGCGATGCCTCTGTTAGCCATTTTTGCAGCTGTTGTGTTTCATATTCGTCTAGCTCACGTATCTCGTGGGCATCTTCTACTTCGTATGTGTACTGCCCTACTGTCGATCCCTGCCCTACTACGTAGTGTCCTTCGCCTTGTACGTCGCCACCCTTGAATTTTCTGCTCTTGATTGTTGTATAGGGTCTCACATAGACGTGCTTGCCGCGCCGTGTTCTGACTGTGTATGTCTGTGCGATTGTCGGCAGGTCACGCTTGAACTTTCTATAGCTCCGTATTTTGTCGAAGTCAATCACGATCAATCCGTTTGATACCTCGCCCGTGATGATGCCGTATGCTTGCACATCTCCAGCACAGAACCACTCTACAATCTGCTCTATACTCGGTTGCTCTCTTTGCCACTCTTGCCATGTCGTGATTTGTGGATGCGGTTTCTTACCTTCTAACGGGATAACGGCAAAACCACCCAACTCTTTCATAGTGTTAACAATTGTGCGGTATAATGGGACACGCTCAATCATTTGAGTTTATCCTTAAGCTCATTTGGTTAGTTACTTTGGAGCCAGCCAGACCACCCACGACCACCAATCAAAGGAATCCGGGCAGCTCCACTCTCAATTTTTATGCGTGCGATATAGTTGAATAGCTAACACATGCGATGATGCGTCACGCTGTCTACTGTATTATTCGCTCAATTTTCGTCTTACTCCACTTACTAAATTGCTTACGCTCTTAGACCTTCTTTGTCGGTTCTTTCTTAGGTAGTGTCTCTCCCCCGCAGGTTTGTGATTTCCTACAAAATCAGCACTCACTTCACCGGACTTTAACTTGCAAACCGAAGACAAATTCGCTATTATATATACAAAGCGAACCTGTTCCGGGGTTTTTACTGAATCACCCGGGCGGTGATAAGGTAAAAGCTCTCTGAATGAACACGGTTGGTGGCCATGGGACATTCGAGGGCTTTGCTGATTCTAGAGGGTTTGGCTTTTGCTCGCAGTTACTGCTACGTGCAAACTACCCTACTAACTACTTCTACTATGGTTCTTCCATCAGTCTCTTCCTGATAATAGACTCACTATCCTAGACATTTTAATAGTTTTTGTGAAATATGCCAACTGATTCGTTGGCTTTTTTCAATCATCCTTGTTTTTGGGCTTTATACGGTATGCATGTTTGGTCGAATATTCTTTAACTTCTTCGACATTTACAACTTGTAGCCCACGAGTTCCGATTGGATGTGCTGTGATTTTTCCTGTTGTTGCCCAGTATCTTACTGTTGCTTGATTGCGATTTACAATCTCCCCTGCTTCTTGGATTGTAACCCAACCATCAAATGGATTTTCTTGTATCTCTGACATGGCGTTTTGCACCCAGATCTTTCCTGACTCTTCCATGTTCATTCACTAGATTACCATATACTCTCTTTTTCTGGTAACTTTTTGGAGATGTTCGTACCTATCCGCTTTATTGGATAAGCGCAGGTCAGTATTCTTCAACTTTTGAACTATTTTGAAGCAAGTTTTAAATATGATTTATTCGAGATGAATGCCTCATTTCAATAGTTTTTGATTTTACTTTTATTTGTCCTGAATTTCCTTATTGCCCATTTTCTTCTAATTTCTATTAAAAGGTCACAGAAGTTTTAGTTCTGGTTTGAACGCCAAAAGTTAGGATGACGAAAATTAGTGAAGCGCTCCATATCAGTATCTTGATCCCATTTTGTGCCATCTGGCAACGTTGCTCCCGATAATTTTGCGTTTGTTAAATCGGCATCTTCGAGAATAGCATTCCGCAAATCGACTCCACTCAGGTTCGCTGATCGCAATGATGCTTCTATTAGGTTTGCACCGCTGAGGTTTGCACGCATTAGCTCAATAAAATCAAGTTTAGCCTTTTGGAGCTTTGCCCCCGCTAGATTTGCATCATGTCCTATGACAGAAGTCAAATCAGATCTCCTAAAATCAGCAGAAGTCAAATCAGCATTTATAAGCAGGACAAATCGCAGCGAACTGTCAGAAAAAACTGCTTCTTGCAGATTTGAAAAGTTCATATTAGAACCATTTAAAACAGCACTCTCAAAATCTATACCTTGTAGATTACAACCATATAGTTTTGCTTTAATTAACGAGCCATCTGAATGCCATCCTTTATGCTTTAACATCAATGCTGCTTGCTTGGCAATTATTTGTTCGTTGCTTGCAAGTGTTACTATAAGCTCCTCCTTATGTTGTTGTTCTGCTCGCCATTTATTTAATGAATCGACCAATAGTACTGTTATGGAAATGCTCAAAAGTTCTGCACCTCCATTTGCATACATTTCTTCTACAAATTTTTTTCTTAGTTCAAAATCAGAGAGAAAATTGTTGATAAAAGCAAAGGGGGCGAAATTTGTTTCCCAATGAACATACGAGAAGCCTAGAAAGATAATTGCAAATCCACCTATCAATAGTAAATACGCGATATGGTGAACACTTATCCGTTTTTTTGCCACTAAATAAAGTACACTGGAAAGTACACGGAAAGGGAACATAATCAATGCTATGAGTAGCCTAAAGTAGTTTCTAATTTTCTTTAACATACGTTTTGAACCTCATGTCATGTGGCTAGCTCAATGCCTAGATAGTTTTCTACTTGTTAACGTGTTATCGGATAGTATTTAGATTTTGGTAGCCTGATTTTAGTAGCATGTCTAGTAATACGTTACTTCTTATGTTTTTGTGCATACCGTGGTTGTAGCCTTTGTAGATGTGCTGGCTGTGTCTCTTGCTGATGAACTTCTCACTGCTTAGGAAATATCCTCAGATTGAGCAATATTATTTCTATCTCTTTTTTGCTCATGGAGATTGTCTTTTATTATCACATGTTATTATCCTCAGCCCGTTCTTGGAGCATTTCGATACATACTGCTAATCATCGCGAGAGGCATCGGTAATATGCTTCAAGAAATGTATCAGTCTGTTGAAATACCTTACGATAACTGACGCACTCTCGGTTTTTCCTTTAGTCGACTGAATTATGCACACATCTCAATTAACTACTCTTTCTTTTCTTGCATCTCTAGCTTTGCTCTTAGAACTGCGATTTCTTTTTCGAGTTCTATCCGTTTTTCCATTTCTTCAATCCGAGTTTTCAACTGGATATTTTCTTCTTTATACTTGCCCAGTTGTGCTTCCATCTCTTCAAGACGTGTACGTAAGACATCAATTTCGGTATTTGCTTGATACAGTTTGACCGCAAGTTCTGTACCGTTCTCCTTGAAGAATGCCGAAACTGGCAACTCCCCTCTCTTGCCATCATCGAGCGCTGCATGAATATCTTCTGTTGATTCTTTTCTTTCACGCATCTCATTGACTAATGCGAAGACAAGTAAATCCTGCTCGTCATATCTTCTATGAACGCCCTCGGGTGGATTCGCTGCATCGGATAAATGGCGTGCGAACTCATCAGCCCACTGACGAATGGTTTCTGGACTTCTACTGAAGAATTTTTGTAAATCACTACTCTGATACATATACGCCTCCTAATGTGCTGGCGAATTGAGGTTGTGAAAAATCGCCAATAGTCGCCATCTATCTAAATGGTCACATTGCAAGCGATTTGAAAATTTACTATTTCGCAATTAATTGCATTTAATTCCCTAGTTGTGATATAATCGCTAACGCAACTTGCATTATACGCAAAGGTCATTCAGATGGCAAATGAATCTTACAGATTAATGTATCGCTTCTGGTTAAACATAGCAAAGCCTGCCGAAGAGGCAATTGCTGATAAGATTGAAATTCTAAAAAACGAGAGACTGTTTTCACAGACTATTCGTGATGGGATTCGTCTTATTTGCGATCTTCGGGACGGAAAGCTCGATGTTCTCTTTGAATTATTCCCCTGGGTTAAAGCCGAATTTATGGAGTACATCCGAGAGGTTCAGCCTGTTCCTAGTGAAGAGAGTAGGGGCAATGAATTACCTGAAGCATCTAAGCCAGTAACACAGCAAACGCCACAACAAATACATGCTGAAAAGCAGTGGCTTGAAGCTGAGCAGGAACGGCTTGAAGCTGAGCGTCAATGGCACGAAAAGCGAATGCGAGATGCAGAGAAGGCGCTTGCCGCTGAACGCGAGAAAATTGAGTCTGAACGCAGGCAAACTCAAGGTCTTTTGCAACAGCAGCTTGAGCGTTTAGAGAAGTTATTGCTTCAACAGGGCAATAAGCCGATATCAGGATCAGGTGGTCTTCAGTCTCTTGGTAATGGGGGAGGTGGTCCGTCAAATGGCGGAGGACTGAATTCGTTAACTACGCCACAATTTTCACCACCCATATACGATGATGACGATGACGATCTCACACTTGAGGTTAAGAAAGCGAAAGGAGACAGTAGCGCAACTCAGAATTTCTTGAAGTCAATGCAAGCATTACAGCAGTAGCAATGCAAAAAGGACACGCTAGCGACGTGCCCAAATTGTGTACATTATTTCAGTACAGATTAGTTATTAAGGATTATAGCATATGTCAGATTACATTGTAGCAGTTGATGCAGGTAATGGGTTCACGAACGCTGTTCGTGCCAAAAGTCGAGGATACGATAGCATCGGCTTTCCTTCTGTTCGTGCGTCCGTCACCGGTGATTCACTTGGTCTTGGTGATGAGTTCGAGATGAATATCGACTATGTGCAGTGGGGAAATTTTCGCTATGTTGTTGGCGATGATGTTTTCAAATCCCGTCGCGCCATCGAGCGTCATCAGGGCGCATTCCGCTATGGAGATGAATTCTGGTTGTTCCTCGTCTCTGTTGCTCTTGGAAAGTTGCTACCTAAAAAGGGCGGAAGTGTTGATTTGACCGTTTTTGCGCCTCCCGCTATGTTCTTTGATGCCAAAACGGGTATCACCACACGTATGAAACAGATCAACAATCGAATTGCGGTCCAATTCAAAGATGATAAGAAACCACGTGTTTTCAAATTAGACAAAGTCACGATCCATCCGGAAGGTCTCGGAGCGGTTGGTGCCTTTGCGCTTGATGATGACGGTAATCCCGTAGATAGTGATGTGCTGGATGGGCAAACGGTTGTACTTGATGCAGGCATGTACACGTTAGATGCACTCGCTATGCAAGATGGGCAATTTAATCCAGAAAGTCTCCAGTCAGCAACATGGGAAGGGCAGGGTATTAAAGCGCACATATTGGACAATGTATTGCGAGTGGTCAAGAAAAATGGTGATGATTTCTCACTGTTGTCCACTGATGATGTCGATCAAGCTATGCGTAAAGGCTTGGAGACTGGCGACTATACGCTGACCAGTGGGGCGAGCGCCGTGGATATCGAACCTGCGGTGCAGAAATTTTCAGAACGTTATGCTGACTGGATTTCTAACAATATTGTTGACGGTGTTTTCAACGGTTTACGAGGAATCAAATCTCTGATTGTCGTGGGTGGTGGTGCTACGCTTACCTCACCATATCTGAAACGCTACTACACAGATAAGTTGCTCGATGCGAGTGAGCATAAACATGTTAAGAGCGTACTACCTACAGAGTTGAATGCTGTCGGTGGTATTCGTTTAGCTCTTGCAAGACAGACAACCTAGCGAGAGATCAACGTGAAATTTCGTTCACATATACCAGAAAATTGCCCTCCTGAAGATGCTGATGTGTCTTCGGGTTCAGTCTATCGAATGGTTAAAGACGATCCATCACCTGAAGATTTCTTGTCTTTTCGTGAATTGAAACCAGATAAAGCCTATCCATCAGAGTGCATTGCAAGCGGTTTATCGGTGTATACGGATGCAGAAGGCATTCGTCGGCTTCGTTCAAGAGTACCTCGATTTCGCAAGATGAACGTTGCGATAGGGGAGTTGGATGAGAATCATGGTAAAATGAAAAATACACCAAGTAATATGCATGAATCCCATCATACCTGGTGGCTGGCAGAGGACATCGAACCCTGGACATTCTTTGCTGTAGTGAATATTGAGGATGAAACATGAGTGTTTTACCAACAGATACCTTTCTGGGCAAACTGACGATACAGGCTGTGTATGAATACTACGATAAGCCTGTGCTATTTGCGTGCCAGAATGCCGCACAAACACAGTATCTGGTTGTCTTGCTCGATGAAACCGATCAATCAGAGGTCTGGCTGTATGTCGCTTTATCTGCTGAACGTTTCGCGCAGGTTGGGCAGGGCAAGATCACACTACGCGATGCTTTCAAACAGGCAGAAGATGACATCGTTTATGAAGTCACCACCTTTGGTTCCAGTCATCCCACACAAATTCGGGTTTTGCCAACGCATGCTTTACGCGATGAACAACTTCCCGCTGCAGGTGAGCGATTAGAAGGGCTTGTGTCAGATAATCCACAGGTGGCATCAGGATAGATACAGCCAGCAATTAGAGCGATTAGCCTGTCGGCTAAAATCTTTGTGAGGCAAGGGTAGCGAAATTTCGCAACTGTGCCTTTGAAATAACTTCAGATAAGCGTGTGCAACGAGATTATGTTGCACGCGCTTTTTTTATTTCCACACTCAATATAGCGAGGTCAGCATGAAAACACTCTCAGGCACGGTGTACCGTGCGCCCAGTGGCTACTGGCATTGTCGCAATACAACCATCGCCGATGTTCTTGCCTTTGAACGCAATGAACTCGGCAACGAGGATCAACTGCCAGATGTCCCTGAAACTGTCCTTGAACAATCAGCAAAGCACTGTGCATGGGTCGCCCTCGATTGCCATACTGCCACCTGTTATGGCGATCGCGTGATTGAGATCGAACTGGACAATGCCATCATCATCGCCAGCGATGGCTGTGGTGGGCTACTCGTCTACAGCAAACACATCCATTGCTAAACCGCACACAGCATCTAACTTTTTAGGAGGTTATACACGATGTCAGAAAAGCACATTGTCGCATTAGGCACATACGGAACACATACCAAGACCCGCAAGGGGAAACGTCTCTCTGCACTCAAAATCGGGTACACGAATGCCGTCGCGGAGGTGTTGCTGGCACTAATCCCAACTGCCAAAAATATCTCAAGCAAACGAGATAGCTATGTGTACATCCATCTTCCAAACAAACCCAAACTCCGCCAGAACTGGTTATTGGTCGAAGTCACGGCTGACGAACTGGCGACTGTGGAGAAAATCACGATGGCAAATCATTCCAGTCGTGGTATCGCACGCTGGCGCGACGATGGTTGGGTGCTCTTTCCTTGCCTGGAGAACCCTGAATATCATGCGGCAAGTAGCCCGTATGATATCCCGAAAGGCAGCCCGCATGGTTACTGGTCGATCAACTCAGCAGGGGAGACATCAGCCACCGGTGGTGGCGATGATCCAGATGCCCTGATTGCCGAATACTCCAAGCTCGATCCGGATAAATCTGCCTGGTGGTGGATTCCCGGTAATGATGCGACCTACACCCATCGTAGTACGCTCAAACGTGCAGGCTGTCGCTGGCGACGCAATCGCCGTGCTTACAGCTATGTTGGCGATCAACTCCCCGAGAGTTTGTTGGCAATTCTGGATAATGCAGAGGAATGTCGCGCAATCATGGCAGGTATGTCTCCTGAAGAAGCCAAACAGACATTTCGCAATGCGGATTCATCATCCGATACGCAAGCGACACCGATAGACCATCTCATCGATAAGATGCTTCGTGACCGCATTGAGACCATCAACACGGACGGCGAATTCCCACTCTTAACAACCACAGAGGGGATTGTAGCAGGGCAGGATGTGGTGGGCGTAGATGATCCCAAACGGGTCTGGTATCTGGCAGGGGCATTGCAAGCCGAACAGATCCAGATCATGCATACCACAAGTGCGGACTGGTCACACACGACCTGGCGCTGGTTGTTCAACAATGAGCAAGAGATTGATGGGCTGGATGAATTTCTCAGCACATTGGTGGATGAATCGAGTATGGCTGACGATGATCACGATCCATGCACCATCGACGAAGCCGTTGCTGTACTGGGAATCAACGTTCAGCGGGATGAGTCATCAGCAGCTTACGAACGCGGACGCACGGCATGGACAACGCGCAATCTGCCAGCAGGCATTGAAGGATGCACTAATCCGATCCCATCGGGAACGAAATACACCATCCGTGATATCGACTTCAGCGGTGATCCTCAAAATCCGGTCTACGTGATCGAACTTGCGAGTGGCGAACAGGTGCGTGTGCAGGAAGAAGAGTTGTTACCGCAACGCTTTTTCAGCATCGGGCAAACCGTGTATGCGCGTCAGGATAGCGAAACCTCAGTTGGCAAGCAGATTGCAACCGGGCACAGTGGGACCATCACCAAACTGTACCGCTTCAATCCCAATCTGGGCACACTGCGCGGACATACCTATGATGTCGATTGGCAAGATGCCGGTGTCGAGTGGATGTTCGAGGATGAACTCACATCCGAACCCACACTCTCAGGCATTCAGATCACACGTCGTAGCGTCACACTGGCTGGTGAGCATGGCACGTCGCCGTCAGATGAACGAAAAGCACTCGTTGAGGCAGGTGTCAAATCCGAAGCATTGGAAACGCCACCAGCCGAACAATACGATTGCCCCTGTGAAGCACATGCTGGACCGAAAGGCTGGTTACCAGCCGAACACTTAGGGACATGGATTGCTTGTGGTGTTTGTAACCCGGATGGGACGCATATGCCTAAAGCAGATCCCACCGCTCCAGATGCGGAAGCACCGCCAGCGGTACGCATCATTCAAGCGGCTAAACTCAAAGAGGATGCCACAAGCGATGATGTCGTTACCAGCGCGATTCGCTATGCAACGAAGATGCCTTCAACAGCAACGACCATCACCACGCCAGCTGTGCAGACACGCCATGTGCGTCGCATCGCACAAGCTTGTGTTGGTGAACTGACGGGCTCGGTGATTGCGAATGTGTTCTGCTATGGCTATGCCACCCATGCTGGAACACTGATCTATCTCAATATGGGGGGGCCGCGTTCGGGCGTTGAAGCCATTCGCGCCAAACTCGCGAAAGGACAGGCAATCAATCTCATTCCTGACAATGGACCATCCGTCGAGCTGACACCGGGCGAAGGCATCACGGGGATGTATATAGCGTATATCAATAACATGAGCGAAGCCCGTTTTGTCAGCATGATTCTCGCGCATGAACACTGGGTCGATCCCGACTACGGTGGCAAGGCGACAACCTACATCATGCACCTCGATGATACACAAGCAAAAGGGCAGTTGTTGCATCACATCCGCGAGTTAGTCAGTGTGCCGGTCTTTACGCAATGGATTGACTATCTATGGCAAGCAGGGCAGACTGCGATGTTGCTCCGCAACTGCAAAGCAGACGGCGGAATCACGCTCAAATCGCTCGATTTAGACGCTACCGCATGGAAAAGGATCATCACCGGTGGGGTTGCCAACGATATCATTCACATCCCACAAACCCTCAGCAATTCCTCTTAGTCACACGCGCATCCACAACTGGAGACAATTTTATCATGCTCAACCTAACACCAACTGGTGGCGATGGTGCGTCCCTTGACGACAGTCCTCTCCGATTGGGTGAAATCTATGGCTTCACCGCCATCCCGGACACCATCTGTCACACACACAACATCCCGCATCACTGGTACGGGATCGTGCAAGCGTACTATCTGACAAGCGCAACCCGTGTTGCCTGCATCGAGATTCAGATGCTCCCGCTTGAAGAATCCGATGTTGTCCGCTTGCCATTGCAAGACCTGCTTAACTGGATTGATGCCGGTAGCATCTCGATCAAACATTTCCCGATGGGCAACCTGAACATCTGGAATGAACAACTGGCAGAGATGCTGGTCGTTACGCAAGAACTCATCGACCTGATCACCGACAATCCTGAGTTGATGGAGGACTGGAAAATCTACTGCCTGTATCAACCTGCTGAGGAACGTGTTGCTGCCACCTATGATTGGTTGACCGCGCAAACAGATTGGTTTGATACCCCGCATAACCTGATCGACTGGATTTTGCTAACGCACGATCTGCTTGAAGCAAGCAATCATCAGGGCGATAGCAGTGACGATAGCGGTGGGAGCTTGCCTGTGCCAGCAGGCGAATAATGTGCGGAGTAGTATGATTGGCAACGATTCAAGGAAGTAACATCGTCAACAGCTGACTGTGAAGGTACTAAAATCGGTATTCTTGCACCAGATTCTACCGTAGTTGTCAGCTTTTCGACCTAAATTGCACCCAGCAAACCATAAATTGTCACCTCCAGACAGCACAAAGTAGAGACATAAGCCTGCCATGCCTCACGAACACCATTTTGTGGTGTTTTTCAGTCTACATCGCCCACGCGATGCCACATAAAGTAGCGATGACGCTCAATACTGCGTGCTTCACGAGTCATCACGAACAGGTAAGACTGGAAATCCATCTCGTCATAGTGAAGACCCTGAATATCACAAACAATCAGTACCTCATTTTCATAGGTGATGTGGAAAGTTTTGTTGTCCGCATCGAGGTGAACATGCACATATAGACGTGCATAATCTATGCCGATATAGTAACGATGTTTGTCTATTTGAATCATGCCACTGCTACTGACTCGTCGCCGGAAAATACGTCCGTGGTAAGGTCGAAGCCACGCATTCGGGTTGAGTGTTTCTGGGATGTGAGGCAAGGCTGGCAAACTCGGAAAGGCTTCATCGGGTGGCAAATTGCCACATGCCCGTCCCTGATGTGGACGTTCGGTGTTGAAGTAGGATTTGAAGCCGTCAAGTAACTCGATGGCTTCACCATAAGTTTTGGGTGCAAAACGAGCAAACCACTCTTCTTTCACGGTCTTTACCGTGCGCTCGACAAACGGTTTTAAGTCAGGGCGACGCGGTGGGCAGACAATCGGTTCGACGCCAATACACCACAAGAAACGGACGAGTGCAGCTGGGTAGCTATCCATTGTCCAGCTGGCAACGAAGCGTGGATCACGGTCAAAACGCAACCGTTCTGGCAGTCCATGCAGTACTAACAGACGTGCCACTGCTTCCAGAGATGTCTCAGCGTTGTAGCCTTCACATCCTTCCAAGTAAATCACCCGCGATGTGCCACGGTCAACGACGAGAAAAAACTCTAGTTTCATGCCATCTTCAAAATTCAACTCAGCGAAATCCATCTCCCATTCGACGTTGGGTGCTTCCGGCTGGAGAGGGTGACGCTGACGTTTCTTTTTCTTCTGGATATAACCTAATTCCTGCAATATGCGCGTGATGGTTTTAGAAGAAGTCGGCACAAAATAGCCTTGGTCACGTAAGTCTTCGCGCTGGCGCAAAGCATACAAGATAGTGTCACCACCAGCAGAACGATGGAACTTTTCTGATAATTCTTCCCGCAAGTCACCAATAACATCTTTGACCTCATCGGGGGTCTGACGGGGACGGGTCTTGGGCGCTCTGGACTGACTCATGTACATGCTGAAGTGTCGCTTGGGGGCAGATGTCAACCGCTGTTCCCACTTCCAGACCCAACGCACGTCACGTCCTACTTTATGAGCGTATTGCCTCAGGCTCCAGTTAGGGTGGGTTTCGATGAGATGATGCAGCGTCATGCGGTCATAAATACGCTGACTTTCGGTGTCCATGTAGGTTCTCCTTCCATTTTTGGTTAGAGAATACCAACTAACACTTCACATGCTTTTGTTGACGATGTTGAGTCCCTGAATCGTTGCCAATCATACTACTCCGCACAAATAAAGCGGCTTGTCAGCCGCAGTCGAGGTGAACGCTTAACCGTTCATCCGTGACACCTATTCGGAGGTTTTATGCCAGAACAAGCTAATCGCAGTATTGTCGGACGCACCATCACCGGTGTACGCCAACTCACATCCGCCGAAGTTGAACAAATCTGGGGCATGCCCATCGGGTATGGCAGTATGCCACTCGTCATCGAATTGGATGATGGCTCGGAAATCATCCCGGTTTCTGATCCTGAATGCAATGATGCGGGCGCACTACTGCACTTCCAGCAGATTGACGATCAATTTCTAGGGGAGGTGTTACGTCCACCGCCGGACGAATCCGACACCGAATAGTCCACTCAAACAGGGCAGGCGCTGGAAACGTCTGCCCATGCCATCGAAATTCATTTCATATAGTCATAATACAGGATAAGCCTATGGCAATCACCATTCTCCGTATTCGGGGTCATGCCATCCGGCATAACATCCACTGTACCGACCCCGATACCTTAATCCCGATCCTCGAAATTCACGACCAACAGACCATCCAACTTGCCTTTAGTGTTCGTTTTGCAGGTAGCTGCACGATTCACTATGTGCCAGATAACAACCCCGATGTCTGGATTGAAACAGCCGATACCCTCGATATTCTGGCAGCACCGCTGTTGCCACCACGCCATCATCAGTGGTGTATCAGCACGCACACCGGTCACCATCGTAGCAATCGCAAACGCATCCGTAAACAACTGGCACTGCCATTGTTGCCTGTGCTGGCAGTCCGCAAGGGCAGGTCAGGCAAAGCTACTCATACCAATCATGTGCGTGTGCTACAAGCCAGCGACTTGATCTATGCCGACCCAACACAGGGTGCGCGTAAATTGAGTTGTGGGGCATATTGTGCTGTTTAGTGTGTTTAAGACTGAATCTGTCCAGCAAGGTTGCGACAAATCCAGTTGTCGGACAAAAATGAAGTTGTGAACCTTCGGTTTTCACCTGTAGATAGGGAGTTTTTCTGTTATGGAGAGAACAAATTTATGATTTTGACTTGATATCAGCCTAAACCGAAGCGATTAAGCAATGTGAAGTTGAAGTCCAGCAAATTGTTGGCTCAAAATGATTGTATGAAGTTGTCTGAATAACCTAAGCAGCTTCATCGTCTCGCCGATGCCACATCATGAAGCGATGTAGCTCAATTGAGCGTGCCTCAATGCACATCAGCTTGAGGTATTGATTGAAGCTGATTGACTCCTCATCAGATAAGCCTTCGATTGCGAGTTCTGCAATCAAAGTCTCTCCATCGTTGACAAGAAATCGCTGATTGAGAGCATCCAGGTGAACAAGAACGCGTTTTTTGGCATGGTTTTTGCCAACGTAGTAACGAGTCTTATCAATCTGGATGAAGCCGCGACTGTTGACTGAGCGGCGAAAGACACGCCCATGATCGTGTTCCAACCACGAATTAGGTTGAACTAGGTCTGGAACATGGGGCAACGATGGCAAAGTTGGAAATGCTTGGTTAGGTGTTTTACCTCCACAGGCACGCCCTTGATGTGGGCGTTCTTCGTGATAGAAATGCTTGAAGTGTTCAAGTGCTTCGCGAGCCTCAGCAATGTCGTTCATTGCATACTTGGGGAAGCCTTCATGCTTTATAGTATAAATCGCTCTTTCTACGAATGGCTTCTTCCACGGCTGACGCGGTGGACATACAACAACCTCAATGCCCAGCACCCTCAGAAAACGGATCAAAGCAGATGAATAACCATCACTCGTCCAAGAGGCAACAAAGCGACTGTCCCGATCCATGCGAATCCGCTTGGGTATACCATGATGAATGAACAGGCGCGCAAACGCCTCCAAACTGGTTTCTGCGTTGTAGCGTTCATAGCCTTCCAGATACACGATACGAGATGTTCCACGATCTACAACAACGAAGAACTCAAACCAACTCCGATCTCCGAGTTGTGTCAAACCAAAATCGACTTCCCACTCTTCATTCGGTGCAGGAAGGATGATGGGATGATACTCAAACTTGATGCGTGGCAAGATGTAACCGTGACGGCGAAGAACATCGTAGATGGTCGTTGGTGAGGTGGGAAGATAGTGACCGGCATCTTTGAGATCTTCTCGCTTAAGCAGTTCACCGATAATCAGATGCGCACCTGCGCGTCGTGCATATTTCTCACTCAATTCTTCCCGTAGTTCGATAATGACCTTTTCAACGTCGGGATGAACCCACTTCTCGTTTGATTTAGGCGCACAAGATCGGCTCATGTACTTCTCTTTGAAGCTCTTGTTCGCCGGATCAAATATCCGCTCGCGCCATGTGTAAACAAAATCACGCGTTCGACCTAGCTCACGAGCGAGCTGAGTCACAGTCCATTCGGGGTATTGTTCGATGAGTTCCTGTAGCCGGAGTCGGTCATAAATACGACGGGTTTCAGAATCCATAGAGGCACCTCACTTACACTTTTTACCCCAATGTTAGCAAATGGTTTGTTTCAAGAACAAGATGCCTGCTGTCGCGAGGATGCTGAACTTTTCTGCAAACAAACCACCTAAACAGCACATGCCTATCTTCATACCGATGTCGAACCCATTCATGAATTCAACAAAAATTTTACTCGCCAATATAAACTTTTATAGGAGAAAATCCCTGTGGCCAGGTCAGAAAGCAAAGTCAAAATGGGATACTTGCCTCTGGAAACTCATCATCATGAGGCAATTGTATCACTCGTCCAACCCGCCCATCCCGGTTACAAGATGATCGACCCGTTCGCAGGGGATGGTGTATTTCTTGAGGTTGCCGCAAAACATTGGAACCTGACACCGTATGCGAACGAACTGGATCAAACGCGTGCTGATGCGTGTATTGCCCGTTTTGGTCCGAAGCAAGCGGTTCGCGGCGATGCCATGCGCTTGCGTGCGACCAACAACGCGTTTGCGATTGGCTGGATCAATCCGCCATATGACCATGATCGCGCTGCTAAAGGCAACAAGCGCGTTGAATTCACAATGTTGCGTCATGCCTGGAAATGGATTCAGACCGGTGGCATCGTCATGTGGTGTGTGTACAAATCACATGTCACTGAAGATGCGATGGCGTTCTTCGCGCAGTATGCAGCAGATGCAGACATCTGGGCATTGCCCGGCAAGCATCAAGGGGAGTATGACCAGATCGTACTAGTGGCAACTGTGGGACAGGGCAAATCTACCCATGAGATGCAGACTTACAACAAGCTGGTCAAGCAGAAACAAGATCCAATCGAATTGACGGTGCAGGCAGACCCCATCTATAAACTGCCACCGCCAAAAGACAAGCGATTCTATTTTGCGCCGGATGACATCGATGCCCAAACGGGTCTGGTACTGGTCGATGAATACGGGGCGTTTGGCAATGCGGGCTTCCAGACCTTGCTCGCTGTTCCTGAACGGGCAGCTCAATCCGAACCACTGGTGATGCCCCGTCCCGGACACACCGCGCTGGTTCTCTCAGCAGGCGTTGCCAACGGTGCCGTCATCAACACCGTTGAACACGGTGAAGTGGCATTGCGCTCGAAAATCGAGATTCGCGAAGAGATTGCGCGTGTTGAAACCGAAGAAGACCCGAATGACCCGGATCGTGTCATCAAGAAGACCACGATGCGCCTGCGTCCCGCAACCCAACTGACCTTGCTCGCTCACGATGGCAATCTGGTCGAGATGGAAGGTGATGATGCCTTATTGTCCTTCATCAAGAACAATCGCAAAGCACTTGCACAGTACATGAATGATAAATTCGACCCGCTTTATAAGTTCGACTTTGCAGGCATCAAGCGTTATCTGGATCGAATTCGGCTCAAAGGGAAATACCCGCTTTACACACCACAAAAACACGTTGTTGCTGCCGTCAGCGCTGGCTTCCGTTCGATCAAAGGGCAACTGCTCGTAGGTCAAATGGGAGTCGGTAAAACCGCCATCGGAGGCAGTGCGGCAATCGCTATCGCAGGGCAAATCGTACAGGAGATGCAACCAGATATTGCCGATGATCAGGTGGTGTTGATTATCTGTCCGCCGCATCTGGTGGAGAAATGGCAACGCGAACTGGTCAGTATCAATCCCAATATCTTTGTGCAGCACTTAAAACGCCACGAAGATATCAAGAGCTTTATGCGCAAAGCAAAGCGTATTGGTGCTGGTATTCCCAAGATCGGTCTCATCAAACGCGATATGACCAAGCTCGGTAGTGGCTATGAACCCGCTGTCATCTGGCGCACGAAAGGTGTTGCATTGTGGCGCAAAGACCAGCCGACACCCGATGGTTATGAACCCGAAGAGCGCATCCAGCGTCAGACGATCCCGCAATGTCCGTGCTGTGGCATGACAGTCACCTACGAACGTAAAGGAACAGTAGTGGTCGCGAGCAAAACGTGGCTCAAGAAAGGACAGCGCGAATGCGCCGTTTGCCATACACCGCTGTGGCAAGAAAAACGGGACAAAGGTTCACAACCCAAGAAAGGGCATAAATTCCCGACGAAGAATCCCCGGTATCGCCTGGACGAGTACCTCAAAAAAGTCTATCCAGACCGTATCTATCTGCTTATCTGGGATGAGCTGCATGAGGCGGCGAATGGCGATACAGGCAACGGCGAAGCCTTCGGACGACTGGCGAATATTTCGCAAAAGATCCTCGGTTTGACCGGTACGCCGTTCAATGGACGTGCCAGCAGCATGTTCAATATCGAGTACCATTTGAACCCGCGAACCCGCCAGCGCTATCCGTGGGGTGGTTCACGTCGCTTTGCCCGCAAAGAACGGGGCACACAGACTTGGCAAGCCATCGCCGAAGGACCTGCGAGCAACCAGCGTGGTCGCTCAGAATCGAAATGGGTGGCGGACATGGGGGTGCGCGAACAGGTGTTGGAAGAACGTCCCAGCTATGACCGCGATACTGGTGCGTACACGGGTACATCGACCTACGAACGCCCGTATCAGGAAGCACCCGGATGTAGCCCGATGCTGATTGGCTGGCTCTTAGATCACAGTATCTTCTTCTCTCTGAAGGATTTGGGTAAGCACCTCCCAACTTACACCGAAATCGCGTATCCTGTGAAAATGGATGCCGACATCGACGGTGAATACGAGCGCACACGCACGCTACTGAAAGACTATCTTGTGCAACGGCGCTGGGAAGGGGATGTGACCTTCCGTGGTTCTTACTTGCAATGGTCGATGGGGTGGTGCAACGCGCCATTCCGTCCGATGGATGTGATCCACAACATCAAGCATCCACTGACTAACAAGAAAACACCGCACATCGTGACGCGCATTCCGACCTATGATCCCGACAATGACCGGCTCTTCAGCAAAGAGCAAGAATTAATCGAGCTGGTGCAATCGCGCCTGCAATCGGGTCGTCCAGTGGTCGTCTACGCCAGACAGACCGCAACCAAAGATATCCAGCCGCGTATCGAGCGTGTCATTCAAGAGAATGTGCCAGAAGCCCGCACCTATGTCCTGCGCAACACCGTCACTGCTGAACGCCGAGAGAAAGTCATCGAACAGCAGATCAAAGCTGGCGTAAATGTGCTTATCTGTAATCCTGAGCTGGTTAAGACCGGGCTGGATTTGATCGCATTTCCGAGCCTCATCTTCTATGAAATCACCTTCAATCTGTCGACGATGTTGCAAGCAGCGAGCCGTTCCTACCGCTTGAATCAGGAACAGGCGGAGTGTGAGGTGATCTACATGTTCTATGAAGGCACGATGGAACACACCGCTGTCCAGTTGATGAGTCGCAAACAACGCGCTGCTAAAATCTTGACCGGTGATACCGGTTTGACAGGATTGGACGCGCTCACTGAAGGGGAGGGTGGGTTTGAAGCTGCCTTGCTCAATGCGATTACTGAAACCGATGACCTCATTGACCCGCGTGACCTGTTCACACAGGATGATGTGGATGATGAAATCACCAGTGAAGACAATGCCTTCTGGAATGTGGAAGTCGATGAAGATGACGACGCGAATCAGACCTTGCGCACTTTTGATTCTGCCATTCTGGAAGAAGCCGCAGATGGCACGCGCATCGCCATAGATGTACCAGAAACTCAATCAACGCTCGTTCCTGTCCATGTACCTGTCGTATCACCAACGGCTACCACAGCCCAACGTCAACTGGCAGAACTCATCGTCTCAGATGATGAACTGGATGACATCCTCGCCTCACTCAATACCCCACAAGAAGCACCTGTGACAGACGAAGATGATCTCGTAACTTTCGCAATTGAAGAACTTGGCGGCACACTGCGCGAGGAAGAACCACCAGAAAATGCGATTGCAACCAGATCAATCACACCACCTGAGTATCTGAAGCAAATGCAATATGTCGATCAATATCTCGCACAATTCCCAACGACAAAGGCACAAGGTAAATGGACAATTGAATTGTTAACGCTCATCCGCGATGGTGAATGGGATGACAAAGAGGATGTCCAAAAAGTTGCAGGCATCGAGGATGACTACTTCCTCACATCAGAATCTATGCAAAAAGCCTTACATCGTCGTGTAAAAGTGCGTCTCAAGAAACGTCGCTTAGTCCCGTACGATGATGTGAGTGAAGCTGCCAGACATGTGATCGAGTTGTCACTGATGGCACTCGGTAAATTCCCGATTCAATTGGATATTTTCGCCGCACTGCGCGTCAACAAGCAACAGGAAATTGCACGCCGGGCTAAGAAAAATCACGCAAGTTCACTGCCAGCTAAATCATCCAAGCCAAAGCGTCGCAAGACCAAACTCGACTTGATGGCTGTACCAACCGATGTTCCTGAAGATGAGAAATCTTCTCCGCAAGCACACAGCACCGCTACCGAATACGAGGAAGACCAACCCAAACAACTCGCATTCTTCTAAAGGCGAACCGCGATGCAAAGACCGCTTATGATGCGACTGCTGGAGAAAGCAACCCACCTCCAGCAGTCACCCTATCTCACATTCACCATGATCCATCCGACGGATCGAAAACAGCGCGTGCCGTCCCGTCACATTCATACCTGCAACACCGATGATATCTACAAAACGCTAGAACTCATCCATCAAAGCAATGCCATGGGATGGGGCGCATATGTTGGTATCGGTTACCGAAAAAACGCGCTCCCCAGATATACGCGAGGTGGGAAAAGTGATATAGCTGCTTTGCCCGCCTTATTCGCAGATGTGGATCGCCCCCCTGAAGATGTCTTACCACAATTGAAAACGGTGCTAGAACCCAGCATCGTTATCAGCAGTGGGGGAGGGACACATATCTACTGGATACTGGAGAGTCCCACCACAGATCTCGAAGCGGCAGAAGAAGCACTCAAAGGCATTGCCACCTGGCTCAAGGCTGATAGCACCATGACAAGCGACCAGATCATGAGACTGCCAGGTACAAAAAATACCAAACCTCACCGCAACAATGCTCATTGTGAGATTCTCTCATACACCTCGAATGAATATACCCTCGATGACTTCTTTCCATACGCTGTACTGACGACGCCTCTCGCCCCACAATGGCGACGCTTATCAAAGACTGCGCGCCGCACCAATCAACATCAGTCTGACAAGCACCAACTCAACCTCACACTGTCAGAGGTTATCTTGCGAGAACTTGAAATGAAATACAGTGCAATCCTCAAACCGAACGGTTGGTATGCCTGTTATTGTCCATTCGATCACAGCCGCGATAAATATCCCGGCGATCATGCTTTCTATCGCCCTGACATTGGTCTGTTCAACTGCTTCGGCAAACACGGACAATTCCTCAATCATGAGCTTGCCACCGAACTACACATCAATGTGAATGATTATGGGGGAATTTACGCAGAGTAGGTGCTACCAACGCTATCACTCACAGTAGCAAAGTCGTTGTACCCCATTGGGCAGATCTGTTACTTCAACCATGAACTTAGGAGAATCACCGCTCATGACCGACAAAGCACAAAAACCAAATAAACAAACAGAAGAACCAAAACCGACCGTTGTCACGCTCGTGCTTCCAGCAGACAAAACCAAACCTGCAAGCGTACACGTCCAGAACGGCGACATCGGACATATGTCGACCTTCACCTACGATGATTTCAAAGACATTGTTGTGGCACTCAATGGTGGCATGACCGCATTCGTCGAAAAAGTCGTACCGAATCCACCCACACACATCAAAAACACGCCACCCAAATCGACCACGCACAAATCGAAGAAGGCGAAAAAGACGAAGAAAGCCAAAGCGCCTGGCAAACCGCCATTTAAGCTGATGGATGCCACTGGCACGCAACGGCAACTCAACAAAATGTTTGACCCCTTTGAATTACAAGAACGCTTCCACAAAACCAATCCAAAATTCCAGTTCAAAACCCTCGAAGAGGCAGTTGAAGTGGCGACGATCCTCATTGATGCTGGACTCGAAAAGAGCATTAAGATCACCTACGCCAATGGTAAAACAGCGCAGGAACTGCCTGCTAAAGCGGAGGAGCCTATATCACAAAAAAGCACTGACAAAACGGATGAGATCGATGAGGAAGAAGAAATCATCACTACTGTGGCTGACGAAGATGCTGACGATGAGCAGGTAGCTAATCCTTCTGCTGAATCTCATGAAGATGTGGGCGATGAATCGGCAGAAGATGATATCGATGACGAACCCGAAGATGCTGATGACGATTCGGACGACGAATTTGACGATGACGGCATCAACGATGAAATCGATGAAGATGCAGGCGATGAACTGGAGGAAGATGACATCAACGAAGAATCCGACGATAATGACCAGCAGGAAGCCATCGCGATTCCTGAAAGCATCGCTGATTCATCAGACGCGATCCGTGACATCTACCAAATCGTGAAAAATAGTCATCTCGCTCAATCGATCCATGAAGCCATCCTCAAAGGCAAACATCATGGCTGGAAGAAGATGAAAGCCAAGCAACAAAACGTCAAAGGCATTATCGCCATGTACGTTGATGGAAAAGAAGAAACTGTCGAAGTCATCTATCAAATCGCACTTAACTCATTTGAATACGATGATCCGCCGCAGGAAACTGATTTAAAACCCAAGAAACAACTTGCACCTGTCGCTACATCAGTTACATCACCAGAGCTTGCAGCGGAAAAAGGCATTCCGACACATCAAACCTTCACGATCGCAACTGACGATGATGATGACTGACACTACCGATGATCTTGATGTTGTCAAGAAAAAAAGAACCGTGCCTGATGGGAAAAAAGAACGCTTGTAAGCTCACGGGCTATCGTTTCGCCGTACACTAGCGCGGGCATATGTCATAGACACTCGCGATCTAAGTAAAAACACACACTCAGAAACACACAGGTTGTCAGCAGGCAACCTGTTTTCAATTACAAATAATCATTTAAACAGGAGTTACCACCATGTCAGACAAACAACAACAAACTGATGATCAGAACATCGACACCAGCCAACTGCAACGCATCTTCGTGATCGGCAGCACACGCATCGTTGAAGATGAACGCCTCATGAACCTCACAAACGACGAAGCGAAGACGATGCTTTCCTTCGCGCATCCTGAAATTGAAAACGCCAACATGACTACCCGCGTCGATGGCGATAACCTCGTGGTGGAATTTTTGACCAAACCAGGACGCAAAGGATAAGCCGCGCACCGATCCAAAATTTCGACTTTTCAACTATAAATTATGGTAATGATGAAGATAGTACAGAAGATATTGCTGAGTACTATCTTCAATATACCCTAGGTTCACCTCCGAGGCAAACTAATCATGAAAACCAATATCACATCACAGAAACTTCAAGATATTCTCTTATCTGTCGAGCCACTGCAACTCGAAGCATCCGACGCACTCAAACAACAATATCAGCATCCCGGTGCATTCTTTCCAAGTCTCGAAGGCATTGATCGTGAGCAGGTGATTCGCATGGCAACGCAGGTTCTTGAATATACCGAAAACACGTGGCGCATCGCCAATCGCATAGCGGACATTCCACCAATGGCAACGGACACCGTGTATATTGGAGAATTTGGGCTATGAGTATGGAAGCTTATCTCCAACAAGTTCAGATGCTCAATCAGGCATTAACCCGTGATGCGCGAACACTGCTCGCACTCACCGTTGGCTGGCTCGACCCACTGACCATTCTCGGTGATGTGGAACATCTTGGTGACGATCACATGGAAGAAATTGCCGATGCCTACCATCGCGGTGATGTAGTAGGGCAGGCACTGTATGTCACCCGGTCATGCTTCCCTGACATTCACGCACAGGCGATTAGCCGAATCCGGCAGGGCATGAGCCTCAAGCAGGTTTGCAACTTCATCGACACACAGATTGAAAATCAAACCGGGCTAAGAGTAAGTGACTACGAAGAAGAACACGCTTATGCCTATGGCATCCCAATAGAATTCTACGGTTTTGACATCCACGATCCCGAATTCTACGAGAATCATGCGGACGAATGGAAACTGATTCAAATGTTCGGTGTCACATTGCCCGAAGATGATGACGATAACATCTTCGATGTGACACTCGATGAAATCCCGTCAGAAGCGTGGGACATCGCTTATGTTGTTCAGTGGTCGCTGTGGGATCTACGCCACTCACCCTTGCACGCATCGCTTATGTGGGCAATCGCCTACGCCTTCAGTAGTTCTGGCAATAGTTCCGTTGATTTTAGCTATGAGGAAGCAATAGAGTGGCAACCCTTGATGTGGACACCCAATGATGTTGAATTTGCAACCGTCATCACCAGAGAAGCTCAAGACATCATGGATCAGGTCATATTGGGATTAGAACACCTCAAAGACCCTGCATTTATCAAAACTGTCCGTAAAAACATTGCCATCGCCACCTCACACGTCCGCAAATACAAAGCAAAAGGCAACAAAGTTCATGACGACACCTTTATCACACACGAATATCCGAACCCCTTCAAAATTAGATGGGATGACCTATGCCTTAGCCCTTCAGGAGAAACCGAGCCTACAACTGAGCTTCTTCAGTTACGGAGCGACGTTGCGTAAATGGGTCGATGGAGCAGTCAGTGAATATCCTGTTAATCCTGCGCTTGTTGCACAGGCACTGATCGGCGAAATCACGTTCTCCAGTGGCTTTATCCCGAACAACGTCATTTATCATGCTCAGAAAGGCGTGAAGAAAACCGTTGTCAGCTTCCGTAAACGCCAGAGAACAGGTATCTGGCTGGAAGGGCGTGAAGAAGCCTTGCGCGTGCCACTCCCTGATATGATCCTCATCAAAACAACACGCGGAGGTCTTAACCCCGATTACAAAGCATTCGCCACCTATGGCAAACCACAAAACCTGAATGTAGCCCTGTACAACTTGCCACTCCCCAATATCTATACCGGTGGCGGAATCTGCTGGGGTAGTGTGTCACGACCCAACAATGACAGTTTAGATCTCAGCGACGATTGGGCATCCTTACTTGGCTCTGCATTCGGCAATCACTCATGCGGTAACAAATGCAAATCGTATCCCGGTGACATCCGCAAGTTCCTGATTGAACTTCACAACAATCCCAAACGGCGCGTGTATCCGAAACGCGAACTCATTCCTGCAAAAACCACACTCACAAACATACTTGGTATCGAGGAGGATTAATCACTATGCTGACATTCGATCCCGGTAATTACTTGAACGAGGTCATCCTCGTTGGCTGCGGTGGAACCGGCGCACAACTCGCACGCTCCATTGCCCGCATCATCCGTATGATGCAAGACAGCGATAAAAGCGTTCCCAAGACCATCCGCTTCATCGATCCTGACATCATCGAGATGACAAATGTGGGACGTCAATTGTTCACCAATCAGATGTGTGGCATGAATAAAGCTGTTGAACTCGCACGTCGCTTCAATATGGCGCTTGGACTCAATATTGAAGCTATTCCAGAACCCTTCGACCCGGATCGCCACGTCAAACGTAACAGCAGTGCAATCATTCTGGGCGCGGTGGACAACTGGAAAGCACGCAAAGTGATGTCGATTGTTGAAGGCGCGACATGGATTGACTGCGGTAACAGCCGTTACACAGGGCAGGTTATCATTGGCAACACGCATAATGTTGACACCATGACACGCGCACTGAAGAATGTTAAACCACAGACTACAGGAATTCGCTACCTGCCACATGCAGGCATGTTATATCCTGAACTGCTCGCACCTGATCCCGAAGAAGAACGCCTCGCACAAACGCTCTCCTGTGCAGAGTTGCTGGAGCTATCGCTCCAAAGCGCAACGGTTAACCAATTGGTCGCCAGTGTTGCCGCAGAATACTTCCGCAAAATCATGTATCGTGAAGACATCAAAACATGGTACACCCACATCAGCACAACCACACTCTCGATGCGCTCAGAGCCGATCACGCTCGATAGCATCCTCACGAACACACCTGCGCTGGATCACATCACACTCGCCAGTACAGACTAGGGGAGGTGTGTTGATGACGATGCAATACTTTCCATATCCACATCGCAAAGATGAGATCATACGCCATGTCAAACGACATCACGACACACGTCGCTGTCCGGGTGTCTGGTCTCATAGTTACATCGTGACGAATCACCGCAACAAAATACAAGCCGCACTCCTCGTTGGTCCTGCCCCGTACCCAACCGTTGTACGCGCTTTTTGTCGTCGAGAGGAAGACTATACCCGACACGCATGGGTTGCCCGCATGAGCAGTGCAGGCATCACATCTCAGCAGATAGATGACCTCATCCAATATGCTCACAAGCACCTACAGTCACTCGGAAAATACTGGGTGCATACCCTATCAGACTATCACGCTTACAGCATTGCATCGCATCTGCGCTTGCGATCAAAAGGCTATACAGGCGAGGTCTATCATCGTAATCAGTACCACTATCTCGGCACAGCAGGGCGTCGCTGTACAATAGGATTCATTGTAGACGGAATCCCGCACCACATTCGGCAAGGCAAAATCACTCTGTCGGATAAAAACGTACATGCGTATTTCCCCGATGCACGCGAAATCCGTGCCATCAAAGGGCATCCCAAACGGCGATGGGTCGCAATTCTGGCCGATACCCCTGAACAATACCAACAACGGCTTCTTTTGATGAAATATCGACCTCAGCCATATACACCCTCGCGGCAACCCTTACTTCTTATCGAGCGTCTCTATCACGACATCATCCTCTCGTGGCTCATGGCTTATTCCACATAACAAAACTATATTCCAATAACCATCTCTTTACTGAAATACAAGAAAGGTGTTGCTGACCCATGTCCTCAATCGGCACGGTGTCATCCCGGATGTCAGGTTGGGTAATTGACACCTTTGATAACGTGCTTCTGGATCCATAAACAAAGTACCTCCACAGCAAAAATCACTTACATCTACAAAAAAGAAAGGGAATCCCGATGCACTATTGGGAAGAAATGCAAAGCAAATGGGGCTTCAGCGACGGCGATGCCGTGCCAGCTGGAGCGAGCGTCTATCGCAAGATTTACATTCAGGCTGTTAACCGTCTCGCAGAACAACTCAACAGCGATGTACGAGCAGTTGCCTATGACCGGATGGGCTTGCACAACTATTGCCTGATCCTCTTCCACCGCGTTGCGGATCTGAAAGATATTCCGGTGGCGCAATATACAGAGCATGTCGCTATTGATGCGCCTGTCGTGCAACCCGACGACGCTATGCAAGATGCAATTGGTTATGCACACGATGCAGAGTTGGATAATTGGGTGGTGGTCAGCGTCGAGGTCGATCCCGATCTAGAAGATTTCATGGAACAACTGAAACCCATCAATGCTGACACACCGCTGATCCTGACAGTCGCAGGCGAACCCCAACACTTTTATCAGGACGGGCAGATCCAGATTATTGATGAGGCATGGTTACACGAACACAAGATAACCGATACCCGGACAACGTTTACCATTCATCAGATCTTGCATTACGATGCCAGACTCTACGTGCGTGATGCTGAGGGTGGCTACCATATCGTATCAGCACATAAAGCACGCGTGACACACATTCCACAGGTCTACCAGGACAAGTCTGTTGATCAAGCACCGAACCCGATGATGGATGACAAGTGCAACGACAATCGCAGTGAACAAGACTAAGGAGCGCTCGCATGGGTTACGATGTTTATGTATCTTTTAATGTGGATGTGCCCGATGCTGCCACGGCAGATCAGGTGCATCAGGCGTTCTTTGAAACGGAGCGTTTTGGTCCGACACTGTACGTCGAGTGGGGTGATACCTATGTCTACGGCACATGGGAAGGGCGCAATCGCGATGAAGACGATGTTGCGAGTCTCTTGCAACCTCTGGCAGATCAATTCGGCGTGACCTTCGATGTCACATACAGTAGCGATTATGACGATGGACCACAAACCTTCTTCGTTGGAATGGATGCACCGGCACGTATGGCGTTACACCAGCTTGACCAATTGGCTGCACTCTTGACGCAGATGGGAGGGGCGACCATGACCTTGCCCGTCCCTGCCGATCAACTGGCGACCTACCATCACCAGTTGCAACCCCAACTGGCTCACTTGCTTACCTTGTTGACGGACGGCATTCCTGACAAATGATCCATTGCCTGACAATCTGCGTCAGTTACTGATGTCTCCACATACCAATTAAGGTCTGAGGAATAGATTCTCCTCTTCGTTAAGCTCTCATAACCAACAACGACTCACTTCAATGGAGGCATCGCGACAAGATGCCTCTGTTACCCATTCATGAATTGAACAATCCATAGCCAAAGGAATATGTCATGCAACATGAGAAACAATTTCGCATTGCCCTGACCCGTGTTCTCGCACAGGAACATGCGGTTGATCTGGCGGCAATTCAGCTGACCATTGATACCGAAAACCAGCAGGTCAGCGCTAAGATCGGTGATCAGACGCACGAGTATCCTTATCTAGTCGCACTGGAGAAAGCCTTTGCCGGAATATATCGGGAAGCGCACCCGCGTGTTCACGGGTATTATCCTGTCGCGCACCTGCACCGTGAAGATTTGATGTCACAACATGGGCATTATGTCGCCAGCCAATTATCTGAAGATGACATCGAAAGTCTCGCCGAAGATATGTGGAATGATCCCTTCGCTGATATGTATTGGGAGTCACTGGATTGGATCATGGAAGATCGTCACCCTGACCTGATTGAAGCACCCGAGACCAAGATGGAACAGCGTCTGAAGACTGCTATTGTGCGCTTTAGGATCTATGATTTCGGTGAATTGGAAGACGCTACCTTACCCGGCTTTCTCAGAGGACTGGTGCAAGCCGAAGCTGGCGGACAAGTCTTAACGCGTGTCGATCTCGCAGAACGATTTCTGACACTCTTGCAGACCGAAGATGCGATCCCGTCGTATCTCGATGAAGCGACACTGGTAAAAACACTGGACTTGTTGCGCTATGAAGCGACGATCCAGCACCTAATGATACAGGCGGTGCAAGATGAGCATCCACTGGCTGTTGCATTGCACGGTCAGGTTCCAACACTCTCTGGATTGGGTAGCATGATCGAGACTCACTTTGAGGCTGGCACAGCGCCTGACGCGATTGTAGATGACTTGCTGACACAACTTGTCGAACGGGTTGAAAACCAGCGAGTGCAACAACGCGCTTTTGAAGAGAAAATTCGTAGCAATCGTAGCATCAATACACAACACGAATTGCGTGATCCCGAATCAGGAAATTGGTTGCGTGTACAGATACAGGCGACCGCAAGTGGTTTGAGTCTGACCTTTCCACAACTCAGAAAAGAAGCAGGGGCAGAGGATGGAGATGATGTCATTCTCGGCGTGGATTTCTACGATAACAGGGTGCAGGCATTAATCAACAATGCTACATACCCGGTTGAACCACAGGTGATTCATCTAGGGACAACGGACGCTGATGCAATGGATGCCTGACACACAGGGTAGGTCTTCTCCTGACAGAGAGATGACATCTGTTTGTTCCAAAACCACCCCACAAAACAATTGTAAAAGGCATCCACGCGATGTCTTTTTTTGTTCAATCAATGAGGACAAAATACCATGCAAAAACCCGACATCACGATTTATGACGTTTCGACAGACGTTCAAGATCACCCACAGCGTGCAACCGCGACTATCATCACGACCCTGACTTTCAGTTTCCGCATGGGGAACGAAACCTATGACACCCTGACAGTCTCCGGTGAAGGCACACGCTATGATGACTCGCTACGCGATGCTGTCGATGCTATCGACTGGACAATCTATCTCGATGCGACCTTTAACGACGATGAAATCGCTATCCTGCGTGCCGCCAACCTTGCTTATGAAACTGATCCGCAGAGTGCATGGATGAGCGAAAGTCAACTTGCCGGGCAAGCACAAGTCCATGTGATGCTCAATGTTGAATCGTCACCGATTAATTTGCTTGCCAGTAACCGTTTGTTAGAGCGTGTGCAAATGCCATATGCTGCGTGGCAGTATCGCATCACCGATCTCGGACGTGAAATGGTTAGCTCACACCGCCAGTTCAAGAACACGCATCTCTCCGACGCAGACTAAGGCGCGTTAATCGTCATACACACTCGCAACGCTACTCACATTTACTCGACTCAAATCTACTCACAACAATCGAATAAGAAGGAGGCAAAAAGCGATGCCCGATCTCATCAATGAGCGTCAGGTCTTGAAATTGCTCCAGTCCGATCAATCCGCACTGCTGGTTAACACCAGTGGCGGAAAAGATTCGGATGCCATGCTCAAAGCGATCTGGGATTGGGCGCAACGCTATAAGATCTCACCGGATCGCATTCATGTCATTCATGCGCACCTCGGACGTAACGAATGGACATTTGCGCTGGAGCATGTCAAAAAATATACCCGAAAAATTACTGGAAAAGACCCGATCATTGTGGAAAGACCACAGGGAGATGTCTTGCAGATGTGGGAAGATCGCTACCAGCGTTTGCAAGAGCAGGGTAGAACAACGACCCCGCACTGGTCAAGTAGTGCCCATCGTTACTGTAGTTCTGGCGCGAAGCGTTCTCAAGTCAATAAAGCCATTATTCGCATGTTTCCGCGTGACTGGAAAATCATCAATTGCATCGGGATTCGAGGCGACGAATCGGCTCTCAGGAAGAGAGCAACAACGTTCAAGTATCAGGAAAAATCACCGACAACCCCCACGTTAAATCGTCATGTATATACCTGGCTTCCCATCCATCAATGGACACTGGCAGATGTTTGGGCATCACTTGGCTGGACTTTAGAAGATTTGGCTGCGTTGCAAGCTGAGGTGCGCGAGAGCGTCACACCAGGTGATTGGGATGCCTTACGTACTATTTGTGAGCAGTGGGGATGGGAATACGCACTCTCATATCCCCTCGGGAATTCACGCATGTCCTGCAGGCTGTGCGTGATGAGCAACCAATCTGATCTACAAAATGGTATTGCCTGGAATCCCGAGCATTTCCGTGACATCTCTGAACTGGAAAGACGCTCAGGCTTTTCGTTTCAATCCGGGCAGTGGTTATCCGATTTAGGACTAGACCACTTATCCGATGAGGAAATCGAAGCCCTGGGGCAAGCCAAACTGAGCAACCTCGAATACCAACGGCTGAACCAGCCTGACCATCCAACCCAATTACCGCTTATCTAGGAGGCTATATGCCCGATCACACGCAACCAGATACCAACAGCCCACTGTGGATGCATGTCGAAATGCACATCCAGAATCACTGCTTCGGCATCATCCATGACGATACCGATGTCCGCGCCAGTTACATTGGACAAGATCGTCCCTCACAAATTCTGCAAGCGATCCTCGCAACGGCAGAGCAGATTGCTGAGTCTCCTGTCCAACGCCATGCAAATGGGCTGCGCCGCTTGATTCTAGTGACCATACAAGAAGATTTACCGATGGTCACGGTGCAGGCAATCACGGCATTTTTATCAACGATAGGGGAGTATACCAGCCCGATGGCGCTGGATTACCTTGCGACCATCAAAACACTCCGTGAACTGAAAGATACCGCCAGTGCCGTTCATTTGTCGATGACACAGGCGACTCATCTGCACGGTCATCAGGGTCAATTAGCATATGATCTGCTCAAGACTGCCCACCTGTTGATTCTCGCTGCTGATGCGACCCTTAAACATGATGGCACTTACGCGCTTGAGAAGCTCGGCACAGCACTTGAAACGATGCAGTATGCCCGAACGTGCGCCCACCAATGGCAACCCGATTACGGCAAGCAAGAGACTGAATAAGACACAGTCGTGATGATATGTGAATGAAAATGAGCCAGAAGCAGTTCTGGCTCACTCGCGAAACACGGTATGCGTGTCCCGCAACAGTCTATTGAAGATTGGAGCAACCAGATGACTGCGCCAATCATATCGGCTGTGAGGAAACTGTGAGCTATCAGCAAGTGATTCACAGATAGAACATAGGGTAAGCGAACCTGTTCATCCCACAGACCACCAATCACACATCAAAAGTTGCAATTCGTCACGTATAAATATATCAATATAGGTGTATTGACGAATTTAACTAGAGACATTAAAACATACTTTGATGAAAAAAGCTACACACTGCTTTGCCCAATTGAGCCGATTAGTCAACAAGTCCTATTTTTTAGCCGGATTGTTCGGCATCCCCACGGGGGGATGCACTCCTGAATCCGCAATCGCTACGCGATTGAATCCTGCGATCGGGTTTGTGCGACGACCAATGCCTTTTCTGCGAGCTGCTCGCAAAGACGCATCATCACACAAGCTATTGACAGCATGGATTGTCCCATCAGCTTCATAGTGTTGCCATGCGTGGGTCTGTGCTCTGTTGCTATCGGTTGCCAATGGTGTGGAGGTGAGCCGCTGGCGCGGCTGTGCGATATGAATTGTTTAAACATCATAGGAGTCAGTATGGTATATGTCTGGACAGGTCGAATTGGCGAGGGCAAGGACACCGAAATCAACACGACCTACAAATCTGCCGTAAGCCCTATTGGGAAATTGCTTGCACCAGAGAAAACAATCGTATTGGGACACAAGCATTACGCAGGAGATCAGCGTTTCAAGAACTACCGTAAAGTCAGTGATAGCGAGTATCGACAGCGTTACTTGTCGATGTTGCGCGATCATTTTGATGGCAATCGCGACATGTTTCTTGAACTGTTACAACGTCATGAGATCACAATCACATGCTATTGCGGCAAACATAAGTCGTTCTGTCACCGCTACTTGCTCGCTTCATATGTACTCCCTCGATGTGCAAGCTATTTCAAACTTGATTACACCTACATGGGTGAATGCTAAGAAGCATCCTGATGAGTATTGCTTGCTATTTCTAACAAATTAATCAGACACAGGAGACACAATCATGTCGAATCGTCCACAAATCACAATCTTTACCGATGGTGGCTGCAACCCGAATCCGGGATTAGGTGGCTACGCCGCAATTCTGACCAAAGCAGGCTCAGATGCAGAGAAAGTCGTGACTGGTGCTGTACCTGACACCACCAATTATCGTATGGAACTGCTGGCTGTTGTGGCAGGACTGGAAGCCCTCACCATGACATCCGATGTCACCGTTGTCAGCGACAACAACAATGTCGTGCGTGGCTTCAATGAATGGTTAGATGGCTGGATGGCAAATGGCTGGCGCAATAGCCGTAACAAACCGGTGGAACATAGCGATCTCTGGCAACGCATTGACGCACAACGCCAACAGCACACGATCACACTCGTGAAAGTCAAAGCACACGTCGCAGATGCTCAGGCGAGTGACATCGAGAAGATGAATACGCGAGCCGATGCCCTCGTCCACGCAGCCCGTCAAGCCTATCTGGATGAGCAGACAGCTCATGAAGCAGACGACACGGATGCAAGCGATGAGACGCGCAACTACCGGCTCTACATCGCGGGCAGTCGCAAGACATCGGACAATATGCTGGAATACACGCGCCGTGTGGTTGCCCGTGCCATCGATTATAACTGGACAATCGTGGTCGGCGACAATCCGCAGGGTGTGGATAACGAGGTCGTCAAAGAAGCCCGTCGTCTCGCGTATACCGATGTGATTGTGGTGGGTATTGCTGCCAAACCGCGCAACGGTGGTGTTCCTGATGGTATATACATTCGTTTCGGCAACAGCTACAGCGAACGCGATCAGGCAATGGCACGTAGCTCAGATCGAGGTATTTTCATCTGGAATGGCACATCGTCAGGTACGCGTACAGCTTATCGTTACATGCGCTCCTTGCAAAATAAGATGCAACACCTGATGGATTTCGCCACGACATTCGCTGAAGAACGCGCACGCCAGAGTGCATAAATTTCTGAACGGGTTGGCTCATGGGAGCTTGCCCGTTCTGCTTTTTTGACTAACGACAATCGACCCGTGAGGGCAATCAATGGGAGAGAATCATGATTATCAACAGTAAAACACAATTGGGTGGTGCAACATATCCGTTCCTGCACCGTTTAGGCAAAGCGTGGATGATTCACTCGTGGAGCGTGGATGATGAGGATGTGACGACCTACAACGCACCCATCGCACTGCGCTGGATCAATGGCAATCGCGTCAATGATCTGTACATCGAGAACATGGATAGCGATGCCTTTCTCGCCGCCACAGGTTTGCGCCCACAGATGAGCAAAGGTGGCTTTGTCCTCAGTAAACGGATCGCGCGCATCATGCGTCCGTACTTCATGTATGCCTTTTTTGACTCTTCTGAGATTACTGTGCGCTATCTTGACCAGACCGATCATGATGCCAAAGTCTGGGATGGGGCAGGGCGGATGCGGCGCTCACTCCTGTTGCGGATTCTCGATCAGATGCCAGTCTTACCTGCATCGAAGCGTGCAGAAATGACACAAGAACTGCAAGGGGCACAACGCATTGAATTCACTGCGATGGGTCTGGGCGACTGGAGCGACAGTAAAGCAGGCGGGCAAGATAAGGGTCATGCGCTGGTCTTTGAGGATGACCAGCTCGAAGCGGATCTGGTCCTGCCACGCGATACCAAAGGCGAAATTACGCTCGAAGATGGCTCGGTTTTCATCGGCTTGTATCCCGTCCATCATGCCGATACCATGCGCCTCGATATCCAATCGCTGATCAACCTGTGGGGTTTCTTCCAGCACGAGGAACTCATCCAATGGTTACACGACGAAGGGCAGATGTTCCTGCAATCGACGCAGAATGGTGAAATTGCCCGCGCAATGCGCCGCATTGATCAGACCGATGTGGCTGACGATGATGAAGCACTGGAAGCAATCACAAACTGGCATATCCGCGAATACCTCGCCAGTGGTGGTGATCCGATGTGGTTCGGGTCAATTGTCAAAGGACTCATCAACCAGCATCTGAAGCGCATCAACTACAGCACGCTTGGGCGCTTGCGTCTACCGATTCCAGGCGGACGTTACTATGTGATGACCGATGCCGTCGGCGACATCAGCATCAAACCTGGCACGATCAAACTCGATCCTGATGCAAGTACAGCCTGGGTCAACGCCGACGATTGGGTCAGCTATCAAGCAGACGTGTGGGGCGGAGCCGATCAGGATGACGCGCTATGGGTGTATCCTTTTGTGGACTACGATGGTAGCCAGCAAATTCTGGCATGGCGTAGCCCCAACCAACTGGGCGAATATGTGCTACTCCGTCCCACCGAAGATAGCCATATTCCCGAATGGGAAACAATCGACACCACCAGCACCTTTCCACTGGCTGATTCGCGTGATTTGCCACCCCGTATCGACACCATTCAGGTCAAATATCAGCAACTGGTCGATCCCGATAGCGCAGGTGGTCTTGGCGAGTGGCTTGATCACTACAGCATCGAGGGGATGCGCTTCACGATTCAGCGTGCCAGCCAGAATCGTGGTGCATTAGGCATGTACTGCAATGCGCTGCTTCTTGCCCGTGCGCTCTACAACCAGTTGCCTGCCAACCCGCCAGCACCGCTGGAAGATGTGATTGATGGTAGTGTCAAAACAGGCACAGATCTCGAACCGGTCAAAGCATGGTGCTACCGTGCGTCGCGGGCGATTGTCGAACAGGGCAAACCCGTTCCTGTCCGTTTGCAAGATCGTCTTTCGCTCAACGATGAAAAAGGGCAAGTACCGCTAGTACCGGTCAGCAGTGAGAACCACTGGTTTGACCAGCTGATTGCTGCGATTGAGCATCATATCAGTTTCATTGAACAAGAACGCGATGCCATCATGCGCCGTTGTATGCCCCCGATAGCGGTCTTCAATGCTGCCTACCAATCGAGCGAGATGCTTTCAATGGGTGCCCGCTTCAACCAGCTTTACACCTCGCGCTTGCCCTGGGCAAAGTCCAAACGGCAGGTGGATCGTGGCATTGCGATTGAAGATGCACTCGAACTGGCACGCCAGCGCAGTACGACCTATCTCAGCGAAGCAGGCGATGACGATGAGCAGACACAATACCGGATTCTGCTCGCGGCTGTCGCGCATTACTACTCCAATCCACAACATGCAGGCAAAGATGAGGCGGTCTGGCAACTGGGACCCAAAGCGGTCGATGGCACCCGTCTGGATGGGATTGCTCAGATGATGATCGCGGCATTGCGCCAGATTGATGTGCTGGATGGCTTAACGCAACTCGTGAGTGGCTTCATCGTGCGCTATCCCGGTGCCCGACAAATCCCGATGCCACAGCAACCGGTCAAGATTGTCGGGGTGTGGTTCAACTACTGGCGTTTCACAGCCTCCCATCGTGGACTAGCAATTCCTGAACGGATGCAAGACGTTAGCGAGGCAGACGAGCAATGGGCAAAAGCGGAAGTCGAGCGACTAGCAAACACGCGCTTCAAAGATATGACACTGTCTATTCGCCATGAGAATGGTCGTGCGATTGCCTACACGAAGCAGGGCAACATCTTCGGCTACATCGCAAAAGAATTCACCAACGATGTCGGTGAGCAGATCACGCTGCGCTTTAACCTGTGTCGTGATGGAAATTACCTAACGGTCATCTCCTAATAACACCCTCTAAATGAGCGTCTACGGGCGCTCCTTCTCCAATCTCAATCCACCAATGCCAATCTGCTTGCTTACGGCAGGCGCATGAAGCGACTGTCGTCGCTGAGCCTGTCGATTAAATACGACTTTTACGAGGGAACATCATGAATAACTTAACACCACTTGCACAAGCATTTGTCAAAGCAATGCGCCAGTTCGGGCGCGATGGTCATACCTATGCGCCGGTCAAGGATCTGGTGGCTACCGTTCGCCATCGTCATGCGGTCAGTGATACAGAACTGGTCATGGCACTGGCGGAAGCGGTTGATGAGGGTTGTCTAATTAAGACCGAGATTGAACTCGAAATGGTTGTCTATGCACCAGCCGTCTTCCAGATGGAGAAGAGCGTTGCCCAAGGTCTGCTGCTGATGGCAAACAAGCGTCTGCGCCCCCTGAGTCGCAGTAAATTGTGCGCGATGCTCAAACGGGTTCGTCGTAGCACGACACTATCTGACGAACAGATGCAGGCGGTTGAAGGCACACTCCGTCACAAGATTGCCGTTCTCACGGGTGGTCCTGGCACTGGCAAGACCACGACCCTGAAAGCCATCCTCGATGTAGCAGAGGCAATGAACCTCAAAACTGTGCTGGCTGCACCGACAGGGCAGGCTGCTAAACGCATGAGCCAATCTACCGGACGCACGGCTTCGACCGTTCACCGCTTATTGGGCTACAACCCGGAAGCGAACGAGTTTGCGTTCAATCCTGAGCGCTATCTATCGGCTGATCTGATTGTCATTGATGAATCGTCGATGCTGGATTTGTGGCTGACACATCATCTATTGCGGGCATTGCATGAGGATACTCGCATCCTCTTTGTGGGTGATGTCAACCAGTTACCGAGTGTCGGGGCAGGCAATGTCCTGAAAGACATCATTGCCAGTGAGGTCGCGCATGTCTGCAACCTGACGACCATCTTCCGCCAGAGTGATGATAGCGTGATTGTGACCAATGCGCGAGCGATTAATAACGGCGAGATGCCCCAGCTCGATAACCGCGCACAGGACTTCTTCATGTTTCGTTGTGAGGATGAGCAAGTCAGTGATCTGGTTACCGACATCGTCGCTAATCGCATCCCCAATGCTTTTGGCTATGTCGCGGAAGACATTCAGGTGCTGTCTGCTGTTTACAAAGGAACGGGTGGGGTTGATGAGATCAATGCCCGTTTGCAACGCAATCTGACCGAGAGTGAATGGTCGGTGCGTCTCAAGCAGGGTACATACAAAGTGGGGGATCGGGTTATCCAGACCAAAAACAACTATGAGGTCGATGTGATGAACGGACAGGTCGGTCAAATCACCTTCATCAGCAAGCGCGACAAGACCGTCACCATCGACTTTGAGGGCAATACCGTCGTGTATGCCTATAAGACGATGTGGATGGTGAAACTTGCTTATGCCATCACGACGCACCGCTCACAGGGCAGTGAATATCCGGTGGTGGTGATTCCCGTGACGACCTCAATGCAGTTCGGTCTCCAGCGCAATTTGTTGTACACCGCCATCACCCGTGCGAAGCAAATGGTCGTGCTGGTGGGCAGTGATGAAGCCGTGAAAGCGGCGATCCAGAATTGTTCAGCCGATGCGCGTTGGACAGGGCTAGCACATCGCATTCGTAGCGCATGACACCAGCGGGCAGGGGAGACTCTGCCCATACCGTTAAGGGCTGTCGCCCTTGTGTTCGATGAATACAGTCTATTTACGGAGACACTATCATGTTCGACTTTTTCACATCCTTCCGCCTCATTGCCGCATTCCTCATCGGATTCATTGTTGACGAAGACTTTCGTTCGGGTGATGAGCAAATCAAGCGCATCGTGGATGGTATGATTGACGCAATCGTTTCGATGGGCGGACAAGAACATCATGACCGCTACGGTTGCACCGTCATTCTCGAAGGAGATAACACCCGCATTGAAGCGATGATTGACTGCTATGTGATGGACATGGCATGGGTGAAAATCACGCTCACGGATGACGATAATACCGAAGAATTGCTCATCTGCTACACGGTATTTGATGATGGCGACATCCAGGCTACCATCTCATATAATGATGCGGATATTGTTGCATAAGTTCTGGCAGGGATGACCCTGCCTTCTTTCTTTTTTGTTCAGATGTGGATATAAAGTGAGCAGGTAGCAGAGATGAATTCTATTTTTAGGACGGCTTTGGCACAAAATATGTCATGTTCGTCAGGTACAAAGAATAAGGCAGTGATCTATGGTTGAAGCTATCGCTTCAATATGATGTGAAAGTAACTATGAAAGGAGGTGTGTGTGCCAATTATACAAGTACTGATCTTCAGAGGAACAGGTGGTGTATACAATGAAGATCACCCGTACTATGGTGAACCAGCTCTCGTGCGTGCGGGTCATGTTGGTGTCATAGGAATTATTGAGAATAAGATCATCGGATTCCATCCGACCCCGCAAGCTGCTGATGCAATAGGGAGTGAGAAAGCCCTCTTAGACGCATTGAGGCAGACGAAACCACAGCCTGGTCGTTTACAGGACGATGATACCTATTTCGAGCGTGCGGCTCAATTAGTTGACACAACGAATGGTCGCACAACAGTGTATGTCTATGATGTTGAAATATCAGAAGAGACACTGAACAAAATCCGTTCGTGGTACAATGAAGGTAAAGAAGCTCTGTACAGTTTCCCAAATGCCTCGGGACAATTTTCTGAGAATCACAGCAATTGTGCGATGTTCTGGCTGACGTGGTTCAATATCCCACTACCCAAACAGACTGGTAGTATTAAGGAGCTGGTTGAGATTATGAAAGATGAGGAGTACGACACATGGCTACCAAACGCAAACGACTGACCCTGAGCGATATGAAACCGCCAGAGTACTCTATTTTAGACAAATATACTGAAGAAGATGCACGCGAGAGCGGCTATCCGAGCCTCAAAGTAATGAAGTTAGAATATGAGTTGACTCGAATTGCTGGTGCATGGCGTGAAACCAAAAACGAATCTCTGGTATATGAATATAAGAGTGTCTTATTGGAAATGATCCTCAATGGGTATGATATCAATACATTACCTGTTCAAGATCAATTGCCTGACGAACTCATGCCAGACCTACCACCAGAACCTGTGCAAGTTGCGATAAAACGCGTGTACCAGACAGAGTAAGTGATCCTTGATTTGAGAAGAAAGAGAAACGAATTCTCATGTTCATATGAGAATCGAAAGTTTCTTCTGTTAAGGAGATAAAGTATGAAAGCTGAAAACACAGCAATTTCCCATTATGGCTATTCCAACGAACCAGTTTATGACAAACTGATTGATAAACTTGGCTATCTCGCAGGCTTGTGGCGTAGACACAAGACAACTGAAATTGCAGATCAATATCAAACGGTTCTACGAACACTCATTCTCCTCAGTTACGATGATGAACTGCCTGTTGACGTAGAACTTCCCGAAGAACTGATGCCGGTTGAATACATTTCTTTGTTCACCGACTAGATTGCCATCAACAAGACAGTAATTTAAAGAGAATCAGGCGAACTCAGATTGCTTGGTTCTCTTTTTTGTTTTTGACATGATTATCTTTACAGTTTTGCCGAAAAAATCTGATACGACATCTTGCTAGAAAATAGCTATTAAGGTTGCCCCCTTTATTGAACCACCGTATAATCATGTCAAGCAGGTGGTTCAGAAAAGGGGGTGTTCATTATGGCATATTTAGAATTTGGTGCAACGCCAGACAACCGATACATTCACATCTCACAGGTTACGAGCGGAAGACATGACGAATTAAGCTGTCCTTATTGTGGTGTCTCGCTCATTGCTCGCAAAGGGCGCAAGTTAGCCCATCATTTCGCGCATCATGGAGAGACATGCCGTGATGTAGGCGAGATGCCCGAAGATGCTTTCAGTGTGCCGTACTACGATAAATTTGATCTTGGTCTCACACACAATGATATGCTGACATTGAAATGGTTGGCAGGTTTAGAGACGATGCCAGATACTGCGTCACAGAGTCGATTAGAAACCTTGCAGGATGAAGGATTCATCACATGGAATCGCTGGATTGGACGAAGTGGCGATTGGGAACTAACAGACCTCGGCAAAATTCCACTAGGGCAGGCGACACTCACAAAATTTGCAGACATACAGAGTGAGCATATCCGGCAAAAACATGATGCGCTTGTGAAAACGGTGCAGCAGGCATATGAACCGATGCAGTCATGGATTGATGCCCAACCTGATTATGTCCCTAAAGCCCTGGCGACCCTCAACATTTACCGGACACAACTTCAGCGCGTTTTTAGTCAGACCCTGTATTTCTTTGAAATCAAACATGATGAGGGAAAGCTTTACAAAATTGGTGTGACAAGTCGTGACATTCAAGAACGCCTACGAGAGGTCGAGCGCGATGTTGCGCCATTCCTTCATAATCCAAAGGGAAAGATTCTTCGTCTTTGTCACCATCAAGGAAGTGTCGAACGATATGTGAAGCACCGCTATCAAGCGCATCAGGTCGAAATCGGCAACCTCACTGAATATTTTGACTTTGACAATCGGCGCAATATATTAAGCGACCTCACCCGTTTGGGAGATGCTGACTTCTTTAATGGAACTACATGGAGTCAGAAGATTCTCGACGGCGAGCCAAGCAGTATTGAGCGAAGCATTATGCAAAAGGAAGCTCAGAAGCATCACCGGCAAGCAACGATTGCAGGTATGCAGAAGGCGCGGGAGCAGGGCGTTCATGTTGGCAGACCAGCAGAGAGTGAACAATCATTTGTGGACAAGTATCCAGAGGTTGTCGCGATGATCCAGCAAGGTTCATCGCTCAGGGCAACTGCTAAAAAATGCGGTGTTAGTCGCAACACCGTCATTAAGGTAAAGCGAAGTCTATCAGACGATTAAAGATAAGATGCCACAAGGCGATCCCAGAGAATACAGGTAAATATATTTTGCTTGTCTGAATGACTTTTACAAAAGCTATAAACTGTCGTGACATAAAGTGAGCAGGTAGGTATCAGAAGAAGTCTGTTCTATGGAGCGGATTGACTGACATCCCCCTGCGGCGGATGCACTGGTCAATCCGGGCAAGCGCTTCGCGATTGCGTCTCATCTGCGACCTCAGCCCAGAAATAATATCTCCCACCATATCAATGTAAGATGTTTATCTCGCCCATATTCCACCCTCAGTACCGTCTAGCGATTCTGAATGCTGTCCGCATGGAACCCTGTCGGGTTCGTGCTTGACGGTGAGAGACTTCTCACTGGAGGTTTCTTGCCACATGATCCAGCAATGTGATAGGAGAATCGCTTATGTTTCCAATGAAGGCTTCGCGTTACCAGTTCGATGGAACGTATGAAGGAGAGCAGGTCGTCGTTCGATATGGCTGTGACCATGCACTTGGCTATTGGGTCGAGGTGTGGCGTGACGAAGATGACACACCACTTGTGGATGAATGCACGCTCTTCAATGGCTTACATCACGGCAAGATGGTGGAACGGCTGACGGAGTTGGGTTGTCCCAACGAGGAGCATATGATGTTCGCAGCCCTTAACTTGTCCTTCTAGGACATCAGCACAGAGAGGTGGGTATCCTGCCTCTCACTTCACTTCTCTTTTTTTTTCCTCAGATACAGCATGGGCATAAAGTGAGCAGGTAGGGCAGGGGGTGAGGTTGCTGTGATGCGGCGATGCTACATTCTGCGCGTACCAGATGTTACGCATTTCCAGATGTGTTGTAGACATCTGTCTCATCCAAACACCAGAGCAAGTAAGAAAGCGCTTGTCAGCGCTAAGCCTGATGAGAAATAAATCTCACTATTCACGTATCTCACAGGAGAATCTGCTATGTCACTGTTTAACACAACCCTGATTGGTCGCATTGGTAACGATCCCGTCACCCGTCAAGCTGGCAACAGCACCGTCACCGAAATTCAGATTGCATACGAAAATCGTCGTGCGAACAATCCGGTGACGGAGTGGGTCAAAGTGGAATGCTGGAATGGTCTCGGTACAGATGTGGTTGCGAAATTCGCCCGCAAAGGGGATCGCATTGCCATCACCGCGAACCGTTTCCGTACCGAAGCCTACACCACACAAGATGGTCAACCGGCATCGAAACTCGTGCTGACCGCAGTGGATGTGGAACTGCTGGGTGATAACCGTCGCGACGAACAGCCAGAGTTCTAAGACAAGCAACGTGAAGGGGCAGCCATGTGCTGTCCCATTTCCCTTTTTTTGCCATCTGGTAAGACGCTAGTTGTTGCTCATTTTCGTGACATAAGGTGTGGCTGTCGCCACAGCGCATGATGAAATCTTTGTTCGTGAGCCTCTTCGATATGAAGGGGCTTTTGTATTGGAGACCCATCATGCTCAAAATAGCACCGTATGCTCGCGAAGTATCTCGCAAAACAGGTAGTACCCCTGATCAGTTCAAAGCTGGTATCGCACTCGTCAAAGAAGCACTGCGTTCATTAGATCGCATCAATCATAGCGTCATTGCAGTTACCCGACACGACCATTATGCCCCGTGGTTACGACTGAAATGGAAAGTGGGTCGTGCTGCAACCTTCCGTGTGATTGTTGAACTGCGCGGCGATGACGTGATGTTACATGCCATCATGCCACGTACATCATCAACTTATGATGACGTTGAAGCCCTATGGAAAAAGTATCGTCGCAACATCAGGCAAGTTGTCAGTGTCTAAGGTGTGGGAAGGTTCTTCCCACCTTTCTCTTTTTTTTGTTGGTAAGACGCATGGACATAAAGTGAGCAGGTAGGGCAGACAAAGCTCATAGGTTGCTGTCAGATGGTTGCCCCCGCGCACTCATCAGCCAAACTTCAATGCTATTTTTCAACACCTGATGTGCCGTTAACCTTGAAGGATAGTCCTGTGCAAATTGAGAGGCGTTGTTTCATCCGGGATATTGCTCATCACGTTATACAGATGTGTTTTGCCTCCGATATTGGATACAGTGGCTGTCGCCACTCTGCGAGATGAATCGATTAATCAACTCGTAGGAGAGTCCAGCATGAATGCAACAATCCAAGAACTGAACGGTTTTGTCGGTAAAGTCACTCGTAGTCAGAAGCAGACCAAATTCGGTGTGCGTCCGCTCACATCCATCAGCATTGGTATTCGCAATCAAGCGTCGAACACAGTCGCATGGGACTACATCAATATCTGGGGAACACCCGATATCCAGAAAGGCGACATTCTCAGCGTTAGCGATGTCAAAGCCTTTGGGCACACCAAATACGGCAAGATTGCCCATCATCAAGCCCGTAACCAACGTGACCGTAACACCGCGACACGGCAAGCAGACAAACCGCGCCAACTCGCACTTCCGCTATAGAGACCATCGGTGGGCTTCATGCCCACTTTTCTCTTTTTTCCTGAACTGTCAGTTGCATAGCCTCTGTGTGGCTGGTTCGTGTGCGCTATGTTGCAGGTTACTTCTGCAAGTGAGTGAGAGGGCAGGCTGTGTGCCTGCTTTTCTCTTTTTTTCGAGATGTCGAGAACAGTCGCATCATGTGGTATGAAGTGAGCAGGTAGAGCAGGTGACGTGTATCCGTTGGGATCTGCGATCCACAACGGACTGACGACAAATAGGGTATACTATGGGTGGTATAAATCCGTCAATACACCTGTATATAGATATATTGAGTTGTTAAGATGACCGATCAATCTCAGAAAAACCAGAGTGCTTACGTTAACTGGAAAAGTCTTCCTGGAGGTTTCGACGCACTTAATACCAGACATATTTATTCGTCGACTAATGCCTACGGCATTCCAGACCTCGCTCACGCTCCCATTAGTGCCGTGCCGGAAAAATTAGCCCCATATCGTTCGCGGGTGCGCTCACCCGATGCGCTTGCAACTACAGGCGTTCATTTCTTTCTGGACGATTACCGTTTTGAATCCATCTGGCGACGACCGGTGCAAACCTTATCGGGTATCCAGAAGTGGGCAGTAGCACTAACACCAGATTTCTCGCTGTACTACAACGCGCCGCGCATCATCCAATTGTGGAATACCTATCGCACACGCTGGGTGGGCTGCTGGTGGGCGATGAATGGTATCACCGTAATTCCGACGGTCAGTTGGGGCACCCATACCAGCTTCGATTTCTGTTTTCTTGGCTTGCCCCAGAAGAGTGTGCTGGCAGTCAGTACGGTTGGGACACAAAAAGATGCCTCGACCAAAGCGCCATTTCTAGCAGGCTTTCGTGAAATGGTCTCGCGACTCCAGCCCAGTTTGGTGTTGAATTATGGCATTCCCTATGAGGAGATGTTCGATTGCGTGGAACTTGTCACCTATCCGGATTACTGGCACAGCGTCAAAGCTAAAGACCGGAAATATGGTACTGATGACGCCTATCACGCCAAACAGAGGCGATCCGATGATGATGATTTTGAACTCGATTTTTAGAAAGGATGGATGATGGGTGGACGAGGCACATCGCAACAGGGCGTTCCGCCAGCAGAGGCAAAGGTCATTGGCGAATATGATCCTGCAACAGGGGAGTATCGACCCGTACCAGATGATGACCCGCAGTTTGAGCGCGAACGTGATGGTGGTGAGAAGCCCTACGAAGTCCAGAGTCGTGACGACTTTATCAACGGACGTGGTTATGCCTTGCTGGATAAAACGGGACTGGAATGGCGGGTGATTACACGACCTGCGTCAGAAATGGCGGTTTTTGCTGAAGACCCCGCAGATCGATTGGGCATGGAGAAACCAACCCTTGCCTGGTCTAAGGATGGGAAAGCGGTGCAGATCTATGTCGATGGCATGAGTACCGAACAATTCCTCGACCATCTGGGTCTGGCAGTTGATCTGGATAACACAACCACACTCGGTAAACGCCTGTCGCGTCTGTTCCGCCCACAGGTTGCCACAGGCTGGTTCGATGCCGATGACATATCCATCAGCTATGACTTGAGCCAGCCCAAATTCCAGCGCGTGCCTGACCCCGATCATCCTGGCGAGACAATGGTGCAATGGGGAACTGGTAGTGGCGATGATCTGCCTGCTGAGGTGGTAGAGAAAGTATGGGATGGGGCAGGGGTGGTTAGCCGTGACATGCTCTTGAAAATGATTGACCAACTCCCGTCTGATATGGATCCCAAACTACGTTCTAAGACTATCCGTGAGTTACGCCATGCAAAGCGAGTAGAGTTTACGATCATGACTGAAGACGGGCAACTCAAAGGGCACGCGATGGTCAGTGAAAACTTGAGTACCGACTTTGTTGTCCCCGAAGATTTGAAACAACGGGTGCGTCTTACAGATGGCTCACAACGCTATGTTGCGTTCGACTTTCCTCACGGTCATGACCACATGCGACTGGATGTGCAGAGTCTGGTCAACTTACATCCCTTTTTTGAACCAGAGCAATTGATGCAATGGGTGCGAGAAGATTTCGAGGTTTATCAAGACTCGGTTCGCACCGGAGATATTGCAGCAGGCATGGCGAAGCTCGATAACCATGTCACGATTGAGGATTTGCAGAATTGGGCGATCCGCGAATTTGCTGCCAGTGGTGGAGACATCAACTGGTCGGGTAGCATGGTCAGAAGTTACCTCAATGCCTATGTCAATCGCGTCAACACGATCAACGAACCGGATGGCAAGATCAAAATCCCTGTTCCCGGTGGTCGTTATTATGTGATGCCCTCAATGGTGGGTCGTCGTGCCAATATGCCTGTGCAGGTCGCGCGAGGCGAAGTCACCATCGATCCTCAGACACAAACAGCATGGGTTAACGATCAAGACTGGATCGAATTGCAAGATGCCACATCCTATGGTGACGCGACAGTTCCAATGGACGAGCGCTGGGGCGTTGCCAGCATTCTCGGTGGGGCAGACCATGATGATGCGATGTGGGTGCATCCCTTCACCGATCATGATGGTCAGCAAAAGATGTTGTTATGGCGTTCACCCAATGAAGCAGGGGAGCGCGTGGTATTGAAACCGTCCACACAATCTGCGACCTTGCCGTGGCAAACCGTTGATGGCGCAGTTGAATTTCCACAGGCGGATTCGCGTAAGTTGAGTCCACGCCGTGACCGGGTGCAGGTACATGATCTTCAACTGATTGATGAAAGCGAACGCATCAACGACGCCGCAGGCCTGGAAGATCGGATGGCACGAGGCGAAGTTCCCTTATTCGAGGCGATGCAAAAAGCCGCCCGTCGGGAAGAGACCAATGCGGCATTGCTGGGCAGTGTCTGTAATTTGCAGATGGTCGAAAAAGCGGTGACAGGTGATGCACCGCGGGTGATTCCTGCGCCATTGGAGCAAGTCATCGATCTGAAGAAGACCGGTGCCAGAGGTGAGCGGGTGGCAGCTTGGGCATGGGAACAGCGCAAAGGCTATCTCGATCAGCAGACACCGATACCGAGTTTGCTAGCAGACAGGATTTCGACCTCTGCTCAACAAGCTGCCCGCACAGATGGCACACACTGGCTCGACCAGTTGGAAGCACAGATGCAAGATCACATCGCCCACGCGCAGGAGGTGCGGGATACGATGGTCGCGGAGACAGCACCCCCGAAAGCCTTATTAGATTATGCCCACCAGCGTCCTGATTTGATTCAAGAAGCGGCTCGTATCAATCAGTTTTATGCCAACGAACGTCGTAAGCGTCAGGAATTGGTCCGGAGTGAAAACAGAGAGATGACAGCTGATGATTGGGAATACCTACGCCAACTCACTGCGAATGAGCTAGAGAAGACTGCACCGGAAGATCGCGGACGGGTCTTGGTTGGCACTATTGCCAGCGTGTATATGCGCGATAATCCGGGCAATGATGGTGTTGCCTGGTTGCAGGGGATGCGTAATGAAACAGGCAATCGCGATGCTGGATTTGCTCAGATGACCATTGCGGAGATGCGTAAGGCAGGTGTTCTCAATGAACTAATCCCTGATCCGCGTGGACGGGGACTCATTCAATATCAAGCCCCGCGTCGAACCGATGTCAGACCTGCGATAACAGTGGGCATCAACGGGGTCTGGCGCAATGTCTTCGATATGATCTCTGAACACAAGAACCTACCAGCTTATGATGAGTGGGATACCTCAACCAAAGCAGGGAAGTCAGCCCGACGACGACAGGTCAATGTTGCCAAAGAAAAAGTACGTGAGTTTTTCCACAACAGTGAGGCACTGGAGTTAGAAGTGCGAGCAGGGGAGTGGAAAGGCAAAGCACGCAAAGAAGTTTATAGCACCCGGACTGGCAAGAAAGTCGGGACGATTGCGACCTCCGATCAAGATCATTTTGAAGTTGGACAACGGATTATCATCTCGGGTAGTTTGCTCAATAACGATGCCAATGTACGAGCAGTGGTCGTGCCATCTGATCATCCAGCAGACCCTTCCGATTAATTTTCTCAACACAAAAATCACACCGTCTTTCAGCGATAGGTAAACATATTCTTATTGATTGTCAGGGAGTTATCTATTTTAGATAGCTCTCTTTTTGTTGTAGTGAATTGAAAATGGCGGCGCACCTTATTTTCTATCTCGATGCACCTTATATCTGTCAGATAACGGGGCAGGGCAGTTGATGCGCTTGGTCATTCAACCGTTGATAAGGTTTGCTCATCTGTCGATTTTGGCGCACCTTATATCAACCTGCGGGATGGCTTCGCCATCTCCAAAGCCGCACGCACACCATCTGAAGTCAGAGGAGGGTGCTTTTACACGGGAACGATTGAGGGCTACGCACCTAATCACCGTGTGCGGCTCTACCGCAGGTTGACACCTTTAACCTGACAAGGGTCAATTTGACTGAATTGTTCGAGCATCTACCCTCAAGAATATGCCACACTTCAGGTCAGAAATTATTGCTTTTCCGTAAATCCAGCAAGTTGAATGCAAGCGACAAGGGGATCAAGTATCCCCTTGTAATTGACTTAATGAATATCCCGTCGTTGCAAGCCGAAAATGCCCATTGCAGTGAGTCCCATAGCAAACACTGTTAGCAACAGTAGTGGAAGTATAGCTAGCTCGTCAATTGGAGTTGTGTAATGTGCATAAGCATAGGGAGAAATCTGCATTACCGACCAATCAATTACCTGTGCTTCCCATAGCATTTCGATGAGGACAAATAGCCCCCACAGTCCCCAAACTAAAAAGTGGGCAAAGCGTGGAAATATCCCATATGCTATGGCAGCAATACCGACCAGCACCCAAACAACTGGAATTTTGCTCAGGCTCATGCCCAACACTTTAGGGAGGATGCTACCCAAATCATTGATGGCAATACCCCAACCCATTCCCATCGCCAGCCCGGAGAGAAGGAGCAAGACTGAAGAACCGGCGAAGGCGATGATCAGATAGCTACTCATCCACTTTGTACGGCTCACTGGTGTTGATAGTGGCAAATCGACCCGATTTTCACTTTCTTCCTGCCGCAGGTTCAATACAGTCGTAAACGCATAGATCGTAACACCTACCAGTAATGCCATGACATACACAAAGATAGCAATCAGTGCTTCGTGGTTCCCAACTGTTTCCACCATTGTCACCCATCGCTCAGGCCAGATGTCCGTTAGCATTGTGCTCAAGTCACCGGAGACACTGGGTACAACCAAACCCAGTGCTCCAGTTATAAAGATGAGACCGATACTCCAGCTAATCAATGTTCCCCGGTGTAAACGCCACGCCAGTGAAAGCGGATCACGCAAATTGGGGGCGGCATATGCTGATCCCGGACGCGACTGCAACAAGCCTGATCCCAGATCACGCCGTACAGAGAGTACATAAGCCGCTCCGATGGGAATAACAGCGATGACATACAATAGAATGAGCGCAATAAATCGATTGCCAGCAAATGGCTCTGTCACCCGATACCATGTCATCGGTGAAAGCCACGCCCAGAACGTATAAGCACCGCCAACGTGGTTGATGACCATAAAAATCATGGATATTGGCAGTAGAGCTAAGGCGATCCAACGTGCCGTACCCGCATTTTCCCAAATTTGTGCAGTGAGTGCTGCAATGCCTGCAAAAAAACAACCAGTCCCCGCGATTGTCAATCCGAGGATGATTGATCCATCTATGGCTTCTCCAGCACCTATCAACGCAATCGAAACGAGCAAGCCCGCAATCAAATTGGCAATACATACGACAATCAATACAGCCGTGAGAGGTGCATGGCATCCTACAATACCACTACGCAGTAGCTCACTGCGACCTGTGGTCTCATCTGCACGGGTATGACGAATAACAATTAGCACACTAGCAATAAGACTAACCATCGCAGCCTGAAGAGCGCTACGCCAGATGATCGCTCCCGTTGTCGTGAGTGGCACAACGGGACCCAGCCACGCACTTGTCAGTGGGTTAGCTGTTAATTCAGCAAGATAGGCTTCCCAATCGGGTAATGCACCAACGAAGGAAACTTGTCCCTGAACGGTTAGCACGGGCAAAACGATCCACATCAGTAGCAAAAAACGGTCACGGCGCAGGTTCAACCGGATAAGAGACCCTATTCCTGTCAATTCTTGAGGCATATTCATATCTATGACATCACTTTCTCGACTTCAAGTTGATCACCGTAATGTTGCATAAAAAGTTCTGCCAGAGTCGGTGGCGTGCTCGTCAAATCCTGAATGCCAAACTGTGTGATGTGCTTCAGAACACGATCAAGTGCGTCAGGGTCAGCCTGAAACTTCACGCGGGTAGTGTCCTGATGGAGGTTGTAAACACCAGAGATTTGATCCAGTCCTGTGATTGCTTGCCGTGTTTCAACGGTGATGGAATTCCTCGTCATGTGACGTAAATCAGACAAAGAGCCAGCCTCTACAATTTTGCCCTCACGAATGATACTCACACGATCACAGAGAGCTTCGACTTCGGCGAGTATATGGCTTGAAAGAAATACAGTTTTGCGCTGTTTTTTGATTTCAGCTACACAGTCCTGGAAGATGGCTTCCATCAGAGGATCCAACCCGGAAGATGGCTCATCGAAAATGTACAGTTCAACATCCGAAGCCAGTGCAGCAACCAGTGCAACTTTCTGACGGTTGCCTTTAGAATAGGTACGGCACTTTTTCGTCGGATCGAGATCAAAACGCTGGATGAAGTGATCCCGTCGTTGCCTGTCGAAATTCCCACGCATCCGCCCGAGAAGATCAATTACCTCTCCGCCTGTCAATCCGGGCCATAAAGTAACATCACCAGGGACGTATGCAAGACGCTGATGCAATTCCACAGCATCACGCCAGGGATCGCCACCCAATAATTTAACTTCGCCCGAATCGGCGCGTAACAAGCCAAGTAACGTCCGAATAGTTGTCGTTTTTCCTGCACCATTCGGACCTAGAAAACCATGAATCTCACCTGTCTTGATGGATAGATTTAGTCCATCTAATGCTTTTATGTTGCCAAAAGTCTTCACGAGATTTGTTGCTGAAATCGCTGTTTCCATGCCAAACTCCATTCTCTTACGATCTAAGTCGCCATGTCTTGATTAAATTGTTCGTGCATTAAGGTTGCAATCTTCGAGACGTATTCCAAAAATGAACGTTTCGCGATTTGTAGCTGTTCTGTCGTAATGCCTTCTTGCGGCTCAAAAGTGCGACGAACGGTCTCACAGAGCAAGTTTGCAAGTTCCTCATCTGATGATTGGTAATCTGGAGGGAGTAACTCACTTGTTTGGAAAAATCCTGTGACAATTGAAGACACCATGACAACCTGAGCTTGTGGTTCATCATCGTGTCGCACGAGCTTATGACTTTGTACAAACTCCAGATAAGCTTTAAAACCTGCCATCTTCTGGATATAGGCTTCCGTATCCTGTTCGCGCTCTAACAACTTACCCCAGACTTCTCTTCTCTGAAGTACGAGGGCTTTGAGTAGCGGACGATTGAGTGTAGCAATCATGGTATGTTTAAGAATGTTGCCGAGTCGTGCGCCATCTGGATCCGCGTCAATTCGAGCTTGTAAATCGTCGGATAATGCTAATCTTTCGCGACGGATGAGTGTTAGAAATAAGTCGTCGCGTGTTTTCCAGTGCAGATAAATTGTGCCTTTGCCAACTTCTGCTTCTTTGGCGATGTCGTCTACTGTTGTTTTGTTATATCCCCATCGCAAAATAAGAGTCTTTGCTGCATCAAGGATGGCATGGGCGCGTTCAATTCGTTCTTGTGTAGCAGGATCTATCGTATTATCCATAAAAAGAGCCTTTTTCTTGACTGATGACTATATTTCAAAATTGGTCATAAGAATAATGGTCATCATTTTAATCTGTGTTGTGTGGTTGTCAAGGGAAATCCAAAGTCAAAACGAGCCATTGACCAAGACTGCACTTGAATCCTGAAAAGGTCTTGAGCCAAATTGAAAAATTGAATGTATGTAAGCACGTGTTTGGTAGGTCAAAAGTATTAGGCTCAGTTGGAGAATGCCATGAAGTTGGCATTTAGGTAATCAAAAATTACCAACCATGTAGGATGGAATATCGAATTATCGATTTTTCAATACATTGATTATGCCGACTGGACTAAGGCTTGTTGTCGGTTGGCTTGATGCACTTTCTCATCATATACCTCGCCTGTTTGCCACAGTTTCCAGATAATTCCTGCCCAGCGATTGGCTAAAGCCCGATAAGCTCTTGATTTCATATGCCCACGATCAAGTTGTGATTCAAAGTATCCTTTTGCCCAGTCACACTGTGATTTGCTTTTCATCGCAAAATCGAACATCAACTTACGTAAGCTGTGGGAGCATTGTTGACGAAACAGGACTTGCTTACGTTTCCCACTATGGCGGGTGACAGGTACTGTGCCTGCAACTGCTCGCAGGTGATCAGCGCTCTTGAAGTTTTGCCGATTATCGCCGATACGTGACAATAGCCGAGCGGCGTTGAGCTTGCCTAATCCCGGAAATTGGAGCCACCAATCGTAATCAGGATGTTGTTTGAATAATTGGATAACACTCTTTTGTAATGCTTTGACTTCTTGCACCATTACTTTCAGAACACGTACTAGTGATAGTACTCGCATGGCGAATCCGGTCTGTGCTTGTGCTGTCACAGAAGCTTTTTGTAGTTGCTGATATTTGTGAGGGACACGATCCATGTATCGATATACCTGCGACTTGAAGAAATGACGAATCTCATCAAGAGAGGCTGCCTTCGCATCTTGAGGAGTGGGGTAGGTCTCCAGAAAATTCAGCGTTAACTTAGTACCCAACTTAGGAAAGATATTGAAGATCATGGGATAATATTGTTTGAGGACATAGCGTAGTTGCAAGATGAGACGCTGTTTTTCGCGTTGAAGATTGACATGAGCATCGACAACTTGCCTCAATTCCTGAACGAGCGCACTATCCTGATGAATAAGGTGACAATCTGGATCATTCATGCGCAGGAGATTGGCTAGCAAGAACGCATCGCCTGTATCTGTTTTACTACGTCTTGGACGACGTGACGCAGAAACACTGGGGGTAATCATCTTTACACACCAGCCACGTTGGAGCAAGAATTCGACGAGTAACCCATTGGGTTTCTCAATTAGAATCTCTACTTTATCCTGTGACTTGAGGAATGTATGGAGTTGTTCAAATCCCTTGACTGTATCGGCAATGATAAATTCAGCGAGAATATCTCCTTTGGGTGACAGCGCACAGACATCATGCTTCTTATCAGCCCAATCGATCCCGATAAAAGTGTTCATCATACTGATCCTTCCAGTTGTTTTGTAAAAACTGAGCGGCACGTGTAAGTGGCATTCGCAATCTATGGCGCTCGAAGCGCAACACCTTTATGACCCTGATACACGACCCGAAAGTGGGGAACAGTCAACCTGTTCGGACTTTGATAGCCACACCGCTAATGGTTCTCACCACAATCAGGCGCTCATTACGGATAGGGTAGAAGCATCTTGTGCTGAGAGGCAAGTCAGTTATGCGCATGTAGAAAAAGATCCCGACGTACCTTATTGGCGCACTTCAATGCAGATCATGTAGGATGCCAAAAAAATTGGGACTAGATTGATGGTTTTGCCGCTTTTTGCGCCAAGTTGCTTGGGACTGGTGTCAAGAAATTTGGGACTAGGGTATACTTGAGCCAAGATAAATGGGATTCCCCTACATCCCAAGATCAGATTTTGTAGGGTGTTCATCGGAGCGACCATGACAAACATGCGATTCATTGAAGGTGTTCGATTTATATGGGAGGGCAATGAGTTTATTGTCCGCGCCAGATTAGCGGAGAATCGTGTTCGTCTGGAGAATATCGCGACAGGCATTGTTTATATCGAATCGTCACTGAAACTGGCACAGGCATTGTTTGATGGACAACTGGTCTTTGATAACGAACAAGAAGATGAAAGTGATGAGGTACAGAGGCAACCTGAACTCTCTGCGTATCCGACTGACGATGTAGAAGAAGCTCGTTTCAAGCTGTCGATCATTCAACCATTGCTTGAGAAAAAGCTGACCCGTGCTGAAGTTGAAGACTATGTTGAGGAACAGAAACAACGTTATCCAGATGCCCGTATCAGCACCACCAGTGTTTACCGCTGGAAATCAGATTACGAATTTAGTGGTTACGATCTCCGTTCACTGATACGAAAAATCCGTGAAGCCCCAAACTCCTTGTTGCAGTCTGAGGTTGATGAGATTATCGCATCGGTGATTGATGCGTATTTGCTACAAAGTAGTTCATCATCACAACCCCAATTACCAAGTGCCAAAGAAATTCATCAAGAGGTGGTCCTGCGTGTTACAGAGGTCAATGCCACTCGCCCAGACTCAGATGCCTTGAAAGCGCCATCTAAACGAACTATTTCGCGTCGCATCGCTCAGCAGAATCCCGTAGATTTGTATGCTGCACGCTATGGTGAGCGAGAAGCAAGGCGTAAATATCGCCAATATGGTCAAGCACCTCAGGCAAAGCAACCATTAGAGCGCGTAGAGATTGACCATACGACCCTGGATATGATTCTGGTAGATGATGAAGATCGCATGCCTCTGGGTCGTCCGACCTTCACGATACTTGTAGATAACTACACCCGCTACCCACTCGGTGCTTATATTGGCTTTGAACCACCCAGTTACTACACTGTCAAAGCGGCACTGTACCATGCCATTCTCCCCAAAACGGGAATGCGTGCGGTGTATAGCACTGAGAATGAGTGGCTGTCATATGGTCTCTTTGACGAATTAGTGGTGGATAATGGCAAAGAATTTATCGGTCATGATTTGCGTGATGCCTGTGCAATTCTAGGCATCAGGTTATCACCATCACCGGTGGCGATGCCGTGGTTCAAGGCAGGAGTGGAACGAGCTTTCCGCACGTACAACAGCACCTTATTTCACAGTATTCCGGGAACGACATTCTCGAATATATTGGAACGTGGTGATTACAAAAGCATGGCACAGTCATCGCTCACCTTGAGTGAAGCGAAGCAAATCTTCTTCACGTATGTGGTGGATATTTATGCCCAAGATTTTCACAAAGGCTTGCGAGATATACCTGCTCAAAAATGGCAAGCTGCCATTGATAAAGGTTTCAGTCCGCGCGTACCAACAAATCCTGGGGAACTCTATGTTGCGCTGGGTCGGGTCACTGAGCGAGTGTTGCATCACTATGGCGTGAAATTCTTGAACCTGCGCTATAACCTTGTGGGTAATGATGACCTCGCACACCTGCGGGCGCAACTGGATGGCAAGAAGGTGAAAGTCAAATATCATCCAGATGATTTGAGTCGTATTCATATCATCAATCCGTTCAATCACCAGATCATCGAACTACCTGCCATTGACCCGGTAGGCTACACACATAATTTATCATTGTGGAAACATCGTGTGATCCTGAAAGAAGCGAAGAAAGAAGGGGATGTGGATGTTGCTGCACTGGGACGGGCGCGTCGTCGTATTCGGGCGATGATTGATGATAGTCGTGACCAAAAGCAACTTCATGCTCGCAAGAAAATCGCACGTTGGGATGAACCCGAAAAGCAACCGTTACAGGCTGACCCTGCATCATCGGCGACACAAGTCGAACCATCTCTTGAAACGGAAGACCGACGCGAAGCCTATCGCAAACGCATGGCAGAGCTGAATAAACTGGTTGAAGATGTATCAGATGAGGGCTGGGAAACGGGACCGAGCTTGTCTGAGTTGAATAATCGCCACCCGTGAAATCGAGATAAACGCTATGAAAAAGCCATACCTCAATGATCTCAGTCGTGTACCGCAATTGCCTGATGCCATTATCATCCGACATCCGCAATTCCGTGTGCTGCACGAGCAAATTCAAGAATGCTTGCAAATGACTGAGATCACAGGTGAACCGCATTGCATGTCGCTAGAAGGCCCAACCGGTGCAGGGAAGACAACACTGATTAAGGACTATTTATCCCATTTTCCGCGCACGGAAGCCCATTTCGGTGAACAGATTGATGCGCTTTACATTCCGACACCGGATAATCCAACGATAAAAGATCTGGTGTCCCAAATGCTAGAGTATTTGCGTGATCCTGCATCGCACAAATCACGCCATCTGTGGAAAGCGAAATCACGACTTAAGCGTTTCATTCGCAATTGCAAAGTGCAGTTGATTATTCTGGATGATTTTCAGCATCTAGTGCGTTCGAGCTATGCCGATATGCAAGATATCTCCGAGTGGTTAAAGGCACTCATCAAAGAAACCGAAGTCTGTGTCATTGTTGTGGGAACGGAAGGGGCGATTGAAACTGTTTTGGATTCAAATGAACAACTCTCGCGGTTGTTTGCGGCGCGTGAAGCACTGGATCCATTTCGCTGGGACATCACCGATGAACAGAGTGTGCGCTCGTTTGCGGCACTCATTCAAAAGGTGGAGGAAACACTGGATATGCCATTGGATGACGAAGGCTTTCGTGCTGAATTGTTGGGACGGATTTACTATGCAACTAAGGGTATTCTGGGAAACGTTATGAATTTGCTGCGTCTAGCGAATTTGCAGGCGTTGAAAGCTGATCAAACGAGCATTGACCGATTGATACTGGCAAACGCATTCAAGAAACGGTTGCAACGTCATCTCAAGGCACAAACTAATCCTTTCATGCAACCACTCAGTGAAGCATTTGTACCTGTGGAATTGTTGACTAATCCGAATCCCTTGAGTGGTGGACGCGCCATGAACGATTTGCTCTCGACATGACGATGCAGCACCCACGCCTACTACTGCGTGTCGAAACCTATCCTGACGAAAGCTGGGAGTCGTATCTGATACGGATGAACCAGCACAATTATCCACATTCACCACGTATGCTCTTCACATTATACAGAGAGTGGTGCGATAAAGCGGATATTTTGGATACCTTTTTATTGCCCAGACTGGCAGAGAGCTACCATTGGTTGTCTCATCTGGTGTGGTTGACCCCACAAGCGATGCTAGAGAGGACGATGCATCGGTATGCTGACATCACGACATCATATGGTACAGCACTCGATGATGTTGTACTGAATGATAAATCCTACTCACTACTTTCACAGTTGAATAGCCAGCACTATGTCAGCACCCGTTTCTGTCCGCATTGTCTGGCAGAAGCATCCTATCATCGGCAATATTGGTCGTTGCGTGCCAGTACCTTCTGTTTGAAGCATGACTGTCTGCTGTTGGATCGTTGTACCGCATGTTTACAGACCGTGTCTGTAAGTGCTATTTGTTCCAATCAATGCGCGTGTGGCGCATTCTTATCTCATGCAGAAACGATGGACGTTCATCTAGATAAAATTGGGTATAGCGTACAACAGCGCTTGTTTGGCTGGTTACATGACAGACAAGAACCTCTGTTAGCAGGGCAGGTGCAGCTAACCTCACGGGCTAATTATTCCTTTGTGCATCATATTGGCGAGATGCTGATGGAACACACAAGCGCGAGTTTTCAGCATCGTGTTTCCGGCATCCGGGTTGATCCTAAAAGTGTTCACTTCAAGATGTGGAAACAACATCGCGCATGGTCGATTGCATTTTCGTTGTTAACGGAATTTCCCCGTCTCTTTCATCGTTTTCTGAGTATCTATCGGCGACCCGATACAGAACGGCGTTCCAAACCAACACAGATGATAAAAGCGTTTGGTCGGCTTTCCACGTATATTCAGCAGGAATGGACACATCCCGATTTTGATGTAATACGCGAAGCGTTTGATGATTTCTTTATCACACATTATGCGCAATCCTATGCTATTCGACAAACCAATTTCTATAAGAAGCGTCCCGACATCCAGAAACGATTTCCGTTTTTGACCTATCGCGAAGCAGGCGAACTACTTGACCTCAAACCCAAGTTACTGACTCCTATGACGCATCTTGGTCACTTACGCCGTATTAAATCAAGCGATTCCTCACACTACTTGTTTGAACGGGAGAGTGTTGAAGCATGTAACGCGAAATGGTCGCATAGTTTGATGCTTGAAGCATTGCCAGTGATATTAGGTTGCTCACCGGATCATGTCAGTCAACTATTGGAGGCAGGGTTTCTGGTGACTGAAACTCATTTAAGCACTGATGCCATTAGTGTGCGTTACCCTCAGGCATTGCTTACAGGGATTTTCTATCAATGTCGTCAAAATAAAGTTAGTAAGACTATGATCCCACTTCTGGAAGCAGTAGAGCAGGGGCAACTTGATCTGGTCGACTTCCTGAAGAAAGTGCTCTCTGATACTGAAATTGCCTATATCAGAGTCACTAGTGATCGCTTTAATCTGAGTAACTTGTATGTTTCACGTCGTCAGTTGAGTGTGTAGATATAGAAAGCGTTTAGCACCTGTCGCGTTTCCCAGCGACAAATACCAGCGCTCGAAAGCCGCACAGTCACATTCCTTATGGTGTAGTCCCAAAATAGTTGGCACGAGTCCCAAATTTCTTGGCATCCTACAGATCATACGATATCCGTAGCGGTTCACCGCGCAGGTAAACCTGAGCGGACCTTACTCCTATCGTAGATAGCGCCGCTAAACGCTTCGCCCCTGCGGGGGGCAAAAAACACGCTCAAGCGTGTTATGTGGAACGCCACAAGAAAATGGTATGAGTCTGTGATGTAACTAGAAAGCATGCTATAGCATGTCCTGTCATGCGCTATTATGGGGTGGTAAACCACCTCCAGAAGACAAATTCTGCACAGAAAAAGACGATTTCTGCACGTTATTGACCGTTATTAAGACAATCTGTGAACGACACAAGACAATCTCTGCACGTTATGGGTTGTTATAGAGACAATCTGTGAACAGGAAAAGACAATTTGCAGACGTGGGACACACGCCATAAGACAATCTCTGTACAGGGGAAGACGATTTCTGCACGTTATTGACCGTTATTAAGACAATCTGTGAACGACACAAGACAATCTCTGCACAAGATTATCTGATGTGAAGACAATCTCTGTACATGAAAAGACAATTTGCAGACGACAGAAAATGGCAGAAGACAGGCTCTGCACAGCAAAAGCTGGTATAATAAATCTGTCAATACACCTGTATATAGATAAATTGGGGCTTATTCCAATGACAACGACCAAAGATGATCGACATTACACCCGCACAACCCCGCAGGAGACCAAGTGGTTAGATGATCTGCGTGTGCGTCACAACTTCAGCAGCCGTTCCGAAGCCATTCGTTATTGCATCCAGCGTACTATCGAAGAAGAGAGTGATGCCATTGGCTCACGACGGTATTTCAGCCGGACGATGAACGCGCGGATTGATGAGGTCATCAAGATGGTTGAGATGCACGGGGAGACACAATTCGTCGCCCTGACCGAATTGTTTTCAGCCTTGCTGGTCTTGCTCAATGAGGGTGAAGAAACAGATGCCACTGAACCAGAGAAGATGCGTCTGGAAGTGATCCAGAAAGCCTACGCGCAATCTCTCAACACGAAGCAGATGTTCCGTACCCTGCAACGTAATCTTGATGTCCAACGCGAGAAACTGGCAAAAACCAAACGCAAGCAACGACAAAAACCAACAACAGAGGAACAGGCAGTTACGAGCGAGTGATCTACATATCAGTGGCATAGACAAGGAAGATGAATAGCTTGTCATGCTGTCGGGACGTATATCTGTGATGGCTCTAATGTCTACATCGTGATGGTGCGGTGAATGCTAGATCATTGAAAAGAATGAACAGGGTAGGTTGGACACGATGCCTTTACACCAACGCGCCATGATTGCCAATCAGAAATTCATCTACAAGAAGGAGGGCGATCATCTGTCAGGCAAATTGAAATATTTCCAGCATCGCAATGACCGCGATACGCATGTGCGCCAGCACGATGATGAAGGTAATCCTATTAGACGCTGGGTTGATCGTGGACTGGGGAGTAGTCACGGTGCTATTGCCACAAGTTGTGCGGCACTGGCAACCACCGGTCTTGCCAATGATGTGGGTGCGCGAACGCTGGTGCTCTCGCCACAGGTGGAGTTCATGCAGGCAATCGCGCCTGATAGACGGGCAGCTGTGATGGAAGAACTGACCGAGGCGACAGTGGATCGCTGGTTTGAGTCGATGAATCTGCCGACGGCTGAATACGCCTTTGTCGTACATCAGGGCGAAGTCAAGACTGATAGACCTGGTGAAATCGAGCAAGAGGATCGTGAATTCGTCCACAGCCATGTGGTGCTTGCCGCGACTGTACCGGGTTTGATGGAAGACCGCGATAACTACAAAGTCTATAAAGAACAGCTCGAACTGTTGCATCAAGCCAGTGCCGATGAGATGGAGCGCATCTGGACACGCGAACTGGGTGCAGAGCGTGTCGCAGAACTGAATCAAGACCTTGAAGACCTCACAGAGCGTTTGCAAGCCATTGACGAAGAACGTGAACGTGCTGCCATTGAACAGGCAACGCCAACACCGCATGAGATTGATGAAACCATGCTGGAGATTTATCAGGCAACGGGCATTGAACCACCGGAAGACTTATTGGAACGTGTCTATGATGCCCGTGAAGCAGAAGCGGAACAGGATCCTGTTGCGGGTTTGCGAGCATTGGGCTTTGACATCCCGGATGATGAGGTCGATATTCTGCGCGACCTCGAAGCACTGGGCTTCGATATTCCGCGTGATCCCATCCAGCAAGACCTGGATGACGATGTTGTGGCACTCGCACGTGAATTGGGATTCGACATTCCCGATGATGAGCTTGTCGAACAATTACAAGAAGAGGACTTTGATTTGTTACAAGCCTATCGCGATCTGGGCTTCATCATCCCTGACGATGAACTGGAGGTGGGGCGTGATGACCTCGAAGAGATTATCGAGGAATTGCGTGATCTGGGCTTTGACATTCCTGATGACCTTGATGTTGATACGGACATGGATGATGCACCCGAAATCGCTGATGACATTGAAATTGAAATGGATTAGAAGGGGAGAGGGCAATGCTCTATTTTATCTTTCACGAAATGCGCGGGGTTGCGCTATGGCTGACGATTGGTGGCGGTGTCAGTGCATTCGTGCTGTTGATCTTATTTTTGCTGACAGCAGGTGCAAGCATTCGCACCAGTGCCGAGGGTGGCAAACCGACACGGATGGCATCCACCTTTCGCTTGCTGATGGTCTTGTCCACTACACTGGCAGTTGTATCCGCTATTAGTCTGTTGCTGGGCGAAACTGCCATCCAGCGTGCACCCTTCGGTCAGGAGGTGCTGCACCCGATTCTGCAATTCCTGATTGGTCCTGAAACCATTGATAGCAAAAAGGCAATTCAATTTGCACTGATTACGTTTCTTGCTGTCTTCACGGTCAATATTGTTCTCATTTCGCAGACAGCACAGGGTAGTCCCTTACGGATATTTCTGGATCGTTTCAGGGGTATCAAGCGCACGCAAGATACACACGGGTCGAGTCACTTTGCGACTCCGCAGGAGTTCCGGCGTTTTCGCAAAACCCAGCGCTCAGGTGTCAATTTCTATGGTCGCTTCATGGGTGATAAAACGGGTCCGAGAAAATACACTTATCTCGGCGACCAATTTTCCTTGAGTGATGAAGATGCTGCACGTGGGATCATCACGATTGGTAATCCGGGTAGTGGTAAATCGTCGAGTGTGATCTTGCCGATTATCTACGACTCGATGCGCTTGCGTCAGAATCTGGTCATCACTGATCCTCAACTTGAATTGCGCGACAAGGTCGTCCGCTATGCGGGTGTGACCGGTCATCGCATCATCATTCATGACCCGACCAATGATAAGCTACCGTGCTTCAACTTAGCAGCAGGGATTCAGACGGTCAGTCAGGCACAATCTGTGGCGGATGTCTTGATTCCCAAAGAGGGCGGAGGCAGTGATGGTTTCTGGACGAAGAGTGCTCAAAATCTGCTGGCGGCTTGTCTGTTGCGCTACGACAATATTGGTGACATTTACAATGACTTCAGCAACTCGAAGCGCATGGCACAATGTCTCGGTGAGACAATTGATGATGCCCAGCGATTGGCTGGCTCGTTCATCAATTCGGTGTCTGATTCTGATGGTAAATTTGCCACGAATGTGATTGCCACACTGTCCACATCGCTAGCAGGGTGGGCGGATGAATCGATCCGTGATAGCACCGAGACATCGGATTTCGATGCCCGTTTGCTGGTCAATGGTGAGCGACCTACCATCCTGATACTGGCATGTCCAGGTAATCAGCGCAGAGTGATTGCACCCTATCTGGGTGCGGTACTGACCAAGATGTTGCTTGATCTCGATAGCATCGGGGAACGTGCACAGGATGGACAATTGCCTGTGCCTGTGAAATTCATCTTAGAAGAATTCCCAGCTCTCGGCGATCTGAGTGCGGTGGTTGAATTTGCCAATCTCGTGCGGAAGCGTCGCATCAGTTTTGTGCTTGCCTGCCAGACGATGGGGCAGTTGGAGAATATCTACGGACGCAATGGAGCCGAGACATTGCTCGCAGGCATGGCATTCCAGATTATTTTTGGGGGTTGTGATCAGAAGACGGCAAAATACTATTCGGATGCTGCAGGGTCGGGCACGAATAAGAAGACCAACGAGGATGGTCGCACCAATGAACGCCAGCGCAAATTGCTGACACCTGATGAGATCATTCGTCCACCGCAGGGCAACTGCACCATCTTTGGACGCTACGTCACTGCTGAGTACGCGACCTATGTGATTGTGCTATCCCGTTTGACACGCATCTACGAACGTAAAGATGTTGCCAGCGCAGTGCAAACAGTGAGTAAAAAACGAGCGTTGAGTCGCGTGATGCCCCGACGGAATAAGCGCAAGAATGAGGAACTTCCAGAAGATGAAATCCGCGATACGGTTGTTGAGTTACCAACTGAATCCAATGCGGGTGATGTCTCCGATAGAACGACAACGATTCCACAGAACAGTGATGATGAATCAACGACTGAACACGGTCTGCCTGTACAACCCAAGCCAAAGCGTCCTGTCGTCGTCAAACCGATAGGAGAGATTGCATAAGTGACTGAAATACTGGAGCTTGAAAACGTGAGAGGAAACCCATGCCATTGAACCGGACAGACTTAATCATTGAAATTGCCCGCCGGACCAAAGTGACGGAGCGTCAATTGACCCGTGACGAAGTTGCCCATGTGATTGACATCATGCTGGACATTTTTGAAGATCAGCTGACGCAACCCGATGGCGGCATTCGTTTGGGCGAGCTGGGCTTGTTGGGTGTCCATGAGCGACGTATCCGTCCTGGAAAATCTCAGGGGACGTTGATTCATGCGGATACGGGTGAAGAAATTCAGCATACCTCGCGGGTGCATCACCGGGTCAAGTTCAGTCCAACCCGCACGTTGCGTGAGAAGCTCAAGGCGCGTGTGCCATTGTTTAAGTATGAGGGCTAAACTGTAGAGAACTCTTTTGCTGATTCATTGTTAAATAACCTATACTGGTTGTAAATTCAGAATAGGAAATAATATGGCTCGTATTGTTAATCCGCAAAACATTGATGTTGATGATGATGCTGTTTTCATGGGTGCTCTCAATCAAGGACTGATTTGGATTGAAGATGATGATGAAAGAGATAGCTATCCAGATTTGGCTGATGTTATTCCAGTACAAGGCGTGAAGTCCCGTACTCTTCAAGGACACAAAAGTCGCATCAATTCTTTAGCAACATCTAAAAATATCCTAATTTCGGCTTCAGCGGATAGCACATTGTGCGTCTGGAACTGGCAAACAGGGCAACATCTGCGGACATTGACTGGACATACGAGTAGTGTCAACAGTGTTACTATCAATGGTGATTTTGCTATTTCAGTCTCAACGGATAAAACAATTCGTGTATGGAATTGGCGATCGGGTAAGCAGGTACGAATAATGACTGGACCCTCACATAGTCTATCGGCATTAGACATTGACAACGAGACTATAGTCACTGCATCTTTTGGTGAGGTTTGGGTTTGGAATTGGCAAACTGGCGAACATCTTAAAACGTTAAAAAACACATGGAGTAAATCGGGACATCATCAAAATAGCATTTCACTTGTAGCTCTTGATGGTGATAATGTCCTGTCCTATTCTTCTCAGCCTGATATTATCATCGTACGAAATTGGAAAACAGAAGAAACATTTCATCAACTGAGAATGGAAGATCTCGTTGATGAAGAATGTAGCATAGATATTGTGGAAAATGTCGTTGCTGTCCTTGATGATAACAATCCAGACATAATCTTGTGGGACTGGAAATCAGGAAAACATCTGAACAATAACAAGAAAAACCTTCTTTCTCTGGAGAAGATGGTTTTTCTTACCACATATGGTGTATGCTCTTTTTTCAGTAATGGCAGATGGGATCGCTATAATCTCGATACAGAAGGTGGATATGTCGGTAATTTCCAATTTGTAGAAGATCGATCTCATGTGATACGTGGTGGTGAAAATGGAGATATCCATATATTCCGTTTCAAATCATTTTTTCATGACCTAACACTAAAAAGTGAAGAACCTGTCGACCAATATAATATCAGTGAGATTCTCGTGGAAGTTGGTAATTTCATTCGCGGACGTGACGAGCAATGGGTGAATTTCACCCGAGTAGATCAGCACATTCGCAATAGATTTTCCGAGCTTGATCTGCGAAAAATCAAAGGTACATCGAAAAAATACAAGCATCTAAGGAAACTGACAGAAGATTATCCTCAACAGTTCTTATTGCGCCCAGATGAGCATAAGTCTGGTCTGTTTTACATCCGTCTAGCTAATATCTACGGAATTGATCATATTCTTGCAGAAGTTAGTAATTTCATTCGTGGACGTGGCGAGCAATGGGTGAATTTCACCCGCGTGGATCAGCACATTCGTAATACGTTCCCACAGGTTGATTTACGACAGCTCAAAGGTGCGTCCAAAAAGTACAAGCATCTGCGGAAACTCGCTGAAGACTATCCTCAGCACTTCACATTACGTGAAGACCAGGATAAGCCAGGGTTATTCTATATCCGCCTCGCTGACTAAGGTTTGATGCAATTCATCTGCTGATGCCAGCACATCTTTAAGCACTGGTTTCTTGACGAAGTACAAGACTATTGCGGGAACGTCTTCTAGCTTGTCGGCAGTTAGGTTGACATCTTCATAGACCAGCAATAACAGGTTATCTAGATTGGCATCGTGTACTTTCTTCAATTTCCGTCGTAAATAATCTGGGTGCCAGAAGCCCATGATTTCGATCAGGATACGTTGTCCACTATCGCGATGGGTCAGGGCAAAATCGGGGATCATGACGGTATCACCGAGCAAGATCACTTCATCTTCACGACTCAGTTCCCATTTGCCGCGTTTATCACCGAACTTGGCATAGAACTCGCTGGCGAAATTTGCTTCTAGTTGGCTATCATACTCAGGACTTTTCTTGAAATGCGAGACCAGCGGAATCTGATCATTGAGTTGATATAGCAGATGCTTTCCAATCTGTGGGGGGCGCACATCTGCTTGCATGTGCCAGCGTTCACAGAGAAAGAGGGCAGGCAGGAAAGCCGCAAATTGTCGTCCATAACGTGTGGTCGATTGTACGAAGGGCGAAATCGGACCATCCAACTGCACGCGATAACCATTATCAATGGGTGAGGCTTCAAACATCAGCTTGAAGAGCTTGAGATACTTCCAGAAGTCTTTGAAACTATCGTGGATTTCAATCGTCATCTCGCTTGACCAGTACAACGCCGCTCGTGACAATTCCAGGTTGTAGCGTTGAATAAGATCAACCGATGTCCAATCTGAACCGACATCCGTGATACGATACTGGCTGGTACGATCTGCAAACAGGGCGATTTCGACTTGTTCCACTGTCATCTCAAATTCATCAGCCACTTGCTGTAACACAGTCTCACGCGATTCAGGATGAAATAAATCAGGCTTGCCGAAGACGGGTCCTGTACTGAAGAGTCGTTGGCGCAAAACATCGGGTTCAATCGGTGTGCCGATGCGTTCAAAGATCGCAGCATCGGATAGAACTTTGGCTAAGCCACGAATGATCTCGTAGTCGGTGCGATCTCCTTCATAATCGAAGAGTGCAGTGTCCCAGTCGCCCTGTGTCTGTCCTGCATGCGCTTGAAAGAGGGTAATCAACTCATCCGCGCAGGTCTGCCAGAAGCGATTGTTTGGATCGAGCATCTCAATGTGCAAGTGTTGTCCACGCGCTCGTAGGCGCGGTTTGACCAGATCAGCGGTGAGCATCTAACGCCTCGCTTCTTTGGGGCGACGGCGTTGGGCGCGACCTTCATCAACCGAATTACGAACGATGACCTCAAACAGCACCGCATGGCGATTACCTCGTTTACGAAGCACCCGCCCCAGACGCTGAATGTATTCTCGCGCACTGCTTGTGCCACCCAGAACGATGGCGACCTTTGCTTCCGGAACATCAACGCCTTCATTGAGGACTTTTGAGGTCACAATAGCGCGATACATGCCCGCTTGAAAGCCTTCCAGAATTTGCTTACGTTCAGCCGCTTTGGTTTCGTGGGTGAGGGCAGGAATCAGGTACTGTCGTGAAATCTGATAGACGACATCATTATTCTCGGTGAAGATTAGCACACTTTCATGAGAATGTTCTCGTAATAATTTTGCGAGTGTGACTAACTTATTCTCTGCACCTGCCAGCAGGTTAATCAGGCGATGGCGTGCCAGTAATGCACGACGGGCATCACGGTCGAAGGCACTCAAGCGCATCAATTCCATGAACCAGTTGGCACCATGCGATTTATGTAACTGACGTGAACGAAAGAAATTGGAATAGATACCATAGTCGCGGTCATATTCCTCGCGTTCACTGTCGGTCAAATCGACGCGAATACGTTCGGTGCGATACTCCGCCAATCTCTGCCCAACGAGTTCATCTATCCGTTGCTGATAGACAATCTCACCAATTAAATCGCTGATGCGCCAGCGCCCATTTTCCTGCTCATGATCTTCGGGATAGGTGGCAGTCAGACCGAGTCGAAAAGGTGATGGCGACATAAGGGCAGTCTCACCCCACGATGGGGCAGGCAAGTGATGGACTTCATCGTAAATAATGAGTTTGAACTGGTTGCCGTAATCAGCAATCAGGTCGCCAGCCGAGTGATATGTCGTGACAGTAATCGGTAGGATGGTTTTCTCACCACCATAATAGACACCAATCTCCGTATCAAAGGCATTGACCAGACGAGCATACCACTGATGCAGAAGATCGATAGTAGGCGCGACAACAACGGTTGAGCGTTGCACCTGTGCAATCGCGTGAATGGCAACGAAGGTCTTGCCAGCGCCTGTGGGTAGCACGATGCTCCCGCGACACGCTGCGGCTTGCCAGGCATCTAGTGCGTCAAGTTGGTAATCGTGAGGTTCACGATCATCGCTGATGTTTAAGTCTAATTGTTGCCAGCGTGGTACACTATCTTTGATCTGCTCTGCTTTGAGCCACTCACGCAGGGTGGGGTAGTGGTAACCTTCGCTACGCCAGCGACCTTTGATCCATTGGAATGCTTCAGGAACAGATTGATCTTGAGAGATGTCGTATAAGATCAATGTTCCGCCTTGATAAGATAAATTCATTATCCACGTCCGTTAATATTAAGTATGAAAAGATGAACGAATCGAATACAATGAAAGGTACTAATCTGAATAATAAGACTGTATTACATTTTTTGAAAAATATTTCTATTGTTCACAGCAATTACAAACAAGATGGTTGTGATTTTACCAAATCAGTACAAACTAATGATGAGATAGTTTAATTATCGCTGGTTTGTTCAATTTGTTGTAATTTAGCCATATCAAGTGAATTGATTTTTGCAAATCGAATCGCAGCATAACATTAGATTTTAACAATATGTGCGCTCAACTTTGATCACACTCTGGGGAAAGAATTATTAAATGCGGCTTAAGAAAATACATATGAAAAACTTTCGAGCATTCCATGATTGTGAGGTTGAGTTCGACGATTATACTGTTCTTGTTGGTGCGAATGGTGCAGGCAAATCAACTATTCTATATGCACTGAATATTCTATTCCGTGAAACGGAGAATTCTAATACTGACGTGAGTTTGCTCAGTGAGGAAGACTTTCACAATCGCAATACATCCATGCCTATCGAAATCACAGTAACTTTTGGTGATCTGTCCACGGCAGCCCAAGAAACTTTTGCAGAGTATGTAAGGCAAGGGTTGCTCATAATCACTGCAAAGGCGACCTTTGATGAAGACACCGGTGCCGCGAATGTTGAGCAGTTTGGGCAGAGAATGGTGATGGATGAATTCAAAAACTACTTCGAGCGTGATAATGATGGAGCTTCTGCCTCTGAACTCAAAACGATATACAAAGAAATTAGAGAAAGTTTTCCTGACTTACCAAAAGTTACGGTAAAAGCTGATATGCGTAATGCACTTCGTGATTACGAAGCGAATCACCCAGAAAAATGCGTTCTGGTACCGAGTAAAGACCAGTTTTACGGTTTTAGCAGGGGCAGCAACCGACTAGCGGAACATATTCAGTGGGTCTATATCCCTGCTGTCAAAGATGCGACCGAGGAGCAAGTAGAAGCAAAGAATACAGCATTAGGAAAGATTTTATCCAGAACTGTTAGAGCCAAAGTAAAATTTGATGATGCAATCAAGGACTTACAGAAAGAAACACTCGATAGATATCGAGAGATTTTGGGTGCTCAACAAAGTGCTTTAGATGATATCTCTAAATCTCTGAGTAAACGTCTTGGTCAGTGGGCACATCCTAACGCTACAGCACGTGTTGAATGGTCTGAGGATGAAAAAAAGTCAGTTCAAGTTCAGGATCCCAGTGCTCGCATTGTAGCGAGTGAGGGTAGTTTCGAGGGTGATCTTGCACGGTTTGGTCATGGACTACAGCGATCTTATTTGCTTGCATTATTACAAGAACTCGCCAGCGTAGATGATGTAGATGCCCCAAAATTAATTCTGGGCTGTGAGGAACCAGAGCTTTACCAGCACCCACCACAATCGCGACATCTTGCTAGTGTTCTACAGGGTTTGAGCCAGCGTAATTCTCAGATTATTGTGACCACACACAGCCCATATTTTGTGTCAGGTAAGTATTTTGACAATGTTCGGCGTGTGTTTAAGAACACCAAGAAAAATTGCTCTGAGGTTTTTCGGGTGTTTAGCGATGATGTTGCATTGCGTGTTGCAGAAGTAACAGGCGAAGACCAAAAAACGACAGATATTCAGCAGGTGAATATGCATCAGGCATTACAACCTAGCCTCAATGAAATGTTCTTCACTTCTAAACTTATTTTAGTAGAAGGGCTTGAGGATGTGGCATATATTACATCATGGATGTTTCTGACAAATAGATGGGAAAAATTTAGAAGAAGTGGATGCCATGTTGTGCCGGTTAACGGTAAGAGCAGTTTGATTGAGGTGCTAATTATTGCTCAAAAACTTGAAATCCCTGTGTTTGTGATATTTGATGCAGATAGCAACATGAAAGAAAAAGAGTACCATCGAAAACACCATGAACGTGATAATAAAGCATTACTTACTTTGTTGGGGGAAGATGCAAGTAATTGCTTCCCAAATACCACAATATGGAGTGAGAATTGTGCAGTTTGGTCACATAACATTGGTGATACAATAAAAAATGAAGTTACCGAGCCGGTATGGGATAAAACCCTTAATCAAGTTGCAAGAAGTCTTGGTTTGGCTACCCCCGATAAAAGTCTAAAGAAGAAAACCATGCATATTGGTGAACACTTGAATGTCTTGAAAAGTGAAGTAGACATTCCATGTTTAGATAAATTATGTGATCAAATTTTGGCTTTTGGTATTTCTTCTGGTGTGTGGGCGAGTAGCGAATAGATTTTATATCCTAACAGTAACGAACCTATCATTTTGTTGGTTTTACCAAAAGTATTCAGCTCATTTTGATTTATACTACAGTGAATAATCAAGGTATTTATGACATCATCAAACAATTTATCTCCGGAACAAGGTCAGCTTGTTCAAGTCCGCAATCGTTTTTGGCTTGTTCAAGATATCTTGCATGATACATCAACACATACTGATCGTATCATTTTAGAATGCCTCGACGATGACAACATGGGGAGTACTCTCAGTACGATCTGGCAACACGAAATAAATCCTCAAGTCTTTGATAGACAGGGACTTCCCAAACCTCAAAATTGGGATGATACAACTAAATTCAATGCGTTTACGACTGCAATCAAATGGTCAAGTTCATCAGCATTGGAAAAGCAGTCGCTTCAAGCTCCATTTTATGCGGCTATTAAGATCCATGAATATCAACTCGAACCTGTCGCACGAGCGCTCACAATTCCACGTGTAAATTTATTGATTGCTGATGATGTTGGTCTTGGTAAGACAATTGAAGCTGGGCTTGTTGTTCAAGAACTGCTTGCAAGACGACGCATTCGTAGAATACTCATTGTTTGTCCTGCATCATTGCAACAGCAATGGAAAGAGGAGATGCAAGAGAAATTTCAACTAGAATTTCATGTGATTGATCGTGATAGTATTCAGACACTTCGGCGCGAATATGGTATGCATATTAATCCATGGACAAGCTATCCTCGACTGATCACGTCAATGGATTTCCTCAAGCGTGAACAACCCCTTCGACTGTTTCGAGAAGGTTTACAGAGGCAGGATTCTCCATTGCGAGATTGGGATTTATTGATTTTGGATGAAGCTCACAATGTGGCACCTTCAGGACGTACCAATTATGCAGTAGACAGTGATCGCACGAGAATGCTTCGGTCTATAGCAGATCATTTTGAGAATCGATTATTTTTGACAGCAACACCGCATAACGGCTTCACCGAAAGCTTCACGGCACTACTGGAATTACTAGACCCACTTCGATTCAGTAGAGGACCTGAAGTCAATCAGGAGCAAGTGCAACGTGTGATGGTTCGACGATTGAAAGATAATGTCACAGCCTCACTTGGTAATCGTGAATTTGCAAAGCGTGAGATTGATTCACTCGACATTGAATTGAGCGATCCTGAAAATAGGATGTTCAGCTTACTTGATAAATACTCGAAATCACGCCTCTCGAATCTGAGTTGGAATGAATCGCTGCCAGTGAGATTTGCGCTCACGATGCTCAAAAAACGACTACTGTCTTCACCGCAGTCATTCCAGAAAAGCATCAGTACGCATCTTGAAACACTCGGCGCACCTGAAGAAATGCAGCCCAATGAAGTCTTACTCGAAAGAATGCAACAACGTGTCAACGAAGATTGGTCAAATGATGATGAGAAGGCAATTGCTGAAGAAGATGCAATTGTTGAGTCAAGTCGCTTCTTCCGTGAATTAACCACAGAAGAGCAACGCACTTTGCAGGATATGGCACAACTGATTGACGGGATGCCTGATAGCAAATTTGCATATACACATGATTGGATTACTTCCCATTTGCAAAGTAATGGGCAATGGAATCGTGAGCGCCTCGTTCTATTCACCGAATACAAAGATACACTCAACTACTTGACAGAGCGCTTGCAGAACGTCTTTGGTGAGGATCGCATTCTCTCTTTGTACGGTGGTATGAATATGTCTGATCGTGAGTACATCAAAAAGACATTTCAGACTGATCCAGACGATTCACCAGTACGCATACTCATTGCGACAGATGCTGCAAGTGAAGGTCTCAACTTGCAAGAACATTGTCGTTATCTCATTCATTATGAAATTCCGTGGAATCCTAATCGGATGGAGCAACGGAACGGACGTATTGACCGTCATGGGCAAAAAGCAGATGTTGTGAACATCTATCATTTCGTCTACCAGAATCGGGAAGACTCGCGCTTTTTGCAGACAGTCGTCGATAAAGTCAAGACAATGGCGAATGACCTCGGTAGTGTGGGTGATGTGATCGCATCGCAGGTTGAAAAAGTAATGCTTGGGTTGGATGAGCGCAAAGAACTTCAGATGCCGACACGCATCGAAAAAGTGACGCAAGATGTCATTCGTGGTGAGGTCATTACCGAGCAACGTATCCGCGAAATTCGGCGGCAAATGGATCGGACACGTGATGAATTGTCACTCAATCCTGAGACACAGGCAATGGTTTTGGATGCTGCCTTGCGTGTGATGGGGGCAGGGGGATTGCAAGATGCGACTAATCCACAATTAAAAGAGGATGCTTTCAGATTGCGTGATTTACCAGCAAGTTGGAAGTCACTGGAAAGACACCTCAAGAATGCTGATGGACAATGGCTTGATGTAACGTTTGATAATCAGATTGCAGAAAAACACAGGAGTGTGACGCTACTGCACCTCAACCATCCACTGATGCGACAGGCAATTGGAACATTTCGCGGGCGCTTATGGGATGTCGCAGGGGATCGTGGTCTGAATAGGGTGTCCTACCGTGTGTCATCTGAATATAGTGTGCCAATGGTGATTGCATACGGACGTTTGGTTGCTGTTGGACAATATTCTCAACGCCTGCATGAGGAGGTTATCACTGTTGGCGCAGAAATTGAGGAGCGCGACTTGTATCCATTAAATCAGGATGACATCAAACGCTTGCTATCGAAAGAATATGACTATCCTGAAATACCAAGTGATGTTGGGAATCGTCTGCGGATGTTCTTCCCTGCACACGAGCAGAAATTGTCACAGATGCTGGATGTATTTCTGGAAGATAAGCGAGCTGATTTGGAGAAACTGGCACAAGAGAATGCGGAGCGCGATGCACAGGCTGTTTATGAGTTGATTGATGAGCGGATTAAAGAACTGGATGCCCGTTTACGTAAGGAATTACGCGAACAGTCCAAAGTCAATGAACGACAAATGCAACTCTTTGACCGTGATGAGTACCTGCAGTATCAAGAAGACCTGAAATGGCTTGAACAGAAACGAACTGAATTGCGTGAACGGCGCAAAGTTGAACCGGAGCGAGTGCGTCAGGGATATGATTTGCGCGATGTGCGTGTGTTCCCGATGGCATTGCTGTATTTACTGCCAGAGCAACTGGTGAAAGGGAACTGAAACGATGGCGACAACGACGAATGTTCATGATTGGCAATCACTGGTTGAATTATCTGGCTTATTGATTTCAGAACCCGTACTTAATGAGAACTTCTCTGATGGACCACAACCTCTTCCTGCATGGCTCTCACGAAAATTTCGTAAAGAGTATGAACGCTGGCAAGCCGCAGAAGATAAGCGTGCGGATAATGCAGATAGGGCAGACGATGCGCGTAAACGCTGGCAAAACTTCATCCTGGTGGATTTGCTGGAGTTTGGCAATCGGGTCGGGAGTTCGCTGGATTTGCCGCCTGACCTGAAAGTGGAACTGAGCGATTACATGCAGACGCTCAAGCCAGATCGGTTCATCCGTGATACTCAGGGCAATCCGCAAGTACTCGTTTATCTGGCGGAAAAGGGCTTAGATCGCCCTGAGCAGAAAACTGGACGCTGGAAGGCTTCGCCATTTACCAAAATGGATCGCCTGTTGCGCGAGACAAAAGTCCAACTGGGTATCCTGAGCAATGGCTTTGACTGGCGGCTGGTATACGCCGCGCCCGGTTTGCCGACATCCTACATCACATGGACGGCGGCAGGCTGGAAAGATGAAGTTCAGACCTTACAAGCCTACCAGATGCTCTTGCGTGACCCTGCGAAGTTGTTGGAGATGGCATCCGAGAGCCAATCACGGCAAGCAGATGTAACGGACAAACTCGGTAATCAGGTGTTGAGCGCACTCTCGATTTTTGTGCGACAGCTTGATAAAGCCGATGCGGAGGTCGATGGGGCATTGTTGCAAGACCTATCGCCACAGGAAGTGTATGAGATGGCATTGTTCGTGATGATGCGCCTCGTCTTCATGTTCTATGCCGAAGAGAATACATTGCTACCACATGGCGAACCCATTTACGATGATGCGTATGGTTTGACACGCCTCTGGAATAATCTTAATCGTGTTCATTTTGAAGATGAAAACTTGCTCAAGCAACGTGAGGATGCCTTTCCGGGATTGTTGGCGAGCTTCCGTCTGATTCATGCGGGGTGTGCCCATCCTGATTTGAACATGGTGGCGTATGGTGGTGCGCTCTTTGACCCTGAACGCTTCCCTGTGCTGGAAGACCCGCGCCTGCGGATTAACAACGATGCCATCTGGCGCATGTTACGCAAATTGACCACTGCTGAAGCGGATGGTGTGCGCCAGCGTGTGAGCTATCGCTCGCTACAGGTAGAACAACTCGGCTATGTCTATGAGAATTTGCTGGGTTACACGGTGAAAGAAGCCAAAGAGCCGATGATTTCAGCAGAAGGTGTGCTGGAAGCTGTGCCTGTCTCGACCTTCATTGATGCCCTCGAAGCCGATGGTGAAGATGGTGTTTACGAATACTACAAAGGTATCAATGACCTGCACTGGACACAGAGCCGTAAAGCCGCCGAAGAAATTGCTGAACGTGCCAAGACCAGCGATGAATGGCAGTGGGTCTTCGACCCTCTCATTGAAGACACAGTGGATGCAGGACAGCGTTATGTCGCCTATGAGATGGGGACACGCAAGCGTGGTGGGATTTTCTATACACCACCCCAATTGACCAGTTTCCTCGTTGAACAGGCTTTGAAACCACAGGTCTATGAGAACCCCGACGACGAACAGGGTATCCGTAGCGCACAGCACATTCTCTCATTGACGGTGTGTGACCCTGCGATGGGCAGTGGGGCATTTTTGGTGCAATCCGTGCGTTATCTGGCGGATCGGTTGCTGGAAGCATGGGACGCGGCACAGACCCAACATGATGACGAAAAGTTGGTGATGCCTTATGCCCAAATCGAAGGGCAGGCGAAAGAGAATTACGGCATCATCCCGACAGACCGCGCCGAAGCACTGGCATGGGCGCGACGGCTGGTGGCGGAACGCTGTATCTATGGTGTTGACCTCAATCGACTGGCAGTAGAACTGGCGAAACTGTCAATCTGGTTGGTGACGCTCAGTAAAGATAAGCCCTTCACCTTCCTTGACCATCGCTTGCGACATGGCAATAGCTTGATTGGCGCGAGTTTCTTCAAAGAGACTACGGTTGAATGGAAGGGCAGAGACCGCAATTCGGGCGAAAAAATCACGCTGGAAAAACAGGTACGCCAACTGGAATTTATCCCTGATGAGGCTCTGAAGCCCTACAAAGATGCTGACAAAGATTACAAGAAAGATGCCCGTAGTCGCATCAAAGGGAATCAGCAGGCACAGGTGGCAATTGCACGCGGACAGATGGGTTTGTTCGGAGATTTATCAGTGGAAGAAGCCCTCAACCGCTTGATACAGCAGAAAGCCGACCTCGAACAACCGACGCAACGCGCCGATGAATACGATAGCAAAGCGCAATTACTACGCGATGTACTAGGGCAGGGCGATTACCCTGTACTGAAAGAGATTGCTGATTTGTGGTCTGCGGTCTGGTTCTGGGATCGAGACATCGAACGCGCAGGGATGCCGCCGACATCGGGTGAATATCAGGACACGGTGCAGACGATACTTGGCACAGCCAAAACGAATTTGTTCGGGGAAACGAGCCTTGCCACCGACGCGAGACGCATCGCGCAGATACGACAGGTTGCCTACGATGTTGCAACCCGCGAAACATTCTTCCATTGGGAACTGGAATACCCGCAGGTCTTCACCCGACACAATGCAGGCTTTGATGCAATGGTTGGTAACCCACCTTGGGAAACAATTGAACCAAATAGCCAAGAATTTTTTGAGGTTTTTGATCCTAATTTCCGTGAATATGGGAAACAAAAAGCTATTAATGTAATGTCATCTCTAGTTGATGAAAATCAAGATATAGCAAGGGAGTGGCAACTTTATAACAATAGCGTTGCAAGTCAAGCTGTGTATGCTAATAGTGCCGTTAATTATCAGTATCAAGGTCGTGGTAAAGCGTACACATATAAGTTGTTTTTGGAGCTAATACATACAAATCTTTGCAGAGGTGGTATTGTTGGAATTATGTTGCCATCTGGAGTTTATGCAGATTATGGGTCGCAAGAACTTCGTGAGATGCTTTTTTCTTTTGGGAGCATAAAATATCTTCTTGCTTTTAGTAATGAGCGCTTCTTTTTTCCTGGTGTACATCACTCGTTTAAGTTCACAATGCTTGTGGCGTTGATTGGAGAGCGAGGCAGTGGATTTGCGTCAGCTTTTAGATTCAATCCGCGAGTTGCTATTGCTCCTGATGAACTACACGAATTCTTGGATGACGCTGAAAATCTTATCTATATGAAAGTAGATTCATTGAAGCGTTTTAGCCCTGATAGTCTCAGCATAATGGAGTTTCAAAATCAGCTTGATTATGACATTACAGACAGAATTTATGGGGATAATTATCTCTTGGGAAGTGAAGAAGCTATTTGGCGACCATATCTCTCCCAAGAGTACAACATGACATCAGATAGCGACATGTTTAGTGAAGTGGAACAAGAGATAATTTTGTATGAAGGCAAAATGATTTCACAATTTGATCCATTTTACAGTAAGCCACGTTATTGGGTGTTCAATCAATTGTTAAATAGAAAGAAGTCCAATAGTAAAGTTACTCGTTTGTCATTTAGGGCAATTGCGCGTAGTACAGATGAAAGAACGCTAATTGGGTGTTTTATACCTCAAAATTGTGTTGGTAGTAACTCATTGCTTGTTGAAACTGAAAGTCTTGAAAAAAACACAAGTTGTTTTTTATTGACTATCATGAATAGTTTTGTTTTGGATTATGTGATACGCCAAAAAGTCCAAGTAAATGTTAGTTTATTTCATCTGTATCAACTCCCCGTTCCACGCCTGCAAGCAGGCAATCCCTACTTCGATGCATTTGCCCCGCGTGCGGCAAGGCTCACCTGCACCACACATCACTTCGCGGACTTATGGCACGAGGTCATGGGCGAAGCATGGGACGAATCCAAGGGCGCAACCGACGAGGACGAGCGTCAACAACTCCGCAATGAAATCGACGCACTGGTGGCGCATCTCTACGGCTTATCGCGTGAGGATTTCGCGCATATTCTTGGCACGTTCCCGCTTGTGTTCAAAGACGATGCCGAGGGTCACGCGAAAAAGGCGCGTCTGCTGGATGAGTATGACCGCTGGGCAGGGCAGGTCGCAGGTTGGAGTAGAGACTGATGATGAGTTTTATTTACTATTTTTGTGTCAGGGTCAAACAATGAATTTCTATGCTCGCCTAAATGCAATGTTGGCGGATATTGTCAAAAAGAAGTTGAATGAAGATCGGTTGCTCAACACCCGAACTCGCGCACAGGTGCTACAGGAATATGATTTTACGGGGATTGCATTTGATCTTCTCATGGGTATTTCTGCAAATAACTTAACTGATTTTGCAAGACAAGCAGATGATGCACTTCTAAGTTTACGTCGTCAATCACTCAAGAGACTAGATATTCAAGAAAATACAGTCATAGAAACTGTTTCAGAACAACAGGTACGTAGTTACCTGATTGATCGAAACTTTTCATCTGAATTTACTGAAAGTTTTGATCGTATTTTGACTAAAGATATTGGTAGACCTTCAAAAGACTTTCTTGTTGCACATTTCTCTGAACGTACAGAGTTAAATGAGCTGGGAGAGCTTTCACAGGATATGGACGATTGGGTGCGTCTATTGCTGATTGACTATTTCCCGGATCGCTATCCTCAATTAAGAGACGTACCAAATATTCTTCAGCCCCGCGAGATTAGATATGGATCACTTGAAATCTACTGGGAGTTGACTGCCTTAGCTATTTCATTGGGATTACAAAACGAAGTCGTTCGTGATTTTCTGGTGAATGGAGCATATGACGTATTTAAGGCATTCATTGTATCTGGCGCAAGATTAGCATTCGGAAGACTACGGGACGACGAAGTTGAATTTGAAGGTGATGATGCAACTACTGCAGAAGAGGATGAGCAGTATGCAGCACGTCTTGCCCGTTTATCAACACGCACACGAGAAAAAAGTGAAGAAATCGTTGAACGAACGACAAAAGAAAAATTCTTCACATTAGGTGGTCAAAAGATCGCCTCATTTGGTATGGAAGTTGTCGAAGAAAGAACAGTAGTCCGACGAATTTCATCATAGGTATCATTGAACGAGAGGACAAACCTTTTATGGCTGAACAAACCATCCAATGCCCGAATTGTGGGCAAGAATTCGCACTGGATGCGGCATTTAAAGAACATTTTGAAGAAGAAAAACGGCAAGCAGTCAATGATGCAGTTAAGTCAGCTCGCAAGAAAGCTGAAGAGGAACGTGAACGTCTCGAAGCCGAATTTGCCGAAGAGCGTGGTGAATTAGAGAAGCAGCTTCAGCAACAAGCAGAAGAAGCTGCTGAGAAAAAATACAAACTTGAGCTAGCCGCAAAAGATGAAGAGATGGAGCGTATCCAGAAAAAGCTACAAGATTTGGAGCGTCGTACCCGTCAAGGATCAATGGAACTTCAAGGTGAAGCGCTCGAAACACATCTTAAAGCTGCTCTACAAGATACGTTTCCTTTAGATACGATTGAAGATGTCAAGAAAGGGCAGGCGGGTGCCGATCTATTGCATACTGTCATCAACCCTCGCGGTCAGCGTTGCGGCACAATTGTCTGGGAAGCAAAGAATACAAAGAACTGGAATGATAATTGGCTAGACAAAATCAAAGATGATGTAGCAACCGTTAATGCTGAAATACCTGTTATTGTTTCTGTCGCACTCCCTGATGATGTCGATACTTTTGACCTAATTGATGGTGTTTGGGTGTCTAGTGTTGATGCGTCTATTGCTCTTGCCAAAGTTCTTCGTAGTAACCTTGTACAAGCCTCAAATCTTCAGCGTGCGATGGAGGGTATGGGTGACAAAATGGAAGCTGTATACATCTATCTCACCAGCACTAATTTCCGTGATCGTGTACAACGGATTGTAGACACATGGCAGGCATTACAAGATCAAGTAACTAAAGAAGAACGAGCCATGCAGCGCCAGTGGAAAGAACGTCGCAAACAGCTAGACACGATGATAGATGTCACCACAGAGATGTACACAGATATTTCTGCCATCATAGGCGGTGATATGCCTCAAGTCCCAGGTCTAACTCTTGAAGCACTGCCTGATGTTATTGATGACGGTGAAGATGATTAGTCAGTACGTGATACCACATTACTCGATAGCAAAACTATTTTAGCGTTTAAGGTTACATTTTATGTCCCTGAATCCTGTCCAATTTGGTAAAGAAGTCATCGACCAGTTTGGTCGTTATCTACTCACCACATTTCCAATTGCGGATGAACGTATTGCACAACAAGTTCGTAATCGACTACGCTTCACGGTAGATGATGATGCACTTCTCTACAAAGGACCTTACGTCTACCTCAATCGACCTTTCCAGCAAGGAAAGGCAATCGCTGATCTCATTCAAAAAAATAAGCTACATGAGGTGATGGCTAAGGTTTTTGAGTATCCATCTTTGCATTATCATCAGGGTGAGGCACTCAACGCGGTTCAATCCGGGCAAAATCTTATTTTGAGTACGGGAACAGGTTCAGGTAAGACCGAAGCCTTCATGCTTCCGATTATTAATCACGCGCTTCAACTACGTGATCGAAAAGCACCAGATGGCATCACTGCAGTCATCATTTATCCCATGAATGCACTCGTCAACGATCAACTGGAACGTCTGCGACGGATGCTTGCTGGCACAGGTGTTACGTTTGGTCGCTACACCGGTGAGACAGAGCGTAAACAGTCCACACAAATTGTTCAGCAACCAGCACCTGTTCCGTATACAAACTTACAGTTAGAGCAGTACAAGGAACGAGGCGTAGATTTTGGTAGTGAAGTACTTCCATTACCATGGGAGGAGTGCTATACCGTTGATGATATTCGAGAACGCAGACCGTGTATTCTGCTCACGAACTACGCCCAACTGGAATACTTATTGTTACGCGATAAAGACTTGCAACTCTTTCGCAATGCACCGCTCAAGTTCATCGTTTTTGATGAAGTTCATACCTATACAGGTGCATTAGGGTCAGAGGTCGCTTGTCTTGTGCGTCGCCTCCGTGATATTGCGCGTAAGTCATCCAGTGACGTTACGATGATCGGTACATCTGCAACTGTAAGTGATGATCCGGATGAAGAGAGCGGGATTGATACTGAAGCAATGACACGTCGATTTGCACATCGATTGTTTGGCGTTCCAGAGAATAGTATCGCTGTTGTGCGTGAAACCTATCGTCCTATGGAAGCTCGCGATACTTACTTGCCCGCGCTACCAGATTCTATTTCAGATTATCTTGCTGAATTGCTTCAAGAGACCCGCCAATTGCAACTAAAAACAGATATTGATGATTCTGACATCTCCGAGCGATTAGTAGAACTTGCAAGTTACCTTTGTCAACGAGATGTGCCAGTTTATCAATCTCGCAACGATTTAATTGCTAGCTGGCTCTACCATAATGAATGTGTGATGCAACTCATTCGCATTTTTGAAGAACCCCGTACATGGGATGAAGCGATTCCGATGTGGAAACAACTAGGGCAGGGCAGGCAGCAAGCAACAGATGCTGATCTCATCTCAGAAATGCTCGCTTACCTGACACTAGGTGTTCTCATTGAATATGACGGCGATCCACTCCTTCGTCCTAAACTTCACTATTTTGTTCAGGGATTACAAGGCTTGAGCATTCATTTTTCCGCCCATCGAGACCCTGTCATTAACTTTGTTGAGAATGAAGAAGAACCGCCACTTATGCTTTGTCGCTCTTGTGGACAACACTACACGCGCCTAATCACATCTGAATGGGAAGCCTCTGATGATAGCTCGTATGGATATCGGCTTGCACGTCCACCGCGTCATTTTGAAGACCCAACTGAGAATACAGACTGGTTATATCTCACTGATCAATTTCATACTTCGGATGAGGCAGATGATGGTGATTGGCAGACAGTCTTTCTATGCACTGCATGTAACACAATACACCAGAAGCAGGAACCTAAATGCCTAAATCCACATTGCCGGCAAGAGCAAACTCTCATACATCTACAAGCTTACCAGCCAATGAGTGCTGGAATGCCAACGAAGTGTGGCGCTTGTGCAGCACCAAATACTGAACAAAGTCGTATGATCAGCTATACACGCAGCGCAGCTGTTGCTGATGTTACGATATTGGCTCAGTCAATGCTGACTATGATGAGCGAACCCAGTTTACGCAAGGTTCTCATCTTTACAGATAGTCGTCAGGAAGCTGCATTTCAAGCCGGTTGGATGCAACAAAGGTCGAAGCGTTTTCGATTGCGACATATTGCCTATCAAGTTGCAAAGGATATTGACAGACCGACAAACTGGCGCGATTTTACACAGGAGATCGTCTCCCGTGCACAATCCGCACGTATTTTGGACCGTCGTGCGTTTGATGATGAAAATAACCAAACATTTATTAGATGGTTTTTGATTGAAGAATTTGCTTATGTTACCCAACGTCGTAGCAATCTTGAGCAGTTGGGACTTATCGAAATCATCTATGCAGGTCTACATGATACACAAGCGCCTTTCATTCAGCACTGGTCAGAACAGTTTGGTATTCAGGCAAATGAACTAACTCAAAGTATTCAACTGATTCTAGATTATTATCGTCGTCGAGGTTTGCTGAGCGATCCATTACTCGCTCGATGGTGGGGCAAGTTCGACCGTGAAATCTATCAAGGCTTAATCAGTGTGCCTGATTACTTCCGACCATCAACTCTTGTGCGTGATGGTTCGGATCATACGATCACACGAAACTGGGTTGCTTCTAATGGACGCGCTGCGACACAAGTTATGCTGGATGCGATGTTGCCAAATGTTTTGTCAGGTCAACGAGACCGCTTTCTGAAAGAGTTGTGGAACTGGTTAATTGAAGCAGAATATTTAGTTCCCGTAGAACCTGTCCAACGCCAGCGTGGGGAAATTAGAAGAATTCGTAATTTGCCAAGTCGTGTTTATCAGGTAAATGTTGAAATGATAGGTTTACAGAAGACGACTGATCGCTACGAATGTCAACATTGTCATCGGGCACAACAGGTCATGACTCCAACGGGCAAATGTCCAGAATATCGTTGCAAAGGGTATCTTGAGTATCGAGAAAAAGATCTCGATCATTTTGATGTTTATCAATATGAGCTACAAGAATTTGTACCATTGCAGGCACAAGAGCACAGTGCTCAAGTTGAACAAGAGAGACGATTAGAGGCAGAGCGTGAGTTCAAGAATGATAACGGTGAGGTCAACGTTATCGTCGCTACTCCTACGCTTGAGATGGGCGTTGATATTGGGAAATTAGAGATGGTTATGATGCGTAATGTTCCTCCGACACCAGCTAATTATGCCCAGCGTGCAGGACGTGCAGGACGCCGACATCGTATTGGGGTCGTCTTCAGCTACGCAGGTGCTAGCCAACATGATCGTTATTTTTATGCGCAACCACCAGAAGCAATTGCTGGTACTGTCCGTATTCCAGCATTCTCAATGCAAAATGAGCCTCTTATCCGCAAACATGTTCATAGTACTGTTCTAACCGCGTTGAGAGAATGGGCGACTGTTGATGAGAAGACTATTCTTCAAGAAGTATTCCCACATTATATCAGTCACTATATTGCTGAATGGGTTCAAGATGGTGATGTCAAACGTCCTCGTTTTTATAATGAAGCCCGCCAATTTCCGAAGTTTTCGCAAGTTATTCAAAAATATCATGCTCGTCTTCTTGAAAGACTGAATGCGGTTTTCCGAACAGATTGGTCGGTCGGTGATGAGACAGCAGTTGATAAGACCGTGCTTGAAACTTATCTCAATGAGATGGCATACAATCTCGAAACGCAAGTGAGATTGCTTTTCAATCAGGTCAAGGCATATCGTGATAGCTTGTCTGAACTACGTTCGATTGAAGATGCACACGGTGGTTTGCGCGCCGATGAGAAAAAGACTCGGCAACGGCTTGAAAATGCAAGGGATAGTTATCTACGAAATGAAATAGGGAACTATACGCTTTCATGGTTAGCAAATAATGGCTTCTTTCCAGGTTATGCCTTGTCTCGAGATAGTGTTCAAGCAACCTGTATTGATCCTTTCTTGGAACTCTCCCGTCCATCATCTATTGCACTGCGTGAATTGACTCCTGCTAATTGGGTTTATGCAGATGGTAAGATTTTTAGTGTTCAGCGTCTGAATTTTGGGAAGTTGAGAGCAGATAACCCCGGTTTTACATCGGATATGCTGGTTGAAACAATGGAAGTTAATCGACAAACAGGACGCATTACAATTCCTGAGCAACAGCAAACTGAAGGTGGACAGCAAGAGCGTGAACTAATTCAGTCTTATCAACTTGTTGATGTCGAGATGGAGCAATTACAGAACATTGATGATCGAAGTGAGTTGCGAAGACGAATTGCATTCGATATTCAAGGTATGCTTCTACAACGTCATAACGGTGGTGAAGGTGGAAGAGTAGGGGAGAAGCGATATCAGAAACTACATCAAGAAACAGTCAGACTTGTAAATCTGGGACCAACGCGAATTGGACCGACCGGTATTCAGGGTTTTCCACTTTGCCCAATTTGTGGTGAGACACGCTCTCCCAATGCAACTAGTGAAGAGATTAATCGTTTTAGAGACCGTCATCGTGAACGTTGTAATGTTCTTGATATCCAATTTCATGCACTTCACGTCGAAATCCAATCCGATGTCTTATTCTTGGGACCTTATAACAGTCGGGGAGATGCAGCCAATGTATATGAAGGTCTTTTAGCTGGTGCTAGAAATGTTCTCGATATGGGTGGAAATGAGTTAGACGGTTTCTACTATGTTGGTGAAAATGAGGCAATCTGGGCTGTGATTTATGACCCACTACCTGGTGGGACAGGGTTTATTGATCAACTTGTTGAATACTGGGATCAAGTCTGTGAATCGGGCATTCAGACTTTATTTGTGTGTGACTGTGATGAGGCGTGTTATAAGTGCCTTCAACATTTCCGCAATCAATATGTGCATGATGAACTCAATCGGCATCTCGCGATGGAATTATTGACCGAACTTCGAGGAGATGTTTACAAAGAACACGAAATTCCTGCCCGCGTTCAACACATGACTAATCTCAATGATGTTTCGGAGAAAACTGAAAGCTGGGCTGAAGATCGTTTCCTCGATGTTTTAGACAAATATGGTTACGATAAACCGCCAGAAGCACAATTTAGAATTGATTTAAGAAATGGGAATTATACCGTTGCCGATTTTGCCTATCCTGACAAGAAAATACTTGTCTACATTGATGGTACATCCGCGAATCTGCATGGTGATCCAATGCAAGCACGTAACGACCGACGCAAGCGTACAATGCTAAGAGCAGATGGTTGGAACGTAATTGAAATTACAGCTCAAGCATTAGATGATGAACAAGCTATGGCTATTCACTTAGATGATCTTTCGATTTATTTGAGTTTATGATCATTGAATCAATTGGATGTCTTGTACAGGTAGAAGTAGCAACCACGTGAGAAGGTGCAAGCGTGTTTGCATCTTGAAAAATCACTTGACGCACGTCCTTCATGGGAACAGTTCCGTCATCTGTTTAGGCACGATACCGTCGAGAGGAGACCATGACACATCACCAAACCTATTCCTTATCCGAACCAGCAGGCAATTTGTTCCTGATCACGCGTTTTCTGGGACGCGGCACATCGTTTCCGCATCGGCTCATGGCAGCGATTGCCCCCGTCTTGAGTGAGACTGCCTATTCAGATATTCGGAAAGAGCTAGAGGATCACGACTTTATCAAACGGGCAGCCGAACCAAAATGCTTTGCCATCACGCGGGATGGGCGCGACTGGCTTGGCTACCGGAAACTCAACCCCGACATCTGGATGGGCGCGATGAAAGGGGTGCAGGTCACAGTCGAGCAAAGCATCGCCGACGATGACAAGTCTGTCGTCGAGTTAATGATTATTCATGCGGCAGCGCTCGCGAACAGCTTGTACGAGCAAGACAAGACGTTCTATATCTATTTCATGGGATTGAGCGTTCAGTGCCAAATACACATGGGGTATCTCTCAGAAGCGCAACACAAATTAGAGAAACTGCAACGCCTCGCAAAAGAGATCAAAAACGATGATCTTGACGCGGCGGACTAGGGCATTGGATAGCAAGAAGATGAAAACAGACGGTAGGGTGCTTCACAGTAGAATGAAATTGGAAGCACCTTACCGATGCTTTTCGCTGAATAAATATCATTTAACCAATATTCCTCATTTTGCTGTTTTTTGTGTTTTAAAAACTCCCCACAGTATGAAATTCCCAAATGCAACGTAAGATAGTTGCATTTGGGAATTTCAATGATTTTCTTTTAATCAACCCATAGCAAATATTCTTCGATGAGCTTGCCGAGATGTAGTGGTAGTGCATGAGATGTTTCATCCCGAAACTGTGCACTAGCATCACGCAAATCATGCACAAGCTGAGCGATTTCTTCTGCTTTATCATATCCTTGTTTTAACGCTACTGTGAGTTCATAGTAACCCGGTACAGGAATAGCGCTTGAGGCATTCTTAGTTTCAGTTTTTGTCATCTGACGATTGATTTGTTGGGTTGTAGCAGTTCTTGCGATACTAGCAAATACATGTTTATTTACTTGATGTACTCCTGATGTTAATCCAATTTGAGTACCTGCCTTAGCAAACCATTCGGGGGTTTCATGATTAACATTACGAACACGAACAATTCGCAGGTTACTTTTGTCATCAGGTAGCCATTTCTGACCATTTGCAAATTCAACTTCGTTTATTGTGATATTGCCATCTTGGAGCCAGCGCCATATGTTGTGACGCATTCCTGATTGTGTTGTATCAACCATAATCACGGTGTCCTTTGCTAAACCGACTTGCTCCAGATCCTGTGCTAGTCGATTTGCAATTGCTTCTTTGTCGCGAATAGGGTTGATTTTTCCCTGTCCCACCAAAAGTAGTACTTCGTGATAAGGACGCATGCCATCCATGCCATTGACCCAAGCATAGACAACGCCTGTCTCGCCATCAATCAATACAAGACTAGGCAAAAAGTGCTGCTTATTTGTTTTGCTTTCTTTTTTAGATTGTCGAATAAGCCAGTAACCGGCAGCATTCCAACCCCAGCCATTCAATCGCCAACCACCTTCCATGTTGATGCCTGCAGTATGGATTCCCATCTGCCGCAATGCATCAAGTGCTGCATTTTTGAAGCGGTCAGGTACTTTCTTATCTTGAGATTCGTATTGCTTCAATTCTTCAGCAGAGATTGGTGTGAAAAATTGGGTGAGTCGATGTGCATGTGCGAAACCATAACGGATCGCATCTTTTGGATCTGTACTTGCTGGTTCGTATTTCTGGGGTGCAAGAATTTCGACAAGCGCAACTGTTGTATGTTTGACTTCATCAAGTGTTCCTAAGATTTCATGCTTTCGTTGTTCAACTCGTGCTTTTGAAGATTGGTTATCGACTGAAGGAAGTTCTGCACCAATAGCTCCAACCTCATAAGTCTTAATCGTGAGTTGAAGCCCGTTACGTTCGTGTGTTCCAAGAATATAGGATTGTAAGCCGAGGAGTTCCGCGAGGGCATCCAGCATGGCATCCCGACTATCTTCTCTGCGATAGTAAATTTCAATGTTAATTGGCTGTGATTGATGCTGTTGAGCAAGTCGCTCCCATCTTTTATCATGCTCTGCATCCTTTTCATAAAAGAGGTTTCCCTGTGTTTGATAATTCTGGGATGCCTTTTTTATTTTCTTGCGAGGCTCAATCAGTTGTAACCAGTCTTCCCAATGAGGAAGCAGTGCCTGAATTAGGTCATAGCGATCCTTTGGTGAAACACCGGGGTTAACGGCGTGATTTGTATTCATGCGATTAGAATGCACTAGAGCGATATTTGGCATTTTTTGACGCTTCAAACTATCAGCAGGGCTTCTACGTAAAGATTCAGGTGATGGGACTTTAGGATTCAAGCCGAGGTAATCTAACATCTCCGGCAATTTATCTGACCAATCCAGAAGGTAACCATCATCTGTTCGTTTAATTTTGGCTGTAGCGACCTGAAAGTTGTGAGTGGATCCTATGCCGGGCAAATAGGGGAGGGCAGCTCGCATGTAAACGCTGAGACGTTCATTCGGCAACCACGATTCGTATGTAGAGACCCACCGCCGAATGCCAGTATATACATTGATATACGGAGTATCTGAGAAGGGTATCAAGGCAACAGAAATATGAATGTAGTAACTGTAAAACCAAGATTGATTGTTTCTATCAACATATTCAAGCGGCGTCCAACTGATGAGTTCGACACCTTTAGCTGATGGATCTTTGGCAACTTGATAAAAGTATAAATCTGTCCCTCCAATGGTAATCGGCTTATCTACAATACGACATGCTAACAATGAAGGGAGTAGGTCATAGATGGCATTGTCCAAGGCTTTTGCTGTACCGTTGGCATATTTCCCCCAATTATCAAGACTTGTTGTTGTGGGAATCCACTTTAAATCGGGTATCGGTACAGCATCAAGACTATAAGCATGAAGCCATGCACTCAGCATCATCTGAATTGATTCGATCTCAATGCTACCAGATGCTGCTCGAAGCCAATTGTATCCTCGATTACCTGCATAGCTATCAATCGAATAGACATCTGGAAGGATCATGCGAGTTAGACGATTGAGATTATCCACTGGCAAATTGCGGTTGCCAGATGCAGTTTTTAAATCTTCTTTGAAATCATCGGGTAACGCAAGTCGATCATATGCAATAACCATATCTGTGGCGTCTGGATGGATTCGGAAAGAGAGTGGTTGAATACTGTTGTAGCGTACCATGTTAGACTTCTCCTATTTGCGATAATGCACGGTAAAAGGGTTCGTAAAGCGTTTTGACAAGTTCGCGTTCTGTTGGCTCAATGGGACTATTTGAGTCGAAATAAGGTGCAAGCACATTCTGCATCTCGGCGAGTAGTCCAGTCTGAATGACATAGGGATCTTCGCTATCATCATCAGGTTGATAACGTTTGCTCTTAAAAGCGGCATCAACAAAATAGACTCGGGCAGGGCTTCCTCCGCGAATGAGTCGTCCAACGACTTGCCAAATCGTGATGAGTTGTGTCCATGTAACACCTGCCCGTTCATTTTGTGGCAGTGTGCTATAAATCCATGGCATATGTAACCATTTGCGCCAACGTTTGTAGGCTTCCTGCCGGAAACGTTCACCGGATTGCAGAATGTTGTCTCCCCAGTCTTGTTTGCCATTATCAAAAGCCCATGCATTAATTGCTGAAATGGGCAATGTCAGGTCATCCGGACGAGGGTGAGGGCGAATAAGAAAGTAGGCTGCCCCGATTGCTGCCTTATTATCTTCGTTAAGGATGTTATGCCCACGCTCAACTGCCAGTAGCGGTGCAATAAGAATCCATGCTTCTGTCTCTGCAAAACGATTAACTTGTCCGCGTTGTAGTGTCGCCTCACTACCAACCCAACTATCTGCCGGACTATCATCATCTCGCACAAGATTGAGTACCTGTCCTTTCCATTCAGGACGCAACTGCTCTAACATGATTCGGACTGATTCTGCTTCACTATAGCTACCAACCAATAACATCAAGCGTTTGCGACTTTCAGGTAATCTGTTGCGTTCATTCTCGAAACGGCTAGGGTCACTGCGTGTGGGACCTGTCTTCTTTGTATAGTAAGTGAGAATTTTTCGTAAAGCATCGTAACGTCGCGCGTGAGATGTACCACTCACGTAGATATGTTCCTCACGTTCTTCATCGTAAACAGGTGTGTACTGAAAGCGACTATGATTTTGGATCGCATCAAGTTCAGTCTGGGGTGCGTGCAAAATACCACCAACTGGATGTTGAATGTGGTACAGAGGTGATGTACCTGCCCATGATGTACCAGATAACAGCATAACATTGGGTCCCGGTATCCCTTCGGCTTCGAATAACTGGTGTAAGTTCAGAAGCCACCAACGACCGACACCCGAAATACGGAAGAACCGTAAGATTCCAGCTTGCTCACTATCCGTACTCTTCATATATTGGAAAGCGAGGACATTTCCCATCGGAGCAGGTGGGATAACGGCATCATAATCTTGTGGTGGATTATAGAATAACGCAGTGTTGTTATCTTTCAGTTCCATAGGGACTTTAACTTGTTCCCAGTGTTGTGTCAGATAATTGACCCCCCAGCTAACGACACTCGTTACTAGCGCAAAAGCAAAATGTGATGTCCATGCTTTCCACCTTTCATCTGTTGCTTCAATGTCACTGAATATGTCACGTAACAAATCTTGTAATTCAGCATCGGTTGTAATGGTACTGGGGTCTGTCAGCAAAGTACGTGTGACATCGCGTAGTGCGTCAATCAATCGATATTCGTCCTGTGATTGTGTTGCGAACGGCTGACGCACAAATTCATTGAATGCTTCCATCAAGTGTTCATAAACAGGATTATCTTGCTTGTTGATAGCTTTTACATCTTGAATGTCCAGAATTTCACTCACAAGCGCTTCCCAGACTGTCCAACCTGTAAAATAATCTTGCTGGAGTTGCGATAGGTCTTTTTGTCGTTGGAGTAACAACGCATATAGCTTATCAGTTGCGGTTTGCGTACTCCGCTGTACAGACATCCAGGCTTCAACTTCTCGTGTTCGAAGTGTGTCTCGCCCCCGTCGCCGAATAAGTTCTTCAACAGCACGTGAAATCTGGTTAAGCCATGGCTCTCCTCCTGAACCAGCCAAAATCTCACTGGGGCTGAATGCCTGGTCAAGTTGTGTTTGTACACGGTCAGCTTCGTCAACAAGCACTAAATCGCTATGCCGTGATACAACCTCACCAAAGCGCAATGACTCTCGATTGATCTGTGTTGCAATACGGGTGTAAATCAAACTGGCGGGTGTTGCTACCCAGACTTGTGCTTCGGGAAGGCGACGTTGCACTTCGTGAACACCGCAGGCACTATAAATAGGGCAGGCATGAAATTTAGTTTTACCTTCATCCAGATTGTCGGCTTTTTCAAGGCTAGTACAGGGAAAGTCGCGTGTATCCATGATACCGGGTCGATCTGCATAGCCATTGATAGCACAAACGTTACCCAACCACTGAAATCCAGCATGTTTAATATTCAGCGGTGTGCCGGGATTCTTCTGAGATTCGATACGGTGCAAACGATTGAGATGTTGTGTTCGGTTGTACGCGCCAATAATTGGTGCAGCATCTAAACCAACAGCCTCAAAAATCGCGACCCACTCTAGAATTGCGACAACATCACCAAGGACAACTGTCACATGCAACCCGTTTCGTGCCGCCCAGACTGTTAGAATCTGCATCAGAGTGCTTTTGCCTGAACTGACCATCCCTGCCAAATGTAATAAGCCATTGATTTCCAGCAACTCCGTCGGAGTTAGTTTGCCATCTTTCATCAAATCGAGACGCATTCGGTCAAAACGACTCAAATACTTATGTTCTGGAAGATGGTTATCCATCTCTTCAGCCGTGTCACGGAGATTATCCCAACTTACTTTTAACGACTTACGAGGTAATTTCGGGTGTAAATCATGTCCCTGTAGGGCAGGCAGAACCCATTCAGGAGAAATTGTTACATCTTGATAGCGTCGCCCATTGCGAAAAGCATAATCACCTGCATCTGCCCAGTCTAGTTGACGTTTCGTTAGCTCGGGTGCCTCAGATAGAACCTGCTCATAGACATCAAAACGGTGTGGTGCAGTGCTCACGTTACGAGGGTTTGCAAGCCCCTCTGCAATATCATACCCTCGAATATCTGCGGGCAATTGTTGATACCATGCGATGGCTTCATCCCATGCATATGGGCCGCGAAAGAAGGGTAACAGATGGCGGGCAACAGCTCGAATTTTTACTTGCTCCGGTGTCCATTTTTGGCGATTGGTTGACTCAAATGGGTAGCCCGTCAGCAAGACCCACAATGTTTTCACATCCTCGTCAGGAGTGAGTAGGCAGGATGCAGTCAAGCCTAGTTCTATCTGACAGAACTGCTTTGCAGAGAAGTCCTGAATATCATCGCCGACACTGGCTTGTATCGTCTGGCTCAGGTTTTTGTACCATGTTGTGATATTTCGCATCAGCTTAATTGCTCCATTTTTTTGCGAACAAGTTTAAGGAAATCACTGTGCATCAATGCATCAGTGTTTGATGGGCGATCCCAGTAGTTTTCAAAGGCTCTGAGATAATCACTGCGCTGTTGTTGTCGTTCGTCGGGAAAGATATAAAATGCTCGATTCCAAGATGGCGTTCTGCGGATTGGTCCTGCGTGACTTGCTAGTAAAAATGGGTTTGCCCAATCCTTAACATCAATTGCCCACACTTCATTACCGAGCGTGATGCGTAAATCATAAGCGTCAAAATTAACCCACATTTCAACTTCAATGCCTAATGCTTGTAGTTCATTTTGTAATTCGATTTCCGCGAGACCTGGTTGTGAAACATAGCGTCGCAACCCACCAGTTAACCAGAGTACACCCGTTTGAGCATCAAGCATGTTACCAACACGATATCCTCTTAATCGGCATCGTTCGTTTTCACATTGGAATGTGTTGTTATCAATGCGGAGTAGTAAACTTCCACAATGAGCACATAGTTGGAAACTGCCATCCACAATGGCACTCGGTGGGGCGGGTGTATAAGCCTCGCCAAGTTCGCTGGCAAGGGCGCGTAGCTGTGGATTCATCTTAGCCCGTTGTAAGTCTATTGCACTGATAGCTGGCTGACGTACCAATAACATACGAAATGCTGTGTAGGCATCAGGATTGTTTTCGCGGCGACATGTATCCATGACTTTAGGTAGCAATTGTTCTTGTTGATAAGCATCTGCGCCTTTTTCATGTGCCCATTGCATACAGAAATTCGTTGGAATTCCATAGTCTAGCAATTTGTCACTTTCACTAGCGTAACCTTCTGGTACATCCAGTTTCCAACTACTTAATGGCTGATGTGCCATCTGAAGAAAATCTTGTAGATTCACGATAGGTTTTTGCTTGTTGTGAATTTGCCATGCTGCAAGTTTATGCATCCCTTGCTGGAGAGGAAGTGGATAAGGCATCCTAACCGTTTTTTTCTGCAAGATATTATCGTGCAATTGGACAATGCCTGTTGCAAGATAAATCAATGTACGTTCGATATCTTTCGAGTTCAATTTTGTCTCGCTTTCTTATTCAGCAAATATTGTTGAAGTTAAATGCAAAAAAAATTAATCTGCTTTTAGCATGTAGTAGACATAGCTCCGACCTGTTTCTTGTTGTTTACGTGTTGCTAACCCGAGATCGTATAATGTTTTGAGACGTGTACTAGCAGTATTCAATGCTAACCCGAGGTCGCTAGCCAAATCTGCAGTGTTTGCATGACCAGTATCCATGAGATAAGCAAAAGTCTCAGCAACATAATCTTCTGTTTTTCCGATGAGCTTGATAGTACCTTCAACGTCTAAAGGTAAGACGCAATTTCTCAACCCGGTTGAATATCCTGGACGACCTTCGAGGATGCGAGCAATATCATCTACATCCAGCGGATCAACCTTGATTAATAACATTGCTGCGCCATCAAGTTCTCCTCGCCCACGTGCTTCGGCTATGCCTCCGAAAACTTCGTCAATGAATGAAACATCCATCATAATACCGTCTTCAAGACTGAACTGAATAAGATTATTCTGGGGGACATTTGAAATATAATCGCGTAATCCCCTGTGAAAAACCTTTCCTAATTCGCGTCCACGTAATCGTGTACCGATTTTATGACCTACTCGTTCTGCAAGCTCTGATAGAGTCAGTTTCATTCTCTCGCCTTACTTCAACAGATTTTGTTGATATAAGAATATCATACCCATCCTGTCAGTGTTTGTCTACCTTCAATCCTTAAATAGACTTGTACACCTGGGATATCTGTGAGGTTATCCTGAGTTTCAACTTGATTGGGTGTCAGTACGACAGCACCGCTTCCAGAGCGAATCCGAATTGAAGAGTGTACAGCTTTATCGAGTACCCGATGACGCACATCGTTTAAACCGATGCCACGTTGTTCGCCTGTACCTGTTATACCTTTTTCCAGTGCACATAGAATGCAATGACTATCTGTCATGTTTTTACTAACCAGAGCTTGTGCTGCTAGACTTTGACGAATTCCAATACCTAAATCCGCTATGCTGATAACAACTCTTGTACCATCAGCAGTATAAGACTTTTTGTAGCGTTGCAACATCAAGTAGGCGTAGCTGTGACTGTGTTGTACATTTTCTCCGAGTTCAGATAGTACGTAGGATACATCTCGTTGTAGACGCTTATCTTCACCGAACCATTGGCCAATAATCCGTTCAATATGATCCAGAGCAGTATCCATTGCCTGACGATTGGCTTCAGCATGACCAGGCAAAAATCGAGGTGGGATCATTGTTGGATGATATGTGTCACCGTGGGGTGGAAGGGCTGAATATGACTTATCCAAACGAAGAGGAACATTTTGTAGATCAAACAAGCCTAGTCGACTTAGATATCCACACATATCCGTAGCCACATTGCAAAGGATGGTCTCTTTGCCAGTCCATCTAAACCATAGACGAGCTAATGTTACGAATGCCAATGTACAAGAGGCATCTACCCATGATACATCCTTACATTCTAACTTGAGAGGCTCTGTGTAATTTGTTACTTGAGAAAATCTACTATAAAGCTCTTCCATGTCGTGATAATTATTTAGGAAGGGAACATTGATAGACGGCATTGAGATATATTCTTTAAAAACTGTTGGATGTTCCTCTTGATTTTATGTGATAGTGTTTCGATAGGGTATTCAAAATAGTGGATTATGCTAACTCTTGCAAATTCGATAGATGAATTAACATGGTAAAATAGGTTTTCATAATGCACAATATAGTTGCCTATCTTACACATATTTCAATCGTCAAATCACCCTCATTAATGCTTAATCAGGTGTTATCTATCGTATGCCATAGTTCGATCCGATGTCCTTCAGGATCATGCAGATAGAATACAAATGCTCCCCACTTCTTCTTTATCTCAGTCATGGATACATTTTGTTGTGACCAGTAGCTGTGAGCGTCGTCAATATTTTCTACCTGCCAGGAGAGGGTAATCCCTTGTCCATGAACGGCTTCAATGCTGGCTCGTTTCTCATTTGCAATGCTCAGATAAGCATCTGATGTAACCTTAAATTCTACGAACCAGTCTGTCTGATGCGTTATCTCGAGCTTAAACAAATCTGTATAAAAGGAGACTGTTTCTTCCCACTTTTTGCAGTACAAGATCGTGTTGCTGCGCTGAATAATCATTTTAATCCTGATTCTGCTTTCACTTACATATCATCTTCTGACTATTCTACTGCAAGCCAGTATTGAGTTGCCGAAAGTTAGAACGCAACACAGCGACTACTGTCACCAGCATAAAGAGTAGAATTGTTAGTACATTGAGCAAGCCTCCCCATTGTCGAATAGGCACACTCTGTAGCAGATTTCCAGTCGTGCGAATAAAGAGAGTCAGATGTAGCAAGATCAGATGCCCATAAAAGAGTGGCGTATAGGCGACCTTTAGACTCGTCAGTGCAGGCAAGATGATTGGCATGTGACCGAAGATCATAGAAAAGACAAAGCCCAGCAGAAAAGCATGTAAAATCAGGGAATAATCAAAACCTGCGTAAACAGCCCCTTTCCAGACTGCCATCAATCCACCAAATGCCAACCAGAGATAACCAGAGAGTAAACAGGCTGCAATATAGCGTGGAAGTCCTGTTTGCAAGATTGTGCGGCGCGCAATGTCATAACGAAGCAACCATGCTGCCATCAATATTGAGCCAAAACCTAGCAAACGCATTCCCATATCAAGCTGGAAAATTGTCAACAGAACGCCAGACAGATAAACAGCTACTGAAAATATAAATAGATGTTCACTACGAGATGTCAAACGCCTTACTCGCGAGAGTTCCAATCGTTCACCGACAATCGTCAGTATCAAGAATGCTATCCATAGATGAACAAGCTGAAAAATCGGATTTCCAACTAACCATAAAACGTTCCCGATGACCCAACAAAATGCGCCTAGCAACATTACAATCACATCCTTAGAGTGATGCAGATGTAACATAATGCCAAACAAAATGAGCAAGCCAATACTTCCTGACGTGATGAGTAATTTTGCACCAGCAGATTGTGGCATTGTCAGTAGGGTGAATGCGCCGATTGCATTGGTAATCGGGATGGCTATTGCCCACGAATATCGAGATGATAAAGCAACAGCACGCTCCATACAGATGAGCGTGCCGAGAAAACCTGAAATCATCAAGGGACCATGAACCAATATCCAGTTATGACTCAAGGCATCCATCTGCCAACCGAGCCGTGCTAATCCTGACCCCAAGCCACCCAGTAGGGCGATCAGCACCGTGATCAAAACGACAGCACTGGATATACGCGTCGTGCGTGTCATGATGTTAATGCTCAGGTTGGTCAAACATGAGCAAGAGCATCTTCAAGGCGGTATCAGCATACACACTATGTTTGAGTCGAGGTGGCATTTGAATCCATGCGCCTGCTGAAACCTTATGAATATCCTCTCCGAGTGTGATGGTTGCTTCACCTTCAACAATTTGCAGAATTGCGGTTTTACTAGAGGTATGCTCAGATAGTTCCTGACCAGCATCAAAGGCAAACAGGATTGCGTTCATGCTACTCCCTTTGTAAAAGGTGCGACTGGTGATGCTATCCGTCTGGATTTCTTCCACCAGATGCTGCAAGTTGGGAATAAGGGTATAGGCTTCCTGTTTTAGATCGGTCATGATTTTTCCTCTTTAAGACTGGTCTGACGTGTAATTGCGACCCGCCAGATGATTGGTCCTTGCTCTAGATACTCCCATGTGAATTGATCGGGACGCTCATGCAAAAATTGGTAATAGAGCGGTTTGGGGTCATGGTCGTTGACCAGTTCAAATGCGTCACCCTCATTCAGCGCATCGAATGTCTGAAAAATCAGGGGATGGCGATTTTTCGGTGGGATTTCACGAACATCAACGGTTTTCATAGTCTGTCTCCTTATGATTTGAATTTAAGATTGTTGATTGGCGGCAAAACCACCTAATGGTTTTACACGCGGAAAGATCATGATTGTAAATGTGAGGATGGCAAGTAAGACGAGCAAGCGTCCAACAAAAACTAAGTGAATCATCACATGCCATTCAGCAAGGGCAGTGAGTGCCACACCTGAATTCATGAGATAAAAGCTCCACCAGCCCAGATATTCAGCTCCATAACGATTGTCGCGATCAGAGAAACGAGGCAAAATGGCAAAGGCAACGCCCATCACAAGCTGGATTGTCCAACCAAAAATCATGATTTCGATATGCGGATTGAGTAACTTCCATGTCCATGGGTAAATCTGGATGCCTTTGTGATGCAGAATTAGCGATCCGAAAAAGAATCCAATCCCCATGTAAACTAACGAAGCCTTTACCATCCAGACACTGAGCTTTGGCATCCTTAACGCTCCTTAATCCGTCCCCATGTATTGAAGATGAAAAGCCATCCAGCGAATAGCAACAACATCGACGCGAGAGCTAACAGCCATGCAAAGCTAGTTCTACGTGTTGTATCCGTCCCTGACATCAGAATTCCCGGTTCGCTGATTGAGCGTAAAATCAGACCCGTATTGAGTAAAATCAACACAGCCCATCCGATACGCTCGTTGCCACGTGGTTTCTCACGGCTGAGTTTGGGGAACATCCAGTAGCCAACACCCATGATGAGTTGTGTCACCCAGCCAATAAAGATCAGGTGTAAATAGACTGGACGCAACAATTGAATCTGACCTGACCAATTCATGATTGGTTGTAAGCGCATGATTGTTCCCATGAGCAATGCAACGACCAGATAGAGTAGTCCGATTTTGATGAAATAGCGCGATAGGGCAGGCATGTGGTGAACCTCGTTTGTTATTGTCATTTGTTATGAGGGGTAGCGCGTGCGCCACCCCTCATTGTATTCAGGCTGATGTGCTAGTGACCAGCGTCGTTAGCTATACCTTCAGCATCAAAGATCGTCGGGTCAGCGTCACCTTCGACATAGAGGTAGCCTCCTAAACCGCGTTCCAGACGGCTCAGAGCATGGTCAACCAGGATATAACGTCCGGGATAATCGACAGTGAATTCAACCATTGTCGCACCGCCAGGAGCAACCAGTGTTGTCTGCACATCGGTCAGTGGTGCTGAGGTGAGCGAGCCTTCATCATACACACGGTCAAAAATCTCACCGATGACGTGGAAGGAAGAAATCGCATTTGGACCACCGACACCGAAGTAAATACGCACTGTTTCGCCCACATTGGCACGCAGCGCATACTCGTCTTGTGTGAGGGCATTGGCAGAGCCATTGAACACGAAGTATTCAGCATCTTCATCAAGCATCGCATCGTAGCTAAAATCTAAGTGTCCGGCAGTGCCAAAGGGTTGTGTGGTATACATTTCACCCTGCATCACATAGAATTCGCGGTCAACAGGTTCCAAGCCACCTTCGGGTTCAACAAGTATCAAACCATACATCCCGCTTGTGATGTGATGGGCAACACTTGGCGTAGCGCAATGATAGACATACAGACCGGGTTGTAATGCTCGGAAGGTGAAGACTGAATCTTCTCCCGCTATAGTCTGTGTGAAAGCCGCACCGCCACCGGGACCAGTGACTGCATGCAGGTCAATTGAATGTGGCAGTAAACTTTCAATTTCATTGTGTAAATGCAGTTCCATCGTATCGCCAACGCGCATCCGCAACATCGGACCGGGAACTTGTCCGTCGAAAGTCATGTAGCGATAGGTTGTGCCATCGGCAAGAATGCCATCGACTTCGACTGCTGTCATATCGACCACCAGCGTTTGCGCTTCACGATCGCCAACAGGCGGCGGCACATCATCTGGGTTACGCACGATTGAGACAGCATCCGCAACAGCAGGTGCAACAGTTGGCACAACTTCTGGTTCGCTATCTTGTACAGGAGCGTCTGCGACATTGTCATTTGACGACTCGGATGCGATGACACGGATTAGACCGAACATGCCAATCTCCCGATGACCTGGAATCGAGCAATAATAGGTGAACTCACCCGCCTGATTTGCTACAAATTCCATGGTCACGGTCTGCTCATCACTTAATAGCTGACCGGAATACACGTCAAATTCATCCAGCTTAAAATCATGAAGCACAGCATCGCCATTGATGATCGTAATCCGAACAGTATCACCTTGATTGACAACAAGTTCAGGGTTCACGACACCATCAATATCACCACCCACACCGACAAATGCCATCGCAGGATCTCCGCCGATTTGTGTGGTCAGCGTAAATTCAACGAGTTGAGGTTCTACTGAATCAGTTTCAGCTACTTCTGTTGTATCTTCTTGAGCGTGAACTTGCTCTGGTCCAACTTCAATTCTCAGTGGAACAAAGATGTTCACTAAGACTACTAAAATGCCAAGCATGGCAATTGTTATAATAGGTAGACCAAGTCTTTCAGTTTCATTATTCATTCTTCTGCTCCTTCATATTGAGCTTTTGTGACAATTAAGAATGGCAGTTCAATTGCCCCCTGTGGGCATATATCTTCGCAGGCAAGGCAATAAATGCACTTTTCAGGTCGTGTCAATTGGGCTTTTCCATCAACCTGTGATAGGGCATCCATCGGACAGGTTTCAACGCATTGTTTGCAACCGATGCACAGCGTACGATTAATCTGAGGATTCCATTGTCCGTAATCACCGCTCATACCACGGCAACTTCCTCTAGCAGTCCAAATTCCGATAACACTTGTTTCGTCCAGCTGGTGATACGTTTAGTTGTTAAATCACTTTGATTGTCTTCATCTAGTGATAGACCCATGAATTGATCTCGATCGATTGATAGGGCAATTGAATCTGCAAACTCGTATCCATCAATGCTCGTGTAGCCCACTAAGGTCGCACCACGCTCTAAGACTTCTTCAGCGAGAATGCCCATTGCGTCTTGAAAAGTTTCTGCATAACCATATTGGTCACCCAGACCGAAGATAGCTACTGTCTTGCTGGATAAATTCATCTTTTCAAGTGTGGGCCAGAAGACATCCCAGTCTGCTTGTAATTCACCAATGTCCCATGTTGGAATTCCTAATATCAGGTAGGAATAAGCTTCCAGTTTTTCTGATTTGCCTTGCCCAATTTGGTATACATCAACCGAATCAGCTATCAGGTTATTGATCGATTCCTGAAGTTCATAAGCAACATACTCAGTATGTGAGGTACTGCTACCATAAAATAATCCAATTGTGCGAGTCATATCATCTTCTCCCATAAGTTTGGGTCAGGTATGTACTCACAATATTGGAATGGGAGAGGGAAGTATTTAAGCTAGCTTAAAACGAGGGTTTGTGTGTGAGCTTTGTCATGTACGGTACATGACATTTATCCTGTGCCACTAGAGCATGGCAATATTGCGGAGCTTTTCGTCATCCACAATGATGATTTGATGGCGATCAAATTCTATTGCATCTGCGCTTTCTAATTCACGCAGAGCAACACTGATGGTTTGTGGGGTCGTTGCAAGATGGGCGGCAATGGCTGTGCGTGTGACACCGGGACCACTTAAACTGGGGTCTTCGGATTGCTTCAAGAGGAAGCGTGCGAGACGTACGACAACCGAATACAGCGCCAGACTCTCGATTTGTCCAACTAAGGATCGGACGCGATGAGCAAGCACACGCACGAGCTTAATTGCAAATGGACCGTTGCTCTGGATAAGCTGTGTGATTTGCGTAGAGGGGATAATAGTCGCCGTTGCAGGACTAAGTGCAATGGCATTCGCAGGATTATGTCCTGCATCCAGTGTTGCAATATCATTGAAGGTGTCGCCGACACCTAGAATGTGTAGGATATGTTCATTGCCCTCTGCATTGGTTTTAGCTATTTTGATGCGTCCTGTTTGCACAATCCATAAACCTAGTGCCTCATCTCCTTCATGAAAGAGGGTTTCATTGGATTCATAGGTGCGTGTGATTGAAGATTGAGCAAGGGTTTGTAACTCGTCATGTGATAAATCTTCAAAATATACAATTTTTGATAATTGATTGATCAGGTTGTTGTTTACCAATGAGGACATCCAGCAGGTAATTTTAATTGACAGTTTTAGTGATTCTATGTGACGTATACTCATGTGTACACATTCAAGGTGATGAATGGAGTCAGGTCTATTGTTTGATCTGTGGTATGCTAAGCATGTTATTGATGCTTTATTCTCCAGAAAGAAATGATATGTCTCCTGCAATAATGCGTGGTTATCTCTCCGATGCTCTAGATCAAGAAGCCTGTAAGAAGACCTTGATTGAGGCGCTACAATCAAGAGTGAGCCGTTTACAAGATTTGGGCATATCAGATGCAATCATCATTGAGCGTCTTGAGGATTTGTGTGATGATCCCTATCAAATTAATGATGATGTGATCATCTATGTGATTGAATCCTTACTGTTATCGAGGCTGGCAAAATCTTGACCCCCGCTAGGATATTTTTGCCATTTGTAATTAATAGCTGGTCTTCATTTTACCACGACGTTTGCGGGCATCAGCGGGAAGGGCATAGTGCTGGAGAGTTGTGCTAGCATGTTTATGACCTAACTGTGCTTGTACATCTGCGAGTGGATGGTTGTTTCCTAGTAAATCTGTTCCCAATGTACGTCGAGCATCATGTGTGGTGAATTCAATCCCACATTGCTTCACTGTTTCCTCAACAATTTGATTCACCGCCCGCTGATGAATCGGCGTATCCTCGCGCAATTTTCCACCTTTGCGAAGCCCGCAGAAAATGTAATCACGCTCATCAGATGAATTTGCTAATTGAATCGTGTACCAGTGGCTGAGTGCTGTGTGTGCTGGATCATCGCGACCAGCTACCATCGCGACTTCACGGTACTTGTCGCCTTTACCGTGTCGAACCCGGATGATGCCTGCCTCCCAATCGATATCCTGCCACTTGAGAGCAATCACTTCAGCGCGACGCATCCCGGTGTAGAACAGAACGGATAGTAGTGCCTTGTTACGTACTTCGAGCGGTGTATCCCCATCCCAGACTTCCAGAATCTTCCAAACCTGTTGCGGACGCAAGGCACGACGGGTGCGCTCTTCGCCTGCGACTTCTTCGGTCGGCGCTTTCAGCAGGCGTAAACCTTCGTAGAGCGTTTTGAATTCAGGGTGCTTCAGATCTAGTGCGAGGACTCGTGCTAATTTGCGAAAAGCCGATAGATGGCGTTTGCGTGTTGCAATCGTCACTGGCTGATCGACCAGAAAAGCATAAACGACTTGCGGACGCAAATCGAATGGATGGACATCAAATGCCTCACACCAAGACAACCAATTCTGGTAGGTCTGGCTGTAAATGCGCGCGCTACTTTTGGAGAGCGTTAGCAGAGTGGTGTCGATAACCGCATCAATATCCAGATTGGGGTAGGGGGAGTTCTTGAGAATGATGTCTGACATATTGACCCTTTAAATAATGTTATAACCTTTTGTTACAGTTTAACACCCTTTTATTACTACAGCAAAGAGATATTTGCTGTAGCTATTTACATCTGAAATGTTGACAAAAATACACTTCTGTAAATCTATTTTGTAAAAACAAACCTCATTTACCTTGGGATTTTTCTGTATACTCCTAACGAAGGCGACGGCGAATCGCTACGCTGGTCTGTTCAACAAGAACAGCGATTATCACAACTACAATTGTCATGGTAGCCACCTTCTGATATTGAAAAGCCCGGCTATACAGTTGAATATAGAACCCAATGCCACCAGCCCCGACCAACCCGAGTATCTCCGCTTCACGGATATTCAATTCCAGGCGAAATAAGCTATCACGTACCAGATCTGGTGCAATCTGACTCAAGACACCATAGCGGATTTTTTGCCACCAGTTCGCACCAGCACTATCTAACGCTTCGAGAGGACCAGGGCGGGCATTCTCAAAGGCTTCTGCGTAGAACTTACTAAGCATTCCTGTCGAATGAATAGCAACTGCCAGGACACCCGGAAGTGGTCCCAGCCCTAGCGCACTGACAAAAAGCAAGGCAAGTAAAATCACTGGAATTGCCCGAACAATCGTCAGGAAAGACTTAATCGGTAAATGAATCCAACCCGGTGTTAGATTAGAAGCAGCTAGTAAGCCGAGTGGAAAAGAAACAATCGCACTTAAAACCGTACCGAGTAGTGCAATTTGGAGCGTTTCAAGTGTTGCCTGTATTGCAACATCCATGACGGACATATCCGGTGGGGTTGCTCGATTCAAGAAGTTCAAGATATTTGCGGGGCTATTTCGTAGAGCATTTTCATTAACATCCAGCGCGTTAAATGCCCATACAAAGGCAATAAGTAGGATTGCCAGTCCACCATATTTGAGCAAGCTGTCACGCAAAGTTGGCTTTGGATAGCCTTTCAACTTTGAATAGCTATCTGTCTGTTGTTCGCCAATACTCATACAATCTCACTCATTGTTGTTGGTTCTTGTCTATAGATGTGCTTGATCTCTGCGTCAGTAAAGTCTTCAGCTTTTCCATCAAAAACAATTTGCCCTGATTGCAAAGCGATGATGCGCTGTGCATACTGCCGTGCGAGGTCAGGTTGGTGCAAACTCATTAGCAATGTAGCGGATCGCGCAACACTAACATTAAGCAATAACTGCAATACATCGTCTGCCAGACCTGGATCCAGACTACTCACGGGTTCATCTGCCAGAATAATGTCCGGTTCTTGAGCCAGAGCGCGAGCAATGCCAACACGCTGCTGTTGTCCACCGCTCAACGTATCACAACGTTGCTCAATCTGATCCAGTAAATCAACTTCCTGAATAACAGACAAGGCAATTTGCTTATCTTTTTCTGTAAAGCCTCCGACAATGCTTGCTAATGTGCCGACGTAACCTAATCGTCCCCATAACACATTTTCAAATACAGAGGCACGTTCAACGAGATTAAAACCCTGGAAGACAAAAGCAACTCGCCGTCGCAGATCACGACGACGAGCGTGGCGGGCTGTCATTTCCTCACCTAGAATATGTAGACTGCCTGATTTGGGACGCAAATAGCCATTAATCAGACGCAAAAGGGTTGTCTTGCCCGAGCCACTGGAACCGACAAGAGCAATACGTTCCCCCTGTGAGATAAGAAGGTGCTCGATGTTCAGAGTTGGTTTGTCAGATTGCTTGTATTGCACATGCACATTGGAAATATGGATAGCTTCCGTATTATCTGTCATATCGGGACGAAAATCTCCTAATCGTCAGTGTCCTCTGTCGCATCGTCTTCATTTGCTTCGTCGAGTACATCTTCCTCAAGGAAACCATAACGCACCGCTATTTCACGCACACCATCATAGGCATCGTCGCTTACCCGTACATAACCATCTGGACTGAAAACGTACTGGAGCAGGTACTGAAATTCTGGTTCATTTAGTTGCAGCATCGCTTCGGTAAAATCCTCAACAAGTTCCTCATCAAGCCCCTGACGAACAATGACATTGTGTGAGGGAATAGGATCTGATTCTGCAATCCAGCGAATTTCTTCAAGCTGTTGCGGTTGTAATGAGAGCGTCACGTACTGATTTGCACCAGCCGCATCGACAAAGCCGTTGATAACTGCTTCAACTGCTTGCTGGTAGCCTCCTGCAAAATAAACACTGCTAAAGAATTCTTGCGGATCATCTTCTGCATCGAGTAGACCTGCCTGAACAAAGATATCTAGCGGATAGAGATAGCCCGACTCAGATATCGGGTCAGCGAAGGCAATACTGCGTCCTTCTAAATCTTCAATAGTTTCGATGTCGCTATCAGCTAGTACAAAAATACGACCATAATAGATTTCATTACCGCGATAAACTTCACCCAGAATAACTTCAGCACCAACTAATTCATGTGCCATAACATAAGGTAAACCACCCATGAATGAGACATCTGCGGAGCAATTTCCAAGTGCCTCAACTGCTGCAGCATGATCCAGCGCGACAAAGCCCTCAACGGGAATACCTAACTCACCTTCAAGGTAGCTGCTGATCTCTGTAATATCTCCAATTAGCTTTTCAGGATTTTCTTGCGGGATATAGACCAGATTCAAGGGACGATCTACTCCCACCTCAATATCTTCACAGTTGGAGGATTGGGCAAGCACACCCGGTAATCCAACACCCATGAGTAGCCCGAGAAACAGGCTTAATATCATGCTTCGTCTCATGCTTTCATTTCCCTTCATCATTTTAGCGTAATTGTGGTCCATATTCTTCAACTAAGGCTTCGTACTCATCGTATAAGGTTTGTGCCAGTTCCCAATCACCTTGTTCAATCGCTGTTTTGATTTCATCTAACTTATCTGCGACTTCAAACACCATCCAGGCATCATCATAATTTTGCAGACCACTAGCATCGGCGCGGAAATCCGGTGCAATTGTATCGATCAATAAAATAGCATGATAAGCATCCTGTTGTGGGATGTGTTGTGAGCCAAGGGTTGTTGCAAAAGTGGTCAATTCTGCCCATGCAAGGCGGAATAGTGTATTTTCCTCATCAAAAATTTCGTAGGGTTCATCAGCCGCCCCAATGGTCGTGACATATTCGACAAGGTCAGTAAGTTCCTGGTCAGTGAGGTTCATCTCAAATTGTTCGTTTTTCCAATTCACAACATCTTCCAGGGTATCGAGTGAACCATCATGGAAATACGGTGCGGTATAAACGACATTGAGAAGAGTTGGTGTATCAAAGAAATTTTCGTAGGCATTGGGATGACTGTAATTATCACTTGAACCAATATCCCACTGATTACCATCGGCAAAGTGTGACCCAGGTGTATGGCAGGATGCACAGGACATGCCATCCATCATACTGTCGTATTCAGTATTGAATATAACCTCGCCTCTCACCGCACTGTCGGATGCCAGATCCGTTAGTGTGCCGTTCGGGTTCAAGTAAGAGTTGGGCTGGAAGTCGAATTCCAGCATGTAAGCAACCAGTGCATCCAGCATGAATTCTGTGGGTTCTTCGCCTGCAAACTCATTTATGATCACATTGCGTGTAAATTCCCGTAAGCTTGCGAAGCGTCCATCACGACCATAGGGTCCGGTAAAGCGTAACCCCCGCAATGTTGGAATATCCAGAGAATCGAAACGTTGATCGTTGAAGTAGGGATTGAAGAACGCGCCATCAACATCCGCAGCACCTGGCTGATGACTCACACCTGGGATAAAGAACGCTTGATTGATGTCACTGCGATTATGACAGGTTGAGCAGGTGATCCCCATGCTACGTGCAGGGTCGCCAAAAATCTCAGGCGAGTCAAATAACATATCCCCATAGGCGACCAGCGGAATATCTGATTCCTCAAAGCCCTGTGCTTCAAAATTCAGGCGTAAAAGAGGAAGCGGATCTTGATCGTTCAGGTTCATTCCCGGCGGTGTCCACAATGGTATTGTCACCTCACCCACCGACATCGGGATCGGTGCAAATCGTTGACCGACGGCTGTGTCAATGACATACCCGCCATTCTCGAAGTTTGTGATGAGATAGTCTTCAATGATTGTCTTTGCTTCCATAAACTGATCGGGGTTAGTGGCTGTGCTACCTGCTCCGCCAAGTCCACTATTGCCAACACTATTGGTCATATTCAGCCATGCAAATCCCAATTGTCGGAATGCTTCTGGATCGACACTGCTAATAAAATCCTGTCCGAAGGCACGATACACTTGTTGTGCAGTCTGGACATCATTTAGGGCAGCGCCGGGTTGATCCAACCTGGTCTCCGCCAGACGAATATAATAGCGTGTTGCTAGCGAATTTGCTCGTGTTGTGGCATCAAAAAATGCAGTTGCATCTTGATTATGTATCGCCTCCTGAATGGGTATGATGAGTTCAACATCAAAAATCCCCTCAATGGGTTCGAGTGCTTCATAGACGGTTACAAACGCATATCCTTCTTCGGTTATTTCAGATGAATATTCTTGCTCAATTAAGCCCCAATTTATTTGCGGACCCAAATTAAGGTAAAAAGTGCTACGAAGATATGCCCCCGATACTGGATGCAAGGGTTGTTCTGGCACAATATGCGCCCGGGTAATGTACACGGTAATTCCGAGTAGCACTAAGATTGTTCCCATGACGAAAAGCCGGCGTGAACGGTTTCCTTTTATATGAATATCTGACATATAATGTCTCTCCTCCGGTTCAACAAATATCTATGTATTCATTGTTTACCGATACTATGAGGTTATTGAAGCTCAAACAATTCTTGAAATTTACCTCTTTTAGTGATTTATTTTTCTCCGTTAATTACTATTTTAGGTTAGTCTAAATTTTTTGTCAATGGAGTCGAAAATTACATCGGAAGGGAACCACCAAGCTTATCGGGTAACAATTATGACTATCTGCTTTCGCGACTAATAAAAATAATTGGATATTCATTTTTTAGAGGATATTGACATACGGTGAAAATGAAATATAATATGAATTATTGCTCATATATTCACAGTTATTGAGGGTGATATGACATTACCATTACAACAACCTGATGCAACAACAGGAGATATTGTTCCACTTGAAGCCTCATTAGCAGCAGATATGGCAGCAATATTTAAGACATTGGGCGATCCAAATCGTCTACGGATAGTCTCATTGCTGGCGAAGCATGAACTCTGTGTCGATGATGTTGCGTCATTGTTAGATATGACACCATCCGCAGTTTCGCATCAGTTGAGAACTCTACGACAAATGAGGCTTGTAAGTTCAAGAAAAGAAGGTCGTCAGGTATTTTATAAATTGCAAGATGAGCATGTTATGGATTTGTATTTGACTGCCATGAAACATGCGTGTTGTGATTAAAGAGGATTTTTTTACCTAAATATGTGAATAATTGTTCATATATTCACTTAATGAGATGGTGTATCAATTAGAGAAACGAACATGAACCAATACGAAACTGACATACTCATCATTGGTGCAGGGCAAGCAGGATTAGCACTCGCTTATTACCTGCAATCGACGGAATTACGCTGTATGCTCATCGAACAGAATGCTCGTATCGGAGATAGCTGGCGTCAACGCTATGATTCACTCACATTGTTTACGAGTCGTGCTTATAGTGCCCTGCCTGGACTTGAACTGGAGGGTGACCCCGATGGATATGCTTCACGAGATGAAATCGCTGATTATTTTGAACGCTATGCCGATCATTATGATTTTCCTATCCATCTCAAGCAATCAGTTGAGCAATTGAAAAAAACTCAAGAGGGTTTTCAAGCAAGCACAACAACAGGTGATATTTACCTGAGCCGTATTGTTGTGCTTGCAACAGGTGCATTCCAAAAAGCAAGTGTGCCGCAATTGGCAGGGCATTTTGCGCCAGATGTCAACCAGTTCACTGCACAGACTTATCAAAACCCTGCCCAAATCCCGATAGGTAAAGTGCTAATTGTAGGAGATGGTGCCAGTGGACGTGATTTCGCTCATGAACTGAGCCAAACACATGACGTATTGCTAGCTACAGGACGTTCACGTCGTTTGTTACCAGAAAAACTGCTAGGAAAAAGTATCTGGTGGTGGCTGGATCAATTCAATCTGCTTAAAGCTGGCAAAGATAGTTTTATTGGTAAGCTCATGCAAAAGAACGATCCATTTCCCGCTCGTGGTAGGCGACTCAAGAGTCTTGAGAAAAAAGGTGTTCGTATTCTACCCTACCTGACAAAGGTTAAGGGTGACATTGCTCATTTTGCTAATGAGTATTCAACTCAGATTGATGTTGTTATCTGGGCAACAGGTTATCAAGATAATAGTGATTGGGTTACTATGCCGGATGCCAAAGATAAGAACGGCAATTTTGTCCATAATGAAGGAATCTCACCCGTTGAGAATCTTTACCTCATCGGGCGCTCGTGGCAACGCACGCGCGGGTCATCACTTATTACAGGTGTTGGTAACGATGCTGAAATTCTTGGGCGACAACTTCAGAAAAAATGGTTTCAAAAAACTGAAGTAGAGCTTCAAAAAGGAGTATAGACATGACTAAAACAACACAACTTGAATTGAATCTATTGCTACCCGATATCAACCCTGACGATGACTGTGTACAAATCTTAACGGAACGTCTGGGACATCGCAGAGGTATCGAAAAAGTCCATATAGTACAAGAAGATGATGAATCCCAACTATGTTTGCACTTTGACCCGAATCTGATTTCTCTCGGAGAGGTCAAACGTGTGGTACAAGACAGTGGTGCAACAATCACAGAACGGTATCGTCATGAACAAATCCCGTTTCGAGGATTGAGAACTGCAGATGCCGCCGACAATCTGGGTGATACTCTCAGCAAAACGGAAGGTGTACTCCATGCCAACATCAATTATGCTGCGGGACTGATTTTCATTGCCTATGACACAGATCTGTTCCAACACTCAGCATTGGAACAGATCATTACGCGCTCTGGTGCTTCAATTGTGACCTCTCCACACAACACCCATGAAGAAGAGGCACACGATCAGGAACATGAAGACGGTCATGGACACGATAATGGCAGTGCGCCAGCATTCTTACCCCATTGGATGCAAGAACGCTGGGCATTACTCTTAGTGGGTTTAGCTGGTGTATTCTTTCTGATCGGCTGGCTCGGTGAAACATTTTTTGGTCTAGCCGAATCCATTGCCTTTATCTTCTTCCTGCTGGCTTACATAGCAGGCGGCTATGATGTGGCGACACATGCTCTACCTGCTCTGCTTAAAGGCAAATTCGACACCGATATTCTGATGTTAGCAGCCGCCGCAGGCGCAGCCATCTTAGGTGAATGGGCAGAAGGCGCGTTCCTACTCTTCTTGTTTAGTCTCGGTCACGCTGGCGAACACTATGCTCTGGATCGAGCGCGTGATGCTGTCAACAAACTCGGTGAATTGATGCCTGCAACCGCCCAACTCAAGACAGGCGACGGTGTTGTGGACACTCCTGTTGAAGAACTCAATATTGATGATGTCGTGCTTGTACGTCCGGGTGATCGCGTGCCTGTTGATGGTGAAGTTGTTGCTGGCGATAGTAACATTGATCAGAGTCCGATCACTGGCGAAAGTGTGCCAGTTACCAAAAACGTTGGCGATGAGGTTTTCGCAGGGACAATCAATCAGGAGAATTCGCTTGACGTAAAAGTCACAAAATTGGCAAAAGACAATACACTCAGTCGTGTCATGCAGATGGTTGCTGAGGCACAGAGCCAACAAAGCCCTACCCAACGATTCACCCAGCGCTTTACTGCATGGTTTGTGCCAGCCGTTCTGATTGGAACATTGCTCTTTGTGATTATTCCGCCACTTATGGGACTGACATCTTTACAGGATAGTTTCTATCGCGGAATGCTCTTGCTGGTTGCGGCATCACCCTGTGCGCTGGCAGTTGGTACGCCTGCTGCTGTCTTATCCGGGATTGCACAGGCAGCCCGTAACGGTGTGCTTATCAAAGGGGGTATCCATCTGGAAAATCTCGGCACATTAGATGCGATAGCCTTTGATAAGACGGGTACAATCACAACAGGAGAATTTGGTGTCAGCGATCTTGTCACAACTAATGGAACGTCTGAAACGGAACTCTTGCGTATTGCTGCCACTGTCGAACAACAATCTAATCATCCGCTGGCGAAAGCCATCGTTGCTGAGGCACGAAAACGTGATCTCAATTTAGAAAACGCCGATGGATTAGAGAACATTGCAGGTAAGGGTGTACGCAGTGCAATAGACGGTATACCTGTATTGCTTGGCTCAGGTAAGCTATTTGTAGACAATGCAGATTTTCAACCCGTGTTAGCAAAGCAGGTTGAAACATTAGAGCAAAAAGGACGAACAGCCGTAATTGTTCAATATGGCGAGCGTTTTCTCGGTGTGCTTGGTCTCGCAGATGTTCCACGCGAGAATGCTCAATCTGTGATGCAATCGCTTCAAGCGATTGGTGTAAAACATTTGGTGATGCTCACGGGTGACAACGATGATGTAGCACAACAGATTGCTCAACAGGTAGGTTTAACCGATGTCAAAGCGGAGCTGTTGCCTGAAGATAAGTTGCAAGCGATTAAATCAATGGAGAAAAGCTACAACTCAATTGCCATGATTGGCGACGGTGTAAATGATGCGCCTGCTCTCGCCACCGCTACAGTTGGGATTGCAATGGGTGGTGCTGGTACAGCAGTCGCTCTGGAAACAGCAGATGTTGCGCTCATGGCAGATGATCTGAGCAAATTGCCGTTTGCAGTGGGCTTAAGTCGAGCTAGCCGACGCATTATCCAGCAGAACCTTGCGATCTCTCTGGGAGTGATTGGTCTTCTGATATTGGCTTCAGTTCTCGGTGTGGTGCAACTGAGTGACGCTGTGATTCTGCATGAAGGCAGTACCATCCTGGTTGTAGGGAATGCTATTCGCTTACTTGCTTACAAGGAATAACTAATGCAGATAAAGAAGACGATTCACTGGTACGATAGGTTTTCTAAAATCTAGGATTGGATGAGTGATTGACGTTTTGATCGTGGTTGCCACATTATCGAGTCACAGTATTAGTCAGTTCGGGCAGAGCCGTGTACAACGCGGCTCAATTGCGAATGCGATACGGCGGTAAGGGGAAATTTGATATTGTTATTGACAGTTTATGGCTCCAGTTCATTCTACAATTTCCTTCCCAATTCTTTTTCATTTTGAGATGTATCACCTAGCATATACAACAAAAACATTATATCATTGATTGCTGATATAATGATATGGAGACTAATCATGCTTATTGCATCGGAGCAATTAGAATTAAACTTGAAAGCCAAATTATTTCGCGGATTCGGTGACCCATCGCGTCTGCGTATCCTGAGTGCACTTCATGATACACCACTTACTGTAAGCAAGCTTGTAGAAGTTACTGGTCTTACACAGTCTAATGTGTCGAATCATCTTAGTTGCTTAAAAGACTGCGGATTGGTTGTGTCCGAACAGTCTGGACGCTATGTGTCCTATCGCTTGAGCGATGACCGTGTAGCAGAATTGCTAGAGTTAGTTGAATCGTTTTTGGCAGACATAGCCAGTGGGATTTATGAATGCACACGATATAACCTGCCTGAGAATGGTAGTAGTGACACAAAGGGGTAAATTATGGAGAACTTACAATTTGATGTATATGTGGGCAATCTGGACTGCGATCACGATGCCTCAACAATTAAGCGAGGACTCGATAATAGCAACGGTCTAGTTGAGTTAAAAGTCTATCCCAAGTCCGCAAAGGTGTCACTAACCTATGATCCCCTAGCAACATCACCGGATACTCTGCGCGAGAAGTTAGATGAACTCGGCTTTCCCCCCCAGGAGGGGCGTGCCGTTCCACAGCAACCAGAAATTTGGCGCAATCCAAAAGTCATTACGGCGGTTGTCGCTGGTGTGTTGCTATTGGTCGGTTGGCTTCTGGGACAAGCCGGAGTATCGCAGATCGTCACTTATGGCATATACATTTCAGCCGTTGTGATTGGTGGATATTACTTTGGGCGCGAGGCGCTTGAAGAATTAATCTTCGAGCGAGAAATTGGGATTGAACTTCTCATGTCTATCGCAGCAGTCGCAGCCCTCTTATTAGGCGAACCTGCTGAAGCAGCTATGCTGGTTTTCTTGTATTCTATCTCGGAAGCAGCCGAGGGCTATACCGAAGAAAAAACACGTTCAGCAGTTCGAGCGTTGATGGACTTGACACCCAAAATGGCACTGGTTCGGCGAGATGGGCGTGAATCAGAAGTGCCTGTTGAAGAGCTTCTTATAGGGGATATATTCATTGTGAAGCCAGGGCAGTCCATTCCAACCGATGGCGTGGTGATCTCTGGCGAATCGAATGTTAATCAAGCACCAGTAACAGGCGAAAGTGTGCCCGTTGAAAAGCAACCGGAAGATACGGTGTTTGCGGGCAGTATCAACGAACAGGGTGCACTGGAAGTGCGTACTACGAAAACTTTTGCGGACAATACGATTGCACGCATTATTCATATGGTCGAGGAAGCACAGGAAAAGAAAGGTAGTAGCCAGCGTTTCATCGAGCGTTTTGGCAAGGTATACAGTCCGCTAGTGCTGTTAGTGGGCATTTTGTTTGCGCTGCTGCCTCCACTGCTATTCAATGGTAGTTGGGAGACATGGTTGACAAGATCCGTTGTGTTCATCGTTGCAGCTGCCCCGTGTGCGCTTGTTATCTCTATTCCCATCACAATGGTTGCAACACTCGGAACAGGCGCACGCAAAGGTGTTTTGATTAAGGGCGGCAGATATGTTGAACAGCTTGCTAAAATTACTGTTGTTGCTCTAGATAAAACGGGCACTTTAACCCATGGTGAACCAGAAGTGACGGATGTAATTCTACTGAAAGATGAACAGTTAGATGGGATTACCTCATCTGAGCAATTATTAACCATTGCCGCCGGGGTAGAACGTCTAAGTCAGCATCCTCTGGCGAAGGCTGTGATGCGACAAGCAGAAGCACAGGGCATTAGACCGGCAGAAGTGACTGACTTCCATTCTCTGACAGGCGCTGGTGTCTCTGCTCGCGTAAATGGATCTGCAATTTACGCAGGCAGTCCTGACTTGTTCGCAAACCAGCTAAATATTCCGATGACAGAATATATGACTGAGATCGAAGCATTACAGAATGAGGGCAAAACAGTAATCGTGATTGGAGACAAACAAGCGCCATGGGGTTTAATTGCCATCCGCGACACCATTCGCCAAAATGCACGAGAAACAGTAGAAGTCTTACATCAGGCTGGTGTTCGAGTCGCCATGTTGACTGGCGACAATACTCGCACCGCTCAGGCGATTGCACGCGAAGTTGGTGTGGATGAGGTTTACGCAGACCTTAAACCAGAAGGTAAGGTAGTACGAGTGCAAGAACTCGCCCAGAAACACGGTCATGTGGCAATGGTCGGGGATGGTGTGAACGATGCACCTGCCCTGGCGGAAGCCACGGTTGGTATTGCAATGGGTGCAGCGGGAACTGATGTAGCACTGGAAACTGCCGATGTCGCACTGATGGCTGATGACCTTGGGAAACTCGTGTATGCTTTGCAGCTTGCTAAGCGCAACCAAACTGTTGTGAACCAGAACTTGGCGTTATCAGCAGTTGTGATCACTATTCTCGTTGTCGGAGCATTGACAGGAGCATTTACGCTACCTATTGCTGTGATTGGGCACGAGATTAGTGAATTCATCGTGATCGGCAGTGGGTTGCGAATGCTACGCGGATAGTCTTCGTTTGAGTCATGTGAACTACCCTTCTATCACGATATGACTCGGTGTTGTTGAATGAGGTTAAATGGGCACAGCATTCGTGTTGAGTTGCTCAATCGGAAGATGTAGCTTGGCTTGAGTGGTATCAGCTAAACCGCTATGCACTCGGCTTTAGTTTAGTCTTCACTTTCTTTATTCAACAACGTCCCTCTAAAGCATGACAGAGCAGACTGATGCCTTTAATCTGCTACGATGTTCTGTAATGGTAGCAAGCGGAGTGTAGCTTCTCTATGATAATTCCCTCTTGACCTTCAAGTAACTTGAAGGTTTATCCTATTGATAGACTGAGCAAGTGATAATGAGATTCAGAGGTAATTGATGAATGTTCCACATTAAAGAATTAGCCAGACGAACAGGTATAGACTCACCGACGATTCGTTACTACGAAGATGTTGGTGTTTTGCCTACTCCTGAACGGGCAGAAAATGGATATCGCGTGTATGACGAGCAAGATGTTGAGCGGGTACATTTTGTCACTCGTGCCCGTCAACTCAATTTCAGTCTGGATGAAATCACTGAGATCATCGGTTTTCGGGAACAAGGAAAGCCACCCTGCCGCTATGTATTAAGTCAAGTGGATGAAAAATTAGCTGACATTGAGCAACGCATTCAGGATTTGATACAACTACGGAATGACTTGCACTGGATACAAAAACAGGCATCAAAATTGACTTTTGAAAACGATACTGAAGAAACCTGTATCTGCCATCTCATTGAAAATAGTCAACTTGACAAACAGGAGACGTAGCATGGCAAGTGAAAAACTACAGCTAAAGATCGGGGGGATGAGTTGTTCATTCTGTACCGAAACCATTCGTAAAGCCTTGGGTCGTATGAGCGGTGTAGACAGCGTACATGTCAGTCTTGCCCATGAAGAAACGCTCATTCAGTATGACCCCCAGATACACACTTCGAGTGAGTTACGAGATACCTTACGGAGTCTGGGATATACGATCCGTGACCCCGATAAAGTCCGTGCTTTTGAGGAACAGGCTGAGGAACTTCAAACTGAAAAACAGCGGCTGCTTTTTGCGGGTTTTCTCACTCTCATTAGTGCCAGCTTGATGCTTTTGATGTGGTTCAAACTGATTCCACAAAAGAACTTGCAACCCGTGATGTTGGTCATCATGCCGCTACTGGCGGTTATCACTGTTTTTGGTCCCGGTCTGTACATTCTCAAAATGGCATATCACTCGCTGCGACGGGGTATCCTTAATCAGCATGTTCTACTCGAATTCGGGGCATTTGCAGGACTAACGGGTGGCGTATTGGGTTTAGTGGGTCGTGCGCTCAATGTGCCAGCACTGCAATTTCCAACGGCTGACTTCTTCGCTGTTGCCATTTTTGTGACGGCTTATCACATCCTCTCCGGGTACACCTCGCTACTAGTCCGCACACGGGCATCGCAGGCTGTTCGGAAACTCCTGGACTTACAACCTGCAACAGCGCGTGTCATTCAAAACGGAGATGAGATTGAATTTCCAGTCGAAGATATCCAACCGGGATATATTGTCCGCGTGCGCCCCGGTGAAAGTATTCCCGTAGACGGAGAAGTCGTTGAAGGCGCATCCGGTGTTGATGAAAGTATCGTCACAGGTGAGTCACTGCCAGTAGACAAAATTGAGGGTGATGAAGTTATTGGTGGCTCCATCAACCAGACTGGCACATTGCTCATCCGTGTTACCCATGTCGGGGACGAAAGTTTTCTTCAACAGGTTGCCCATTACATTGAAGAAGCCCGAGCGATGAAACCGGGTATGATGCAGTTGGTTGATATCGTCCTCAAATACTACGTACCTGGTGTACTTATCTTTGGTGTCATGGGTTTTCTGATTTGGACACTTGGCGCATGGTTTGTCACCGGACAGGCAGATTTCTCACGGGCAGTGTTTGCAACACTGGCTGTTTTTGTGATGGGCTACCCCTGTGCGCTAGGGATGGCAACGCCACTGGCGATGATACGCGGTGGCGGTGAAGCCGCGGAAAAAGGGATTTTGATGCGCTCTGGTGAAGCGTTTCAAGTTCTCAAAGATATCGAAAAGATGGTCTTTGACAAAACCGGAACGCTTACACGAGGTAAACCACAGGTCGCTACTATTCTCCCGTTCAATGGGCACGAACCATCACAGCTATTACGGCTTGCCGCTGCCGCAGAACTACCCTCTGAACATCCTCTAGCACAAGCGATTGTACAAGAAGCCAAAAAGGTGGAGCTTGATATTCCTCACGTTGATGAGTTTCAAGCAACAGTTGGTAAAGGGGTTTGTGCCACACTTGAAGGCACCACCATTCACGTTGGTAGCTTGCGCTTCTTGAACGAGGTCGGAGTTGATATGCAGACTGATGAACATCATGTGGCACAACTCGAAGGACAGGGAAAAACCGTGATTGGTGTGGCATCCGACAAGCAACTGATCGGTGTAATCGCCATTTCAGATACACTCAAACCAGATGCTCAGGATGTGATTCGTCAGCTTAAAGCCAACGGCATCGAATCGATCATGCTCACTGGAGACAATCTCCATACAGCACAGGCAGTTGCAGATGAAATCGGTATCGAAACAGTGCTAGCAGAGGTCTTGCCTGACGAGAAAGCTGATCAGATCAGAGAACTGCAAAAACAAGGGATTCGTGTCGCAATGGTCGGGGATGGTATCAACGATGCGCCTGCCCTGATGCAGGCTGACATTGGTATTGCAATCGGTACAGGCACAGATATTGCGATTGAATCATCGGATATTGTACTCATTGGCGAACGGCTCTCTGCCGTGATAGATGCCTACCATATTGGTCGCACATCCTATCGCAAGACTATCCAAAATCTTGTGCTGGCGTTTGCATTTAACGGCATCGGTGTTCCCGCCGCCGCAACCGGTCTAGTACATCCGATCTGGGCGATGATTGCCATGGTCGCCAGTGTCAGTACCGTATTGACAAACTCCTTTGCAGGACGACTGCTTCCAGGAAGTAAGCTAGATGATTTCATTGATGAAACTGATGAAAGATAATTCAGGACTTGACCTTCAAGTGACTTGAAGGTGTATAAGAATTGAACAAACTAAAGACATTTTAAGGAGAAAGAAGATGAAGCTCGAAACCACCCGACTAGAGATAACTGGTGATTTTTCGATGCACTGTGGGGGCTGTGAGAGAACGGTGAAATTTGCACTCAAAACACTACCCGGCATACAGCAGGTGGAGGCGAGTCATAAAACACAGCATATTCAGATCATTCATGACCCCGAGGAAGCAACGGCTACCTACATACAAGAAAAACTTGCTGATCTGGGATACGAAACAAGTCTTATCAGCTAATCGAAATTTGAAGGAGAGAATTATCATGAGAAAAAACCGCAATGTCATTCACTTGTTGATCATGGCGTTTGTTTTGATGAGTATTAGTGGCTATCTATTAGCACAGGATGGCGAAACCGAAACGCCAGAGCCAGCAAATACAATGTCTGGTATGGGTGGTATGGACGATATGGAAACTGAGTTTTCAGTAGATGAGTTAGCCCCACTTGTACGAGGACTCTACGATGGAGAGGAACTTTTCTTCATCCATACTGAAACATCTGATCCCGATGTAGCTGCCCTGCTAACTGATATGATGGGACCAGAAGTGATTGTTGTTCCCTCCCTGGCAGAGATAGACGAAGATATTCTGGCTTATGTCTACGTGTTCACCAACGGGATAGCTGGCATGGGACCAATGGGATTCCAGCCCGATATCTTTGATAGTGTTCCCGGTGATGATGACTATAGTCCCCTGCGTACCATTCAGCTTGTGACCTGGACAGATGATGCTACTCCCCGTCTCTTAGACAACGTGGAGGCTATTCAGGCAGCAGAAGCGGCTGGCGAACTGGTCATTGAGCAATCTGGCATTGTTGTTAATATGCCGATACTGGTCTGGGCTGATGGGTCTCGGTAGAGTGCCTAATCAGCATTTAACTGTTATTGAGGCTGTAAGCTTAGTCCGTCGTGCTGGCTTAGGGGATTTTCCAATGTAACCCACATCCACTCCGAAGCGTTTTGCTACAGAGACTCAACTAGTTTTCATGAGCACAGGTAGTGTCGATTTGTTTGGTGTAACGTTCAGGTTCTTTTCGGAATGCGCCCTGACAAATTGGGCAGCAGAAATAATAGTGTGTTCCCTCATAAACGGTACTTGCATATGCCTGTTGTGGTTGAATGCGTGCGCTACATACCGGATCACTCACCGTGTCTTCGGGCTGAGGCGCAGGTTCCGAGGGAATATACAGAGATAAACGGGTTCCTTTTCCGAGTGTACTCTTAATCTCCAGTGTACCATCCAGTTGATTAACACGTTCCTGAATGCCCATCAATCCGTAATGTCCGCTGTCAGCAAGGTCGGTTAAATATGGGGGTAAGCTAAAGCCTCTCCCATTATCTTCAATGACCATTTCAATCCCATCAGTCTGACAATTTAGACTGAGATCAACATGATTTGCCTGACTATGCTTGCGGGCATTATTCAACGCTTCTTGAGCACAACGGAACAACGTAAGTTCCTGTTGTTCATCCAGCCGCCGGGGCAGTCCTCTAACTTTCATATCGACTTGTAAAGGACATCTTTCAACCTGCATTTCCAATGCAGCAATTAAACCCAATTCTTCCAGAGCCGGAGGACGCAAATCTTCAATTAATCCGCGCAGATTAGCGACTGTATCAATAGCCTGTTCGCGAGCAGTATTCAGCATCTGGATTGCTTGATCAGGCATTGATGCTACCCAATTTCTTGCCATATCAATACCCTGTGAAACGGCAATTAACGACTGAATCGTATCATCATGTAGTTCACGGGCAATTCGCAAGCGCTCAGCTTCCTGTCCTTCGGTCAGATTATCGGCATACTTAACACTCTGTTGTTGAGCGCGACGAACATGTTTAACCATGCTAGCCATAGAGCGGCGTAGTGAGCCAATTTCTGGAATACCACCACAGGATTCTTCAATTGCCTCAAAGTTGCCCGAGCTAAGTTGTTCAGCCTGTCGTGCCAGTTTCCGTACTGGATTCACAACGCGCACAATTAGCCAGACATGACTGACCAATAAAATGACAGCAAAGGCACAACAGAGGATTACCAAGTCAAAGAAATGCAAATTCATCATAAACTCTCTTCACCTGTTGCAATTAAGCCATGTTGTAAAGCAAGAGACACGGCCTCAGTACGTGTTGTCACAGCAAATTTGTGATAAATATTTTGAAGATGTCCCTGTACGGTGCGATCTGAGATGAAAAGCTCCTGACCGATTTGTTTATTGGTCAAACCTTTTGCTGCCTGTGTCAGTACATCTAGTTCTCGTTCCGTCAGGTCTTCCATCTTGCGTTTGCTTTGGTGACTTTTCGCTTTGTCGAGTGTTACTGCATCAAACGCTCTACGCCCGAGCGCTACTTCCTGAAGTGCTTTCAGGAGTTCTGCAAATTCTGCGGTTTTCAAGACAAAGCCATCTGCCCCGGCATCTAACAGGGCGTGTATATAAGCTGCATTATCATAGGCAGTCAATACCAGAACCCGCACATCTTCTGTATCATGGCGGATGCGACGGGTTGCCTCAATGCCTGTGAGTTCTGGCATATGAATATCCATCACAACTACATCCGGTTGCAATCGACATGCCATTTCAACCGCTTCATTGCCATTGGTGGCTTCACCAATAACCTCAATGCCCATACTCTCTAAATAGAGTTTGGTGCCTTGACGTACAATTTTGTGATCATCTGCTAGCAATACACGGGTCATGAGCTAACTCTCTGATATATATACACCCTACACCTATCATACCAGCACTTTGATGATCGAATATCCGCTAAATGGCGCATGTTGCAGAGTGAATTTATGGTTTATGATGATTTTTAGTTCACATAGAAAGGCTATCAAAATGGAAAGTAAAACATTTCAAGTCCCCAATATGACCTGCAATGGTTGTGTCAACACAGTTCGCACAGAGGTTGAAGAATTGTCGGGTATCGTCAGCGTGGATGTCAATAAGCCAGCGCAACTGGTGACAGTTGAATGGGAAGCACCTGCATCATGGGATGCAATCAAATCTGCTCTGACTAAAATTGACTATCCGCCCGTTGAAACAGAATAATCTGCCAGTGCAACAAAGTTTAAAAAGACAGCCCGCAAGCTGTCTTTTTGGTTGCTCTCTGAAATAGAGTAAGAGGAACCGGGATATTCAGTTCCTCACTAAAGTAACTAGACATTTGATGTAGAGAGTTCGGTACGACGTAAGAGTTGAGCGTTAATTGCGACGATGACTGTACTCAGTGACATGAACGCTGCACCAACCGCAGGTGATAAGATGAAGCCAATCGGAGCAAGCACACCGGCTGCCAGAGGTAGCGCGAACAGGTTATACCCGGTTGCCCAGACCAGGTTCTCGATCATCTTGCGATAGGTTGCCCGACTCAGCTCAAAGATGTTCACCACATCTTGTGGATTACTCCGTACCAGAATGATGTCAGCCGATTCGATTGCCACATCGGTGCCACTACCAATCGCAATGCCGATGTCAGCGCGGGTCAGTGCAGGTGCATCGTTGACACCATCGCCGACCATGGCAACTTTTTTCCCCAGTTTCTGTAATTCGTAAACCTTCTGGTCTTTGTGTTCGGGTAATACCTCTGCAAACACCGTATCGATATTCAGCTCACGCGCGACTGCTTCTGCAACTGCCTGACTATCACCTGTGAGCATGGCTACCTGTACACCCATCTCGTGCAGGCGTTGTATGGCTTGTTTACTCTCTTCACGGACCACATCTGCCAGAGCAAAAGCTGCTACAATAGTCCCATCAACGACGAGATAAACAACAGTTTGTGCATTGTCATTCGCTTTATCTGCAAATTGAGCGATTTTATCGGATAGATTAAGCGCAAGCATTTCCAGCAAGCGAGGACCACCGACGTAAACGCTTTTGTCATTCCATTGTGCTTTGATACCACGCCCTTTAATGGCTTCAAAGTCACTGATGGTTTCGGCTTTTGCGCCTTCATCTTCAGCTTTCTGTCGAATACCCCGTGCAATTGGATGTTCGGAGTCACCTTCTACACCTAATGCCAGTGCTAGAACTTGCTGAGTATTCCAGTCTTCTGCAACAAACATATCGACCACGCCAAAACGACCTTCTGTCAAAGTACCTGTTTTATCGAAGATGATGGTATCAATCAGACGGGCTTCCTCTAATGCCAGACGATTGCGAACGAGAATGCCATTTTTTGCTCCGATTGCGGTACTAATTGCCACAACCAGAGGTATCGCTAAGCCCAGTGCATGAGGACACGCGATCACCAATACAGTAACAACCCGCTCCAGAACCCCAAGGCTAAATCCGACAGCGAGTACCCATGCAATGCTTGTCAGGATGGCTACTGCAATGGCAAGGTAAAATAACCATCCGGCAGCTTTATCTGCCAGAATCTGTGTGTTGGATTTGCTTTTTTGTGCTTCATCTACGAGCCGCATGATGCCAGCTATTGCCGTATCATCACCTGTTGCTGTAATACGAATGCGTAAACTACCATCGCCGTTGATCGTACCGCCAATGACTTTATCACCTTCACCTTTCTTAACAGGCTGTGATTCGCCCGTAATCATGGCTTCATTAAGTGCCGATTGTCCTTCAGCAATTTCACCATCAGCAGGTACACTCGCTCCTGGACGTACCAGAATCAGGTCACCATTCTGCAATTCACTAACGGATACTTCTTCTGTATTACCATCTTCTTTGATACGCTCGGCAGTATCCGGTAGCAATTTGGCTAACTCCTTTAATGCACCCGAAGCCTGTCGCACGCTACGCATTTCCATCCAGTGACCGAGGAGCATCACATCAATCAGAGTGACCATTTCCCAGAAAAAGCCTGCCCCAGAACCTGTGAAGAAGGCAAATAGGCTATAACCAAATGACACAGTAATTGCCAGCGAGATGAGGGTCATCATGCCGGGTTTTCGATTACGTACTTCGGGAACCGCCATCTCCAGAAATGGAATCCCACCGTAGACAAAGATAACGACGCTGAACACGGGGCCGATAAACTGACTACCAGCAAACTCTGGCATCGCAAATCCGAACCACATCTGGATCATTTCGCTGTAAAGTAAAACAGGAATGCTGAGTACCAGTGATACCCAGAAACGGTTGCGGAACATCATCTCGTGTCCGCTGTGGTCAACACCATGTCCTTGATGCTTATGCTCGTGGTGTTCGTGATGGCTATGATCTTGATGTTGCTGATTTTCATGCTCGTGATGTGAGCTGTGATCATGTGTATGGGGCATTTTTGTCTCTTTCTATGTAAGTTTCTTGTCTGTCGCTCTGGCTTATACTGATACGATAAATCCTTATACCTTACCGTAACAGAAACCAAACACGCCATTTAGCGTGTTTTGAGTTTTCGGGTGTCTTGATAAGACGAAGTGAAAGACCTGTAATAAGCGTGCTTATCTACATCAAGGAGTCATTCATCTTTTAGATGATATGTCCAACGATTGACCAATTTGAACAACTTCCTGATCTCCGCCTTTGCTTCTTCTGGGTTCTCATCAAGTAAGACATTGATATGACAATCAAAATAGTCATCCAATACTTGCATGATAAAACTGGATAAGGTCACTGGATAGCAAAAGGACGAAAAGGGGCGGTAGCGTGCTACAGGAAAGGTCTCTTCTGTGAAGCAAATTGGTTAAAATAGTGGCAAAATGAGTGGTTTCAGGTATCATTATCCCCATCAAAGTGCTTCAGGAAAGAGATTGACGATGGTGCAACCTCACTCAGATAGCCTGCAAGATTGGATTGACTACTATCTTAAAATGGCAGTCGATGGTGTTCGTTCAGAAGAAGTCGGGCGAAAAATCGAATTACATCTCAGTCGTTTCCATGCCTTTTTCAAAGCACGATATGGACAAGAATACATTAGCTCCTGCGTAAAGCGTGATGTTGTCGCGTGGCAAAAACATCTTGAAGCACAAGACCTCGCAGCCTCTACCATCAATAATCACATGGCATCACTATCAGGTTTTGCAACATGGGTTCATACACAAAACGAGACCGTATTTGTGATGGGCGATCCTACTAAAGGCGTTGGTGAGTTACCGCTCCCTGCCCTTGAGCCGCGTGCGCTCGATGAAGACCAGATTCAATCATTGAAAAATTTATGTGATCGTCTTCTCCCTTTTTATCGTTCAAAGGGTCGCAAATGGCTGTTGTCTGATGAGGAAGCACCACTTCGTGCGAAAGCACGTCCTTGGCGTGATCGCGCAATTGTGTTTGTTTTACTTTCAACCGGGTTACGGCGTGAAGAATTAGTCAACCTCAATCTCAGTCAGTTGAGTCCCAGTGGGATTGGAGCACTACGTCGAGCAAGACGTGCTCAAATCAATGGGGTGGTTGGTAAAGGTAAAACACAACGGGATGTATTTTTATCACTGGATGCTCGTCGTGCCTTAGCGGATTATCTTGAGAAAGAACATGGTGACGATATGACGACGGAAAAAGCAGAAGAAACCCCATTGTTTTTAGTCGCTGTCGAGGCAAAACCACGTCGTGCTGATGGGCGCATGTCACCTCGCTCGGTGAATCATATTTTAGAGAAAATTGGTAAGTGGCACGATGCTGACATTAAAGATGAAGCCCGTCATATTTCGCCTCTGCGTCCACACGACTTGCGTCATACCTTTGCCTTCCAGTTATCGAAGGCAACAGGCGCTGATGGCTATGAATTAGAACGTCGTTTAGGTCATCAATCTCAGCGCTATATTCAGCGTTACACGAATCCACCAGAAGATGTTGCGGCTTCTTATATTGAAGAGTTCTAGGAGGCATCAAGATGCCGAGGCGTTTTCTAAAGAGTGACCACCGCGAAACACTCAGTGACTTTCCATCCGTCATTGATGAGAATGATGCCATCATTCACTTTTTATTGACACCTGATGATCTGGTACTTGTGAACTTAAACCGTACAAACACACAACGATTGGGATTTGCCATTCTATTATGTGGCTTACGTTATCTGGGCTTCTTTCCGATTGATGTAACAAGTATCCCAGAGAATGCGTTGGTATATCTCGTGGAGCAACTCGCGTGTGAACCTGCTGACTTGCTGACCTACGGTAAACGACCCAAAACAAGGCGCGAGCATCAAAGCGTAATTCGAGATTATTTGGGCTTTAGATCCTTCAAAACAGAAGAGCATCAGAAGCTTTACGAATGGCTTACCGATCGTGCGTTGGAAAATGATCGTTCGTCTACACTACTTCAGCAAGCCAGTGAATGGTTATATAAAGAGCGAATTGTTCGACCGGGCATTACAACACTCGAAGAACTCATTCAAGCTAGTCGTGACGATGCCCATCAACGAACTTACAACCAGGTAGCTGAAGCACTTGATGCTGAGCTAGAAAAACGCCTTGATCAACTGCTTCAACCTAATCTTGAGATTGGCAATACACCGCTGACTTGGTTGCGATTGGCAGCCAGAGGCTATAGTGCTAGTGACATCAATCAGGTTCTCGATAAAATCGATATGGTCTACCAATGGTCAATTGACGAGTGGCAATTAACCAAGCTACCACCGGGGCGTATCCTTCGCCTCGTGCAAATTGCGCGTCGTTCAAGCAATCAAGCCCTTCAACGTAAAGCTGAAAGAGAACGCTATCCGTTACTGATGGGATTTATGGCAGATGGGCGTGAAAGATTAACTGACGAAGTTCTTGATCTATATGACCAAAGACTTGTTCAAACGGAGCGTGATGCTCGCCAAGATTTACAGGCACATCGCCTTAAAATCAGCGAAGCACTTCAAAAAGTTGCATGGTATTTCGGCAAAACGACCCCCATCATTCTCAATGAAGATGAGGTGGCTGATAGCGATGTACGACCCACCATTTTTAAGATGGTTTCTCGTGAAGAACTTGAGAACTCACTTCAGCTTCTGACGGATCATCAGCACGAACTCGATGAAATCGACTTCATGGGTCGGCGTTATTCTTATCTACGTCAATTTTTCCCACGTCTGCTTGCGACCTTAAAGTTTCGCGCTTACCAAGCACCTGATTCCTTACTTGAAGCCCTTCATATTTTGAGGGAAATGAATGAAAACTCAACTGATCGCTTACCCAAGCATCTTGAAAATGTTCCAACTGATTTCATTGATAAACACTGGCTCAACAGGACTGTCAATCGCGATGGCACCGTGAATCGCCGATGGTATGATTTGTGTGTGATGTGGGAATTACGGAATGCGCTTCGGTCGGGACGTATTTGGGTTGAGCATAGCAAACGCTATACACATCTTGATACCTATTTGATGCCCAAAGAAGCATGGCAAACGAAAAAGCCTGTCTTCTTTGAACTGGTTGCCATTGAACAAAAATGGGAGGATCGTCAGAAAACACTGCAAGTGCGACTTGAATCGGCTCTCAAAAACCTCAACGACCAACTGCCCGATGATGAAGCCCTTCGGATTGAAGAAGGACGGATTATTCTGACACCCTACGATGGCGAGTCTGAGCCATCTGCACTCGCAATCCAAATTCAAAATCTATTACCGCATCTCCAATTACCAGAACTCTTGCAAGAAGTAGATACGTGGACAAATTTCTCGCGACATCTATACCATGCAGGTCATGCGACATCTCGAATTGATGACCTTCACCGACATCTTTACGCTGTGATTCTCGCTCAAGCTCGGAATATTGATTTTAAACAGATGGCAGATGTGGTTGATTTATCTTATCGACAGATACTTTGGTGTAATAACTGGTATGTGCGTGAAGAAACATTGCAACCTTCGACTGATGGCCTCGTCAATTATCAATATCGCCAACCCTTAAGCCACTATTGGGGCGATGGACGCTTTTCATCTTCCGACGGACAACGCTTTCCTGTCGCTGTTCGAACTCAAAATGCCACACCTCTACCACGTTATTTCGGTTATGGGCGTGGCTTGACTTTCCTGACATGGACTTCCAATCAGTATTCTCAATATGGAACAATCGTCACGCCTCCAACCCATCGCGAAGCAGCTTACACGCTTGATAAAATTCTCGACAATGACTCTGAAATCGATATTCAAGAACATACAACCGATACCGATGGGTACACCGACTTGATCTTCGCATTGTTCGATTTGCTGGGGATGCAGTTTGCACCACGTCTCAAAGACATCAGTACCACACGGTTGTTTCGCATGAATCTCGATTTGGATTATGACAACCTCAAAGCCTTAAAATTTCACAATTCGGACTTGGATGTCATTGCCCAAAATTGGGATGAGATGCTACGCCTTGTCGCGTCACTTAAATTCCGATGGACAACCCCTTCACTCATTATTCGAAAACTACAGTCCTTTCCGCGACAGCACATCCTTACTCAAGCACTGCAAGAATATGGACGTATCGTTAAAACGATTTTCATCCTGCGCTATTACAACAGTGAAGCCTATCGGCGACGCATCGATACACAACTCAATAAGAGTGAAAAATTTCATCAGCTACGAGGACATATACATTCAGCTAATCGGGGCAAAATCCGCAAAAAGTATCCCGAACAACATCTCAATCAAGCCAATTGTTTGAACTTGGTTGTCAATGCCGTTGCTGTGTGGAACACTGTCTATATGCAAGCCGCTATTCAACATCTACGAAGTATCGGGCAAGACATATCCGAGGCAGACCTCGAGCATTTATCACCAGTTCGATATGAACATATCAATGTCTTCGGCAAGTACTCTTTTGATCGTCCAACTATACTGACTGATGACGGTTTACGACCTCTTATTGTCAAAAACACACGCGATTGATTAAAGTGCTTCACAGTAGATTTGTGATTGGTAACACCTTACCGCCCGTTTTCGTCCTTTTGCTATCCAATGACCGTTTACGGGCATCAGAAGTTGCGACTCTGACATGGGAAGATGTCGATCTGACAGCCGGGACATTGATGTTTTATCGACCGAAAGTCGCACAGAGCCAGCGGCTGGCGCTATCGACACGATTGCAAAGATCCTTGAGATTATACCGGGACTATCTTCAGATGCAGGACGTTCTGCTGGATAAGTTACTGATCGGAATCACGCGTAAAGGCGCTCCGGGCAAACTTTATCTCTCTCCACAATCGATCTCTAACATCGTGCAGCAAATTGGTCTACGCTATGGTATTGAAAAACTGTCTGCCCATGATTGCCGCCATCACTGCATTACCTATCTCATTCAGGAGAAACAGGTCAATCCGATGACGGTGCAGGATTTCGGGGGTTGGAAAGATGCTCGTATGGTCCGTCACTATGTTCGCCAGCTCGATGTGTCCAATTCGGACTTTGTTGATGACATGTACGACGAGTGATTTGAGCGTAGCCCCCACTTTTTGCTGGTCTCGAATGCACAAAGATTGGGTTACGCACGATCCACCCCCTCACTAATTCTGGAATGATTACACTCAACTTGTATTGATTGATAAACATCCTGAACTTATATTTTGCAAGTACAGGTACTCTTGGCTCTTGATGTCAAGAGTACCCATTAGGGTTACTTTAGAGTTTCTGTATTGTTGCCTTGATGCCGTTTGCCGGACGTAATGTGATTGCCAATTTCGGTTCAACTTTGTGTTCTGGTACTAAATTGACCTGATAATTCTGGAGCATCATGGTCATCGCCAATACGCCTTCCATCATTGCAAATTCATCTCCCAAACATTTCCGTGGACCGGCACTAAACGGCACGAATGCGAATTGTGAGCGTCCCTTTATCTGTTCGGCACTGAAACGTTCTGGAACGAATTTATCGGGGTCTTCCCAGACATTTGGATTACAGTGAGTGCCATAGAAGAAAAGAACCAAAGTCGCATTTGCAGGGATTTCATAATCTCCAAGCTGATCTGCCTCAACTGTCACACGAGGTAAGAGAGGAACGGGTGGATACAGTCGCATGGTTTCCTGAAAGACCATACGGCTGTATTCCAACTGTTTTAAGGCTTCAATGTCAGGTGTCTTTTCGCCCAGAACTCTGTCAATTTCTTCGCGCAACTTCGTTTCAATTTCAGGATTCTCGTTCAATACATGCCAAAGCCATGTTAAGACTGTTGATGTCGTTTCAAAGCCTGCGATGAAAATTGTCATTGCTTCATCAAACAACTGCTCGTTCGTCATTTGCTCGTTGGTTTCTTCATCTACAGCGTGCAAGAGCATGGAGATAAGGTCAGCAGATTCACCTTTCTCGTTCCGCTTTAAGTCAATGAAGCGATTCACAATATCACGGATATTCTGTAGCTTCGCTTCAAATTCACCATCTCCGAGTAAAGGTAACCAATCTGGTATAAAGGGCATGTAGCCACGTAGGGTTGCATGATCAATCAAGAATGGCATGTCGCGGCTAATTGTATTCATATCCTCAGCCGAGAGCGTATCCGTACCGAACATCGTATTCGTGATAATCCCCATTGTGATACGAGACATCTCCTGCCCCATATCAACAACCTTGCCATTTTCAGCGAATGCTTCCCATGTTTCCAACACACCTGATATAGTATGAGTCATGGTTTCTGTTAAAAGGGATAAATACTTGCGGTGGAAGTATGGTTGCATCATGCGACGTTGGCGAAGCCAAAAGTCACCTTCGCTAAGAACAAGTCCATTGCCAATAACGGTGGCGGCGGCTTTGTACAGCAAATCAGGTTTGCGATAATTGCGATAATTGTCGCGGAGCATTCGCTGGAGGTAGTCAGGATTGCTAACCACGTAAATAGCTTTCGGTCCGACCATCACTTTAACTAAGTCGCCGTGTTCACGACTGATATTACGCATAAAATCTAATGGCTTCTGGCGAAACAAGTCAGGCAAAACCCCGACCACCGGAAAGCCATTGTATTCCGCCATAGGGGTAATTGGTTTCTCTACTGTTGGTGCGGTCATATATAGATCCTCTTATTTGCTTGAAAACTGTAAATGGTTTAAAGTGCCAAACCCTGATAATAATATTTTTGTTTGATTGAAAGATTATGAACCCTGCTCAATTTCACGCTCTGCTAGTAATTCCACCGTATGTTGAATAAAAGAGTGTAGCATTGGGCTTCTGGCGAAATAAGTCAGACAAAACCCCATTACTTTGTTTCCTGCAAAGTTGCCAACTGTTAAATCTCACAATTGCCCATGAGAAGGTTTGAGAACAATATCACTCAACTGATCAGGATGTTTCCCGCAACCGTTGTTTTCATAGAATGTCCGAATTTGTGCAAAGTCTGATGCGATGTCACCACTGGGGTAAAGTATGAGTCCTGCACCTACCCGCTTGCGCTTGTAGTCTACATATTCACAAATAATTGGAACTTTTGCGCCCAGCGCAACGTAATAAAAACCAGATTTCCAGTGATCAGTTTTCTTGCGAGTGCCTTCTGGTGTGAACACGAGAATAATGTTCTTAGACTGTTCTACCTCTGCTACCAAAGCTGGAATGATGTTGTGGGGTTGTGTGCGGTCAATCGGTATAGCACCTATCATATCTAGAACCCAACCCAGTGGTCCCCTAAACAATGTATGTTTCATCAGGATACGGGGGAAACGTCCGTTCTGTAAAGCAGCTGGAAGCATTATTAGTAAATCCCAGTTAGAAGTGTGTGGCGCGGCCAGAACAACATATTTTTCGATATCAGGTATTCCTTGTTCAATACGCCACCCTACTAAATACCATAAAACCAAGTAAGGTAATCCTAGGATACGAATCATCTGATGGTATAAATAGCAACGAACCTGGTATAGTTTATGATGCCAATGCGAGGATGTCCTCGTTTCCGTGTGAGTATTCAAATTAAACCTCCAAGAAACTTGCTACACTCTATCTGTAATGAACTATTTTCTGATGACGCTTCAATCTAACTCGTAATAAGACTTTTTATAATATTCTTGGTTGATTCAAGGATTATGACCCCTACTCAATTTCGTGATCTACTATTAATTCCTGCATGTGTTGAATAAAAGATTGCAGCATTATCAAAAAAGTGTGTATGAGATTGGCACGTTCTATTATTATCTCGATGTCTTGCCCATTCTGTCCTTCTAAGGAGTTCTGATGCGACTGAAACTTCGTGATGCTCTGGTCAACGATGGCGCTGATACGTTCGAGTTCAACGAGCTTGCGCTTGGTCAATTGTGTCGCCACAAGCTGTAAATCGGTTTCAATCTGATAGTAATTACGTCGATTTTCATATTCTGCGCCGATAGGGAAGGCTCGATGTACTATTCTCAGATTCTCTAAGACTCGTATATTTATACTAATATTACTCTTTGATATTTCTAAACGCTCTGAAATCTCATCGAGACTCAGTGGTCTATTACTTAAAAGTAAAATCCCATAAATCCTGCCTGCTACCGATTTCAAACCGAAATATTCTGCTAATGCACTCAGTCCATTTAGCATCGAATGATGTACATCTTGCAAATCGGATGTGGGTTGCTTTTGTATTTGTTTTTCCCCAGCCATTTGCTGTTCCCAAATATCTAAAAAATCTTATTCATGTGTCTGCTCTTCTCGCACCAATGAATCAGTTACTTTGGCAGAACATTGACTGCATCGTTCTTGTTCCATTGTTGCATCGCACTCCACATAGTATTCAATAGTGATCTGTCCTGCGGTGCTTCGCATGGTAGTATAAATATCGCTATGTGGACAATTCAACAATTCTTGAAGTCCGTCTTTTAACACAAGGCAGTGGTGACAGAGTTCAGCATCTTCTCCAACTGAAAGAAAATTCATGCCTCCCGAACAAACCAATTGTTTTTTCTTTCCAGATTCGGTTCGGGTAATTCGTAACGGACAGTCAGGTAATTTACTCATTTCTGCTCTTCCTCAACAAATGTATCAACAGCCATAGGAATTTTTTGCTCATCTCCACCAAATAATTCAAATGGTAAATACTCATGCAAAAATGCTCGTATAGGTTCTGAGGCACTTTGAACCATACTCGTTCGATAATTAGGTCGTTTGTGCTTTCCAAACTGATAATTGAATGGGATAGAACGAACCGGTTGTTTGGTTATAACGTGTGCTTCCACCCACAGGTATTTGACAATCAATGGAATCGTTCCATCTGTCTCAAGCCGACGTACTGACACAGGTAAATGAACATGACGTAGAACGCCAAAGCATCCCTGCTGTGCCGCACGATGGACATAATCATGATCCTCAGCTAGTCCAAGTGTTTCATCAAAGCCGCCGATAATATTATGTATGTCACGTCGGATGAGGATGACAAAGCCCGGAGCATGGGGACTGAATTTCTGGGTAGCAATAAGATATAGATTTGAAGCCCGATGCAAGAGGTGGTAGAGTTGGCGGTCACTGATTGCCTGCATTAAACAAGTTGCAACATCTAATTGTCCTTGCATAAATTCATGCAAGATTGTCTCAATAAATCGAGGTGCGGGAAGTACGTCTGCATCCAGAAACAAAATTAAGTCTCCTGTTGCTGCGGCTGCACCAGCATTGCGTCCTACAGCAGGAAGACCGCCACTGACAATTTTTGCTCCATATTTTTTGGCAATCTCAGTTGTATCATCTATTGATCCTGCATCTGCCACAATAATCTCATCGGGTAAACGTGTTTGTTGTGCTAAGGCACTTAACAAATCAGCGATATAATCGGCTTCATTCAGAGTTGGAATGACAACTGTTAATGTTATTTCAGCGCGATTGTGGTTCATGTCTTTACCTTATTCCTGCAAATGAAATTCATTGTGATGCTTTTAATCCATATACGTTGACTAATCATCAAAAGTTGTTTTATCGACAAAAGTTGACTAATCGACAAAAGTTGTTAAAATAAAAATAGTAGAGGCAAATCAGCTTGTCAACAAGCAAATATTGTCTTGTGTTGATTAAACAACAAAGAGATTGCTAATGTCGAAAAAACACGAAAGAACCGACCCACGTATACTCCGTACCCGCCAATTTTTACGTGATGCGCTCATCGCCTTAATTAGGGAGAAGGGCTTTGATACCGTACAAGTACAAGAGATTACGGATCGTGCCAAATTGAATCGGGCAACTTTTTATTTGCATTACCGTGATAAGAATGATCTTCTTGTGAAAAGTATGCGTGAAACCTTGGGGCAATTAGAGCAGGATGTTGGCTCACCACCTGCTGTTGATGGTCAGGTAACACCTGATGCTATCCTTAAACCACTGATTTCTGTGTTCGACCACTTTGCTAGATATTCCGATTTTTATTATGTGATGTTGTGTGAAATAGGTGTTCCATCAGCTATTAATGAAATGCAACACTATATTGAGCAGGTCGCATTGCGATGGATGAGCAAACTACAACCAGACCCAACACGCCTTATGGTTGAAACTGAGATGGTCATCAAGTTTGTCAGTGCAGCCTATATTGGTGTCGTGAAATGGTGGCTGAATAATGACATGCCACACTCTTCAGAGCATATGGCAAAGCAGTTTATGAACCTGGTGTCATTAGGGGTGTTCCGTTCAGTCGGTTTAGATTTACCGATGCCACCTGATAATTTGCAAATGATTGAGAGGAGTAATCAATGAACCCTTTACCGCAATCTGGTTCAAATTTTGTCGGTGATCGAAAAAACAATGATGGTATTGGTGTGCAATGGTTTATCAAAGATGACAAAAGCATCTATGGTGAAGTAACTCTAAGTGAACGTCAGGAAGGACCACCCCTGCACGTACATGGCGGTGCATCTGCTGCAATGCTCGATGAAGCGATGGGGACAGCCGCTTGGAGTGCGGGGTACATGGTAGTCGCTGTCGATTTGCATGTTACCTATAAGCGCCCTGTACCAGTAGGTCAAAAAGTGCAAATTCACGGGCGGGTTGATCGCAAGGCTGGTAGAAAAATCTTCACAGTTGGTGAAATCATACTTGAAGATGGAACAGTTGCCGTGACAGGAACGGGTGTCTTCGTCGAAGCTCCACAAATGTTTGAGAAATATGCAGAGAAATTTCAGGAATTCTTGAATCAAGAGGATGGTGATTGAGTCTGCTCCATGCGGATTGCAACCTATTGGGCATCAATTCGTATTGGTGTATACACAGTCAAGAACAAGTGCAAGAGCAAAGAGGGCTAACTTATCTTGTTCTCAAATCTAAAGTCGCAACTCATAGCACAAAGCTGTGTCAGAATAAATCAAAGGTAGAAAAAGGTTTAAGACAATGCGAAACGTTCTGACCAGTATGCGTTTTATATTATTCTGGATGCTCGGCAGCGTGATTGCGCTTTATGGTACTGTGTTGTTGGCAATTATTGTTTTGTTTGCGTCCAGTCTCGTGGCTGCTTTTATCTTCATGATAACTCAACAAGAATTGACGCTTATCGGTGTGATGATTTTTACAGCGGTAGTCTACAGTCTCATCGGCTTGATAATGGGCTTGATTATCGGGAATGTGCAAAAAACCTTACTTCGGCAAAAAACCGATGAATTATGGCAGGGATGGGTGATTGCCAGTGTACTTGGCGGAATCATCGGTCTTAATATCACTGGATTCACTGTCGGGAAACAAATCATGACGATGATTACTTCCCTCACAATTCCACCGCAAGAAACCATTTTTGTTCTTGGTCTGCAACTGCTAGTTATTCCACTGGCGATACTTGGTATCTGTCAGGCATTTATCTTGATGCGTTATGTGCATGGAGCATGGGTGTGGGTGTTAGCGAATGTGGTTGGCGGTGCTGTCGTTTTCTCACTGGGGATTGCTACGGCTACAGGTGTCATGATTGCGCCCTTCTCAGTTCTTGTAACAATTCTGGTATTGAGTATTGTCCCCGGTATCGTCACTGGATTTGCAATGGTCTGGCTGCTGAATTTCAATTGGAAACATAATTATCCTGAATTTTAGACTAACTGAGGATTAAACAATGAACCCTTTACCGCAATCTGGTTCAAAATTTGTCGGCAATCAAAAGAACAATGAGGGTATTGGTGTGCAATGGTTCATCAAAGATGATAAAAGCATCTATGGTGAAGTAACACTAAGTGACCGGCAGGAAGGCCCACCACTTCATGTACATGGCGGCGCATCTGCTGCAATGCTTGATGAAGCGATGGGGACAGCAGTATGGAGTGCAGGATATATGGTTGTCGCTGTCGATTTGCATATCACCTATAAGCGTCCTGTGCCACTAGGACAAAAAGTGCAAATTCACGGGCGAGTTGACAATAAATCTGGCAGAAAAATCTTTACTGTTGGAGAAATCCTACTTGAGGATGGGACAGTTGCTGTGACAGGAACAGGTATCTTTGTTGAAGCTCCTCAGATGTTTGAGAAATATGCAGAGCAATTTCAATCCTTTCTGAATCAAAATGATGGTGATTGAGTCTACTACACATGGATTTCAAGCCTATGAGCATGGTTACAGGCTGTATGATTTCTGCACCTTTACTTTCTTTTGAAAACAGTTGCCTCTGGTATTGGTCTGAGTCTTGGTTCTATCTTTGAAAGTACACACCTTTGTTTAGCAACAAAAGAAAGCCAAACTAACTCTCAATTTGGGGATTTCTGCATATTGTCTCGTGGAAGTAACCGACTAAAATCATCAATTGGAATAATATGCCTGATAGTGATTGTATCATCCCCAACGATAATTTCCTTGATAAGCAATCGTAAAACTTCCTGTTTGACTTGCGGTGTTGGATTAGGTCGCTGAGATATTTGGGTCAAATGTGTTTAGGTGTAAGTGGGTGTAATATTTTGAAAAAGAAGGGATACGTTCAAAAATAGCTCAACCTCTCCCCTCGTTTAGCTTTTCCCACTTCATAATCTCAAATTCAAAGCTATTCTCATCCAACAAATAGATGATAAGTTTGCATAAATAGCTACAGAAAAGATTAATATGCTCGGTTTGATATGGACTGAGGGTCGCAATAAGTTGGGCTGTTGCTGGACTGTCACTACTTAAAGATTGGCGCAAAGCTTGGCTCAAATCGACCATATTATGGAAGATGAGACAGTTTGCCACAATGTGATTGTATTTGATGATTTTACGTTGGGCATCCCGATTGTTTCGGCTGATGACCTGTCTACCGAAAGAGAGCCATTTGGCAAATTTATTGAAGGCTTCACTGCGATTGGTGCCAGCTGTAATGAGCTGTCGCAGTCCTTCCTGACTGATATAGTTCATAGGAAACCTGTTCGAACAGCTCGCCCCAGTTCCCGAAACGCTCGGTAAAGGGCGTTCTTGCGGCTGTAGCTGCTCAAGCACTTGAGAATCGCTGACGATGTTTACAGCTACCATGGTGTTCAGTTAATTTTGTCATCCCCTATCCAACTCTGCCCTCTGAATCTCTGACTCTCTTGGGCGCGTCAGTGCCCTTTCTAAGGCCTAGAGGAATCCCCTAGAACTGGACTTTGGCGTTTCAAGTAGCCCACAAGCAAATCTTGAGGGCTATTTTTGAGTATAAAACTGGAAAAAAGAGCCAAAAGAGCATCAATGTTGCAAACAGCATAAACACTGTTGAGTAAAGCCTGTAAAAGGCACTCTTTTTCAGCCCAATCATAGGGGGATGGTGTGAAGAGGGCATGAAAGGTCATTGGATAGCAAACTAGGGAAAATGGGCACTAAGGTACTACAAATTTTTATCCTACGCTGAAGCAAGCACTGATTTATGCCGTTTGTTTCAGGAAGAGTGTCATCCGAGAAGCAAACCTATCAGATTCTCTTATCCAAATATCTGTTTCTCCATAGATATTTTAATGTCTCTTCAAAAATTTACGAAGTTATCTCTTCCCAAACACACCTTCAAGCTGTTCAATAACCCGATATTTCAGCATCGACAATGTTTGAAAAAGCTGATCGCGTTCATTTTCTAAATGTTTAATACGAGCCTCATATTGCTTCTGAATACGTTCATTCTCCGCTCGTAGTGTAAGCATCTCAGCTTGCAGCATTGAGATATCGCACTCATCTGGAGACGGTTTCCCAATAGCTTCATAAGCGGATGCCTTGAGAGCTATCCCACGAGACACCACATCTGTTTTGTCAATGTATCCTGATTTAACCAGGCGATTGATTTGATAGCTTACGGCTGAAGTTGAGCGAATACCCGTAGCAGTACAAATTTCACGAATACTGGGAACAAAACCATATTCGGTCTGATAATCATAGATGAAAGTCAGAATCTTAATCTGCCGATCTGTTAAGTTACGTTTTTTCATCGTTTTACACCACCTTTAATAAGTGAACTAATCCAATCACGTACAATTTCATGACCTGAGAGTAGATAATACTCATTCACATCCTTGCCCTTCGGAACCTGTATGCATTGGGCTGCTTGCGATAAGCCTGCAATTTTCTCTGAAGCGCCCTGCCCTGCTTGGTCATCATCCATCCGAATGAAAATACTAGGTGCAGTAATAAACTTTGGAAACCAACGTGGGTTGATACGTTTATTCGCTGCACTTCCAATGGCAATAGATGAAATCAACCCTGCTCCAGCCTGATAAGCAATAAGGGCATCAAATTCCCCTTCTGCAATAAAAATAGGCAATCCGGGTTGAATGGTATCTGCGTTGTACAGCCCACCTTTGCTATTGCCACCACCTACTTGATGGTAACGTTGTTCGCCAGCAGCACGACGAACCTTGATGCCCCAAATAGCACCAGAAGCAAACCACGGTATCGTGATACCACAGGGGACATTTAAACCCTCGATTGTCTTCCATTCACGATAATCACCGGGTATATAACCTAAACCAGCATCGACAATTGTCTTTTCAGTTAAGCCGCGTTCTTCTTCGAGATAATGCCAAGCTCGTTTGCCTTCATTGCCCCATAGCATATCCATCGCTTGTTGAGCCACTTTGCGAGCAGCTTTTTGCCACTTTGCATCTGGCGGCTCGAGTCCATCAAAAACTCGGGGCTGAGTTCAAAATTTGCTGGTCTCAGACAAGAAATTGTCCCTAGCTTCATCTAGTCTTTCGTCGATTAGTCAAAAATGAGATGTTAAGGTTGCCCCCACATTTTGATGGTCTCCAAATTGCCATGGGGAATTAATGGATTTTTGCAAATCTTAGCAGCAAAACTAAATATTGAATTTAGTGAGTTACCCATGGGATGGCAACAGTTACCATCTATGATCAAATTTGGAGTTAACGATGTGATTTCGTGTTGGGCAGGAAGTATTGGTATCAATTCGAGATCATTTGCGAGAGAGATTTCCAAAATTTACTTGGAAAGACATGGTGTACTATCATTTCTAGAATTCGTTGAATGGATTATGAACCTTCCTAACGAATTCGTCATACGAGAAATGGTTGGTAACATATTTGAGAAAAGACGTTTTTTACAAGCTAGAAGTCGCCTAATTACAAATCGGGATCTATTGAATCACATAAATTCTCAATCCACGACGATGATTGCTGAAGTTCGAGGTCTGTATTACGAAAATCGTCAACAGTTCGTTGACACTATAGTTGAAGGAGACTTATTGACACTTGAGGTCGAAATTGATAATGAATTTGATCCTTATGCAGTTCAAGTGTTTTTCAATGAGAATCATATTGGTTACATTCAACGAATATCCCGTGAACTTCAAATCGGTCACTTAGCTATTGCTACAGTTAGACACATCGAAAGATCTACTCAAGATTCACAGGTTGTTTCCATTCAACTAAATGTGCAATTGACTGAATACTAGGTTCTGTTGATTTTTGAGTAAAAGATGTAAATTAGGATCAAGACAGACATAAGCCTAAGCTACAATCAATGGTCGAAAATTCTGAATTTTCTCTTGCATACGTCTCTGAGATAATCTCCTACGATTGTTGTTAAATAATCTTGATGCTGGACAACCCTATTATTTACTTCAGTAACTCTCTCACCTCTTCGATCTGTGACTCAGATAACTCGATCCACTGTCCATTCACAACATAGCGTGAGTAGACATCATAGATGACCTCAACGGCCTCTTTACAATAAGGCTGATCTACTTTAAGAATCAGCTCCACCCCACGTGGCACGGCTTGCTGTTCCATCTTGTGCATACTCTCAAACTGCTGAGTATCTTCAGCAAAGCCAACCTTGTAGAAGTTTGTCTCCCCTGCTCGCAGAACAAATAAGACTTGTTTGGCGACATCTTTACGCGGACGACCGACCTGCCCTGGTTTCCTACCTTTTCGCAGTGCTTCAAGTTTGCGCTGAATTTGTCGGTGATGCAGCATCGCTTCTTGTGAGCAATACTTCTTGTTGATATGCTCGTAACCCGGTTCCTGATTACAGTAAGGACAACTCGGACAACGACATACGAACCGCACCAATTCAATCTGGCGTGAGTATCCTTGAACAGTCTGCTCTACAATCGTCTTTGTATCTTCGGACAGGTCACTATCCTGCTCAGTGGCTTTTGTTTCATCCTGCGCCATGCGTAAATCCTTATTATCAAAATACGTCTATATAGCTATTATAACGATATTTTACGGCATTGACGATGAAGATTTGAAAAGATTTATGACGATCCAGATTACCTCACCTCATATGGAGAAAAATGGGAAGACGACTAGAACTGATCCTATCCCGACAACACACCCCAAAATAACCTGCCCTACTGTGTGATTCTTCGTCTGTATGCGTGCCCACCCGAGCAAGAGTAAGAGTCCAATACAGAGCAATGTGAGTGGCGGTGATAATTTACCAACGACCCATAAGGCGGCAAAGCAGCCGCTAGCAACACCCATATGAATCGAAATTTTTGTAAAGAACTGGTTGATACCCAACTGCAATGGTAACCAGACCAGAAGCGTTGCCATACAGATGCCTAAGATGGGTGGTCCATTGAATATCTGAATCAGTCCCAGACAGATGGCAACATCGATCCATGCCACCAGATAAATGGGTTTCCTACTTAATCGTTGGTAGGTATACTGGTCTCGTCTTTGGAGATAAGCTGTTGTCGCAAAAATTGGAATCAAAACAACACCCGCGACGAGTGCTGTCCAGCGGAGTGTATCTTCCAGCGGCAATCCCCATAACAAGATCAGCAAGGTGCCGATGGCAATCAGAGCCGGGTGCAGACCTAGTCCGATAAAATAGGCAATGCGTTTGCTGTTATCTGGCAGAGTATCTGTCATATGCGAGTGAGCCTCCTGATCAGTTTATCATAATCGGGTGCGTTTTGTTTGCAGTCATCTACCTTATCATGAAGCGTCGCTGTTGTGTCGTATTTCAGCAAGAGCGGATAATGATCTAAGATCGAGATGGTTGTCCGATAAATTTGTAATTCCAAGCTCTTGAGATCTTGCATCATCTGAAACTTAGGTGTCTGGCGGATATCCTTGTCGATTTTCTGGAAGATGCGTTTCTCCAGATCGCGCAAACGCTGATAGATATAGAATTGTCGAAAATGAACCAGCCGCAGAAACCAGCGATACGGTATCATGGTCAGGATGAAACAAACCATCCCGCCAACGACAAAGGGTTGTACCATAGATGCTGGAACTGACGGATTACCCCAACCAGTCACTGACCATACAAATGCCGTCAGAGATCCTATCGTTGTGACTATAAAACAAGCACACAATAACAGAATGAAGACCAACTTCAAGCGCATCAGCTTGACGGTTTCTGCCCGATACATCCCTAAAATTCCTGGAATGAAACTCATCAAGATATAGAGCGTGACTACCCCATCGCGTGCTGCAATGAAGAGATAGCGGAATTGTTCCGTGGTTAAGATCGTGCTTTGATTGGCAACAATCAACCCGAATATCCCTGCAGATAAGGTCATGGTAACGATGTGGTTCATCGGGATCAAACTATGATCTGGTTTAACATCACGCAGTAGCAGATAAAATAAGTGTGCCACAATGCTCAGTGCACTGTATTTAATGAAGACTGCCACATGATCGAAACCGACAACTTGATCTAAGGCAATCTCGCTACTCTCACCCCAGAAACTGAAAGCGATACAACAGGCGAAGTAGATCATCCAGATCAACCTTGCCTGGCGAGATGCGACTCTCTGATGGGATATTGCTCGCAAGAATAGCACCAAAAATAGACCCCAAATGAAAGCGAGAAATATAAATCGTGGATTCATTAGAAGCTCAAACATCGAATCCCATCCCTTCAACATAGTTATTCAGCTCAGAGATCGATGAGGCTTTGCCCAACAACTGGTCAATACGATTGGCAGCCATCACTTGTTCTTGAATAGCAAAGACAAAATCCTCCGCTTCCAGTTCTTCGATGTCTGTGGATGGTTCGCGTGTAATTCTGCGTGGACGCCCTGTGATTTGTCCTGAGAAAAGCTGGTTGAATAATTCTGGTGTGAGTACATCTTCCAATGGAATACGAGTATGATCCAACATCATATGTGCGATTTCATGAAGGATATTGTGGGTCTGGTGAATGACGTGATCAGTAGATTTAAAAAAGATATAATCCGCTTTGTCGCTGTAGACCCATATCGCTACAATCTCATGTTTAAGAACTGCAGGCATCAATATCAATTGGCGCTTACGCAACCGTTTAATGTGATCAAGAAAGTGGTTGAGTTCAAAACGACTAAAATCATAATCTAATTGTTCAATAACAGCAGAAACAGATCCCATGTAACAACTCCAATTAACTCAATTTCTGACTAACAGCAAAGTGCATAATCTGATCGTGATAACGATAAAATCATTCACATCAGTGATGAAAAAAGTTCACTGATCTATGCATAAATCTAACCTGTGTAATTAATTTTGTAATGTTATAGAACCCTTTGAAGCCTGTCTACAGTAGAAAAGTCATGGGAGGTGTGTGGCGCGTGGTCTTTTATTCTGATTCGGAGAAATCAGGCAATGGTGGTTCATCCTCCCCTTTACTCAGCGCTTCTTCGCGATCCAAAACCCACTGGACAAGTTCTTTGACCTGATGCAATGCTTCACCAGAGACACTCAAGCCTTCAGTTGTGCGAAAGCGCACCGATGGTAACTTAGCGTCTGCTTCAAGATCCTCTTCTTGCGGATGAATGGTGGTAATCATCTTCATGGCATCGACTCTGTTGGTACAATCCAGGTACGCGAGTGGCATCTCAAAGAAATCCATAAGCATCACAATATTGTCGTAGGTCGGATTGGTATGTGAACCACGCCGGTAATGTCCGAGAGCATTGACAGATATCCCGGTCTGCCGCGAAATCTCCGACAAGGAATATTTATCCCCACCCTCATCAGGAATATTGTCGATGAGTAAATTCAATAGAACTGAAAATGACAATCTTGCCATAGTATCCACGCTATCTGTCTTGACACAATTCAAATGTAACATATAATGCAATATATGTGATTATATGTTAAGAATCACACGATAATGTGTCATTCATGATCAAATTGTACACAAAACCGACGGACAAATAAATAGGAACTCCTTCCTCAGATGACAAAGATGCTATTTTCTTATCTTTCAAAGATTGCTGATTCAGGCTAAGAGTATTCATATGACGATACAGATTTTTTGCACCGCCGTTTCTCGCTGGGACATCTTTCTCCCCACAACGGCCTCATTTTCTGCCCTTTCTTCTCTGATCCACACTCAAATTATAGAGGCTGCCACACCGATCAGTGATCTGTATATTTACGTTGGCACCAGCTACCAGATTCAGGGGCTTGAGCTAGTTGAGAACTTTGAAATTCTGCTAGCCCATTCGCCGATTGACCGGATTCATATTGTTGTGGATGAGGCTCATCCGCAATTTGAGAAAATTGACCGTGCGGTTCGTTTCATGCGCGATGTCTATGACTACAATGTCTGCATCGAGATGGCGCACATGCAAATTATTCATAGTCCGTCTGATCACAAATAAACTGTCAACATAGATAATTTTACAGATTCCTATGTTGTAGGTGTCGATGTAAACGACTCCGTGTGACGACAGTGCGGATAATTGGCACAGCCGACAAACTTCTCACTGCTGTCACGTCGTGATCGTACACAGAGTTGGGATCCACACTCCGGACATTTGCGACCCACCAGTACAGGTGCAGCTTGCTTGATGTCTCTGGAATACTTGCAGTGTGGATAGCGATTGCACCCCAGAAACCTGCCCTTGCGCGACGATTTAATCTCAATCTGTCCCTTCGCACAGACCGGACAGGTCTCCCCTGTCAGTTGTGGTTCAGCACGCTGTGGTGCGGCATGTTCCCATGGCTGGATGAGTGGTTCAAATTTGTCCCAGAATAGTCCTAGAAATTTACGCGTGTCGAGATCACCGAGAGCAATTTTGTCGAGCGCATCTTCCATCGTCTTCGTGAAATCGTAATTCATAATCAGCGCAAAGTGTTGATCCAGAAAGCCACTGACCCGCTGACCGAGTGCTGTTGGCATCAGGCGACGTTTCTTGAGCGTAACATACTTCCGGTGGCGGATGGTCGAGACCATCAGGCTATAAGTCGAGGGTCGTCCGACGCCCAGTTTCTCAAGGGCATGGACGAGCGATGCTTCGCTATAGGTGTTGGGTGGCTTCGTGACATGCCGCTCCGGTTCAAAAGCAAGGGCGCGACAGGTCATATCTTGCAACACGGGTGGCAAGGGACTGGTGTCATCAGAAGTTTCATCATCGTCCGGTGATAGATCTTCGCCATAGTCATAGACGCGCAGAAATCCATCAAAGGTCAGAATCGAACGACGTGCCATGAAGAGCGCCTGCCCGCCCCCGACATAGATGGTGGTGCGCTCGTAACGGGCATCGACCATCTGGCTGGCGAGGAAGCGTTGCCAGATCAAGCGGTACAACTTCACTGAGTAGTCATCCTTATCCTCCAAATCCCTTATCGAGAGATCGGTGGGACGAATACACTCATGGGCTTCCTGCGAACCCGATTGGGCGCCATAGACCCGCCGTTGTTCCGGTGCATAGAGTTCGCCGAATGTGTCCTGAATGAAAGTGATTGCCATCTGCCCTGCTTCATCACTGACTGCCGGGCTATCGGTTCGCATGTAGGTGATGTAGCCTGCCTCATATAAGGATTGGGCAATCGACATCGTTTTGTCAGGGCTTATTTTCAAGTGGGTCGATGCTGCCTGTTGCAGGGTGCTGGTGGTAAAGGGCGCTGGCGGTTTGCGATTGCGATCCGTCACCTCCACCTTCTGGATCTTGAAGAGCGCATCTTGTAATTGACTAATGGCAGATTGCGCGGCTGCTTCGGTGGTCAAGGTCTCCGTTGTCCATTGTTGTCCCTGCCAGATAATGAGCTTCGCATCAAACTCCCCTTCTGGCACAGCAAATGTCCCCGTAATACTCCAGTAGGCGCGGGGCGTAAAGGCATCGATCTCGCGTTGGCGTTCTACCACCAGCTTGAGTGCCACACTCTGTACTCGCCCCGCAGATAGACCGCTTTCATCGAGTCCACGCCAGAGTGCTGGTGACACCTTATAGCCTACCAGCCGGTCTAAGATGCGTCGTGCTTCCTGTGCGGCAACCAGATCCATATTGATTTGACGCGGTGCATCGAAGGCGCGTTGGACAGCAGTCTTTGTAATCTCGTTGAAGGTCACGCGATAGACAGGGACTTTGGGACGGGTGACCTGCACCACATGCCAGGCTATCGACTCCCCTTCTCGATCTGGATCGGCTGCGAGGTAAACAGCATCGGCACCGGCTACTTGCTTGCCCAGCATCTTAATCGTGCGCGATTTGCCCTTGCCTGTGACATAGGTCGGGCGGAAGCCATTGGCAACATCAACCCCCAGCTCCTTTGCAGGCAGATCCCGAATATGTCCCAGCGATGCCACCACCTTGAACTGACCGCCGCCATAAATTTGAGATAGTAAGCCGGTTAATTTCTTCTTTTTGGCTGAGGACTCGATAATGACTAATTTCATAATAATATGCTCTCGATTAACCTGAAAAATCATCCTGCGGATTGTTAGGCGGTCTACCAATGCGCCCTGGTTCGCGTCCTTCGTCACGGGCTTTCTGCGCGCGTTCCTGACGACGGGCTTCTAGCAATGCGTCCTGCGTGCAATATTTGCGATTGGGATGCCCCATGAAGGGTGTATTGCCACAATAGGGACAATCCGGACAGGCACAAACCGTCTCGACCAGTGGCACATCGCGTTCATAAGATTTTATGTTTTGCTTGAGTACTTCACCAGCAGATTGATGTTGATCTTCTTTTTTATCCGTCATGATCGTTCCCTACCCTGCGCTTGTGTAAATGCCTCCCGCATCGTGCAAAACTCTCTGTCAGTTCTGTATAGACAATGGTGGTTCAAATAATTGTAACTGGATGGTGTAATCCCTTTCAGCCACCGCCCTATCAGGAGATACTGCGGTCACGCGCATCAAATACCCACCCGGTAAGGCAACGGGATCGGAGAAGGCTGTTCCTTCAACAAACATAACGATTAAATCATCTGTGGTTTGCGTGGTCGAGAACATGAGCGTCACCGTGCCTGCTGTGTCACACAGGCTTGTTCCTGCACAGCGTGTGTCATGGGTCACAGACTCCAACCGCAGATCATAGTCATCAACCATGACACTTTCTCCCACACGTATTTCAAGCACAGCTTGTTCATCGAGCGTGACGATATAGGCAATTAGACCGGGTGCGATCAGGAAGGTGAAGAGACCGCCGCCTAACAACAACAGACCAAGACAACCACAGGTCAACCGGAGGATGCGTGGAAAGCGATATTCAGGCAAATAAGATCGCCATTGTCCTCTCAATTTCAAGTCCATCGCGCTCAATCTCCAAATAAGCTCTTGCGCCCACTCAGATCAATGCGCTTGCGCTTCTTAGCTGGCTGACTTTGTTCAGGTTCTGTGAGGTTCAGATACCAATCCTCACTATCTTCGGTGGTCTCAACCCCCAGCAAGCGTGCTGAGACAGCTTCCCAATCCATGACGACAGCCCCATGAAAACTAGACCAGACCTGTGCCGCGTTGACGACCATCGCCGTGGCGTAGCCATCCAGCGCATCGTTGAACCGTGCTGCGGCTTTGCGGAGATAGCTCCGGTCATCATATTGCACGCGCATCAATTCGCGCCGTTCATAGCCACCATCCACCCGTTGCCGTACAAAATCGAGGACAAAATCATGCTCATCATCGAAAGCCGGTGCCGCACGGAAGAAAAAACGGATGCCCGGTACAGGCTCACGTGCTGGCAGATCAAAATCAACGAGATCAGATGGAATTGGCAAACCAAACCGTCCTAGCAATGCCAGTTCATCTGAATCGACGACGGGTGGTAGCGATTCTTCAATCTGACGCACCTCATCGGGACGCACTCCGGCTTCACTTAAGGTTTTCTGCAGTTGTTTCTTCTTCATGACCAGCAAAACATGCCACTGGAAGAAGCTCTTGCGACTCTGTTCTTGCATTTGGAGCATGTCTGCCATCGGGTATCCCGCTCTTTCCATGTTTTACCTGTAATTAATCATGATAAGTTATGAACTGCCGAAGCGTTGAATCTCGCCCATACTTGGCAAAAACTGCAAATAGTAAATTCCCTTGTCCTGTATATCGAGGATAAAATGACCACGTCGCAGGCTGGCAATCGTCTCCAGATGTTGTTCGGTCATGTGCTGAAAAGCCACATGCTCGCGGAAGACATCCATGCCGTTGCGCTGGTTAAAGATCACGCGAATCGGGCAATTCTCAAAGAGGAGTTTGGCTTTCTCACTCGACAGAAAGACGCGCATCTGCTGATCAATCACCATGACCTTCTTGCGTCTGGTGCGGAAGGTCTTGACCGCTTCGACCAGAAAATCTAACAGCGATGGATGGCGCATCAGGCGATAGACCTCATCGACGGCAATCGTGCGCGGGGTATCATCTGCCAGACTATCACGGCGAATGGCAGTCAGCACCTGCGTGTAAGCAATCGCCAGCAATTCAGGGTCACTGGACATCTCATGGAAAGAGAAGATGCGCGGTTTGGACTTGCCCCTGAAGCTCAAATCGAGATTGGTGCGGGCATTAACGAAACGGGAATATGGACCGGCACCCGTGCAGAGTCCAGCAATCTCATCAGCGATGTCGCGGGCAATCGTCTGAATATGGGCTTTTGCCTTAATTTGCACCAGTTCCTGACACAAATCTTCAATGATCGGTGTCTCAGAGGGTGCCAGACTGAACAGGTCTACGCCTTTATCAATACCATAAAGCGTGACCAGTGCCTGACCGATGAGGGCTTTCTGGTGATTGCCTTCCTGTGAACCACTGAATTGGCGACCGAGCATGGTTTCAATGATGCGGAGCACATGCGTGATCTGTTCGGTGACATCGGGATACATAATATCCAACGGATTGAGATTGGTACTGCTTGGCGAGGGCACAAAGAGCGGTGCGCCCAGCGCACGGGCAACAATATCACCATGTCCCATCGGTTCCAGCAGATCAAACGGAACACCCTGCTCCAGATACTGACGCGCCAGAAAGCAATTGGTGCTGAAGGTCTTGCCCGCGCCCGTTAAGCCAACAATAATCTCGTGGGTGGCAATCTTTTTACCTTTAGGCCATGAATTGAAAAAGAAAGGATACGCACCATCTGCCGCCTGCCCTCTCATCGTTCCTTCCAATGAAGATAATTTGCGGAAGCCAACGGGACCGAACAACAAAGCTGCCTCACGGCTGGTCATCTGCCAGGTCGAGTCATCGTTGCCGATACGTTTGGTGGCTTTATCGCTAAAAAATTCAGAGGCTTTGGCTTGCTGTAAGCCGACATCATGGCGTAACTTGAAGTAGGGTTTGGTGCGCGAGATGATGTCATCGCAGGCACGCTTCAGATTCTCACGATCCGGTGCCGCCACCGCGATGATGATCTGGACTTCATGTAAGAGATCCCCTTGATTCAATTCTTCCAGCGTTTGTTTACAATCAGCATACTTCTTGCCACTCTTGCTGTCTTCGCTGGTGCTGGTACTCAGATGCACGCGTGTCGCGAGCAATGTGCCTTCTACTGAGGTGATCGCAGCACTGCGCTCATGGGTTTTCGGGAAATCGACACAGAGTGCCAGTGGATACGGTAACGCGAGAATCTGCGATAAGGGACGATAGAAATTCCAATCAACGGGCAAGAACTCATAACTGGACATAAAGGCGAAATAATTGCGCCCGCCAGGTCGCCCAACAGGACGCAAATGCCAGTGGCGGAACTTGCCATGTGCTTCTGAGAGACGGTAGTTGCCCTCGAAGAGTTTGGGCCAGGGTGAGACCCAAGCGGGTGTGTCAAATGAGCCACTGACCATGCGGGCAACACTCTCAGAGGTCATCGAGTCATCCGTCCACATCGAGACACCACATAAGGAGCGATGGTAGTTCGCGCCATTCTGGAGCATCTCATAATTGCGACGACTTTCCATCAGCATCTGTTTCTTGAGCGGATCGTTTTCCTGACGCGATAAGTCCGCAACATACTGGATGCGTGCGCGTAAGTCGGCGGGCATCTGCCAGTAAATGAAGCGCGCTGGAAACGCCAGACCACGCAGAAAGGTCGCAAAGCGATTCTGTAATGAATACAATCCTTGCCCATCGCGCGTGTTGAACATCGCAATGTCAAAGGGTTCGATGATGGTGGTATGGGCGGTCAGGTCTTTTTTTCGACGGCTTGCAACTGCCATTGCCGGGTATCCTGTTCAATAAAGTGTGCGATTAGGGCTTATGTTTGTTCTCAACAACCTGCTGTGGATCAACGGTGATGAATAAGTCGTCATCAGCAACGATCTCAAAGCCACCGGCATCCAGCGAATCGGTATCGAGAATCTCCAGACCGGTCATATTGTCATCGACGCTTGTACCGACACTGGCGGTGTAGAGGCTATCTCCGTTGACGATGATGGTTGAGATATCCCAGCCTGCGATTTTAGCAATGCGCCCTGCGAGCGAGGCAGGATTGCGCCGTGCGGCAATCATCAGCTTTGCCTGCCAGCTATACACAAAGACCATATAGCGCGCTACCCCACCCTTCCGTCCGGTTAACCAGACGAAGAAGAAAAATGAAATGAGCACGGCGGGGATCATCAAGATCCCAACCTGCATCAGACGGCACAAGGCATACACAAAGCCTGTCCCCATGCCAGCCGTCAACATGCGGTTCATATCAACCGCACCCATCGCTTTTTCTTCTCTGACGGTGACCAGTGATTTCATCCGTGCTGCCATTGATTCCCTCCTATTTATGACGGTGATGAAAAAAGGCGTAGACGATAGCGCCCACGCCCCGATCTGATACTGCGAGTGACCTGCCCTATCCTGTGACACGAGTAACGTGTTATAGGGTCGTATATTTCAGATGAGCGGGTACGAATTAGAAGCTGAGCAGCCCGACCAGCCCGCCGCCACCCACGAAGATGAGGATGATCAAGCCAGTGACCACCGAACGGGATGCTTTGGGGTTCTCCTGCTTCCATTCGGCGACGAATGGGATCGAGGAACCCAGATTCATGATGGCTAAGCCGATGAAACCGATGACTGCAGCAGATGTAGCGACTGCCATCATCAAATCTTCAATCGTGGTGAAGAAGCCTTCAACCGAGGCAACAGGATCACCCTGAGCATAGACCGGTGACGCGGCAATGGTCAAAACGAGTAAGGATAAAAACAGTGTGCGTTTGCGATTTGTAGTCATAGTAAAATATCCATATATAGGTGTATTGACGGATTTAATCTTATCCTAATTTGGGCAGACATGCAAGCAGTTGGTGTCTTACAATGCTCTCCTTCCTAGTCTTCGATTAGCGTGATCGACCAGACTCTGCCAGCAAGTTCTAATCTGGCAAAGGGGTCGTCCGAATTCCAATCCCACGTGAGGGTGATATCCAGCGACAGTTCAGGTTCAAAGACAATCGGCTCAAAGTCGACTGGACGTGCCGTTGCCCCTGCGGGAAATGGCGTGAAACCGAATATCATCCCGATATCGGTGAGCGCAAGCGTGACAGCGTCTGCTTGCGGATTGTAAATGCGTACATCAACAAAAACTTGATTACTTGTCCTGCGAATCCTCCTTAACTGAACGTTCAAAAGATCGACCGTCACCGCGAGCGGTGGTTGCTCGAAAGCTACTGAAAATATTTCCCCAGCCATACCGGGTGGCGAGAAGAGCAACAGTGCATTGCCATCGAAGCGATTGACAAGAAAAGCAAGCGAGGCGTTCACCGCTTGCGCGGCTGGTAATATTGCAGGGAGCGGATCGTGGGTTGTACCCGAGTTGAGTGACAAATCTGGTGAATAGCGGGCATCCTCTGCATCCAGAAACCACTGGTAGCCTGCCAGTGAAACACTGGTTTCGCCTGCTGTCAGGGTGACATCGACAACGGCATACATAAAGGCATCCGATGTGCTGTCTGGCACGGGGACAACATAAGCATCATCCACCGTCAGAGACAGGTCAGGGAATTGCACCGTTTGCCCGATGGGTATCGGTAATGCTGCCGCACCCGACAAATCAACCTCAATACCCGGGTTATACGTCCCTGTCACAAAGGTGCGTGTCGAAGTTGGCAAGCCATCTGACCCGGTCTCCCCTATCAAAACCAGCACAATGCCTGGTTGATCCTGACGCAAGAGCGTCGTGTTCTCACGCCCCAATGCTTGTGTTTCAGAGAAGGTGTAGACCAGCTCACTACCAGTATTCATGCGGATCACGAATTGAGCGCCATCGCTCAGGGATGTCATCCACTCTGCATTGCTCGCTGAATGTGGAATACCAAACACCGGACGTACATGCGTCCCACTAATCCAGCTTGCGACATCGGGATTGGGATCGAAAGTCCACTCAGTTAAGGCAATCTCACGTTCCTGCACAATGAAGACGCGTGGTTGGGTTTCATCCGCTCCTAGAACCTGCAATTGCACCGGAAACCATGCCCGATTGCGTCCATCCCCTGCTTGAATGAAGGTATCGGATTCGACCAGTGCAATCGGCGTTGCCGTTGGCGTGGGGGTAATGGTTGGTGTCGGGGATGGCGTAAAAGTTACAGTCGGTGTGGGTGTGAGAACAGTGTCTGCAATCGTGATTGCTTCGTCGTCCCCGCCCAACACACGCGATAGCACGAAGATCAGCAAGAAAATACCAAAGCCGACCACGGTAACCGTCATCCAGGGGATGCCACCGTCTTCATCATCATCAATTTCAGCGGTGTCGGTCTGTCCGGTCTTCAATTGCTGGCGACGACTGGCACTGATGCGCACCCACTGGTCGCCTGCTGGTACCAGCCCTTCATAGGCATAGCGTTGGAGATACTGATCCGCCATTGAGATTTCTTGTTCATCGCTGGAGATGCCGTGCGTGCGAATGCTCTTGCGATAACGCCGGGTCAGATAATCACGATCTTCTGTGGGGACGAGATCCCAGATTCCCTCAATGTCTGCCAGCGACATCGTTTCGAGTTGGGCAACCTCATGATAATCAAAGACCTCTGTCCCTTCCATATTTTCAGTTGTGGATGCTGTGCTACGTCGTTTTGCCATGTCTCAATTCCTGTACTACGTATTCGCGCTGGTTTGTGGTCGTGTTGAGCCAGCAGTCGCAGCATCACCTGCTTCAGTATTCCCGCTTCCGTTATTGAGCGTATTTGCTGCTGTCACCAGACTGCGTGCTGCTCCTTCGAGCAAG
>ENA-OWNT01000226-OWNT01000226.1-seawater-metagenome-genome-assembly--contig:-NODE-226-length-157054-cov-6.030635_pt1 | contig 157054 bp, 132 predicted proteins | sample MGYA00238136_ERZ651165 | MGnify/ENA primary metagenome ERZ651165 (study PRJEB26861, sample SAMN08777766) | seawater metagenome | isolation source: coastal seawater | place: USA: Florida | collected...
GATACCGTCGCGGAAGGGGAAGAAGGCATCCGATGCGAGAACTGCACCTGTTGCTTCATCGCCAGCTTTTTTAACAGCAAGCTCTACAGCATCGACACGGCTTGGCAATCCACCACCGACACCTACTGTCCGATTGCGTTTCCCGAGAACAATTGCATTGGATTTGACGTGCTGACAGGCTTTCCATACAAATTCCAGTGCGGCAAGTTCATCGCTGGATGGAGCGCGTTCGGTAACTGTTTTGAGAAGTGTCCCATCAGGGTCGCCATTGTCGAGGCGTTGAACCAGTAAACCACCATGAACTGCACGAATATCCAGTGCATTCCGATCATATGGTTTTGACATCTGCAAAATACGGCAATTTTTACGGGAGGATAGGAGTGCTTCGATACCATCTTCTGTGAAATCCGGTGCAGCAATAGCTTCTACAAAGAGTGAACCCAGGGCGGTCACAAAATCTGCATCAACTGTACGATTGACTGCAATAATACCCCCGAATGCGGATACAGGGTCAGATGCTAATGCCTGCGGGAATGCTTCTATCAGTTTGTCGCCTGTTGCAATACCTGTTGGAGTTAGATGCTTGACGATAACCACTGTTGGTGTATCGAAGCTACTGACTGCACGCCATGATGAATCAACATCCAGAATATTGTTATAAGAAAGCTGTTTTCCACCGAGTTGTTTTGCGCCGAGCGGGGATTCTGTTGCCTGTTTTGCATAGTAAGTTGCGCTCTGGTGTGGATTCTCACCGTAACGTAATTGCTCCACGCCGTGTACGGCAAATGCGAGATGTTCCGGTAAATCGACACTTTCTTCTGCTGCCGGAGCACTAACATCCTGTGAGAGAAATGCATGAATGGCTGTGTCGTAATCGCGGGTATGGGCAAAAGCCTTGACTGCTAAATCGCGACGGATTGCGAGTTCGATGCCATCTGCTCCTCTGAGACCTTCCAGAACGCGGGAATAATCTTCCGGGTCACAGACTGTTACGACACGGAAAAAATTCTTAGCCGCCGCACGAATCAGCGTGACCCCGCCGATGTCAATTTTTTCAATTGCATCCTGTAATGTGACACCGAGTTGGGCAACAGTTTCTTGAAACGGGTATAAATTGCAAACAACCATATTTATCGGTGCATAACCATGTTCGGCAAGTTCATCCATATCATCGGCTTTATCGCGCACCAGAATCCCCGCATGAATTGCAGGGTGAAGTGTTTTGACACGCCCTCCGAGCATTTCCGGTAGACCTGTAAGCTGTTCAACAGGGGTTACTGCCAGCCCTGCATCCTGCAAGGCTTTCGCTGTACCGCCACTCGCGACCAGTTCCCAGCCTGTTTCGATCAGTTCACGCCCAAAATCAACAATGCCCGTTTTATCGGACACACTCAGCAATGCTCTTGGCATTTTTTGCTTCCTTTTGAATTATTTCAATCACATGAGCGTGATTATAACGACTATCCGATAGAGATACAGTGCAAACCACGAAATCTTACAGGAAGGAAACTGTTGAAAAGTGATAAATTTCACAAATTGATTGTGACAAAATTCACAATATGTCTTATAATAGAATTATAGTCGTCCGCATAGAGAAAATGAGGTGCTACATCATGAGTACCAACAAACAGGTTATTATCATCGGGGCAGGATTTGCCGGGCTAAAAGCAGCTCGAACACTTGCCAATAAATCAGTGGATGTTTTGCTGGTTGACCGCAATAACTATCACACATTCACGCCTTTGCTTTATCAGGTTGCAACCTGTGGTCTTGATCCGAGTTCAGTTGCTTATCCGATTAGACATATCTTCAAAAATGCGCCAAATGTGCGTTTTCTGATGGGAGATGTACAGGCAATTGATACTGATGAACAAAATGTCGTTATACAGACCAATGCAAATGGGACAATCACGGAAACTTATGATTACCTGTTCATTGCTGCCGGGAGCAAAGTCAACTACTTCGGCAACGAATCCATTCAGAATAACAGTTTTGCACTGCGTGATCTGAATGATTCGATTACATTGCGGAATCATATTTTGCGCCTGTTCGAGAAGGCTGCCTGGACTGAGGATGATACCCTACGTGAATCTCTGATGACCTTTGTTGTTGTCGGTGGTGGTCCTACAGGTCTTGAAACTGCCGGGGCACTTTATGAACTGTACAACAATGTGCTCGATGCCGAATATGACAAAAATGACAATATGCAAGCCAATGTCATTTTGTTGGAAGCAATGGATGATTTGCTTGCTCCCTATCCTGAGAATCTCAGAGATTCGGCTAAGAAACAGTTGCAATCTATTGGTGTTGATGTTCGCACAGGGGCATTTGTGGAAGAAGTTGGCACAGATTTTGTCAAACTCAATGATAGCACAGTGATTAACACCCATACTGTCGTCTGGTCAGCAGGGGTACAGGGCAACACGCTGGCAGAAATGCTGAATATCGAATTGGAACGTGGTAACCAAATTCCGATCAAAGAGACAATGGAAGTCATTGGACTAGAAAATGTCTTTGCAGCAGGAGACATTGCCTATTTGATTGAGCCAAAAACAGGCAAACCCTATCCCGGCATGATTCCTGTAGCGCAACAACAGGGGACACTCGCTGCGAAGAATATCCTGCATGATATGAACGGCGAAAGTTATGAGACATTCAGCTACTTCGATAGAGGCATCATGGCAACTATCGGTCGCCGGAGAGCCGTAGCATGGGTATTCAACAAAATCCCTGTTACCGGATTCCTCGCATGGATAGCCTGGCTAGGATTGCATTTGCTTGTACTGATGGGAATGCGGAATCGCGCTCAAGTATTCCTGAACTGGGTCTGGAATTATCTATTCTACAGCCGTTCGGTGAAAATCATCTTTGAGGGCGAAAAGCGCAAGCCAGAAACAGTCAAAACATCCGAACCTGAAACAGCCTGAAATAAAAAAGGACACCCGCGTGAGTGTCCTTTTGAATTTAGAGACCTGATGTTTCAGCGTCTTCGCGTGTCCAGCCCTTGTCTTCTTCCTCTGAGATACGATCCAGGTGTGGTTTTTCCAGAATCGCATAGGGAATCAGACAGATTATTGCCAGACCGATCATCACCAGCGCAATCAAAACAGCGTGTGCCAGCGGAGTGATGTTAAATCCGAATGGTGCAACTGTTCCCAGAAAATTCGGGTGAATGAAAAAGATGCTGCACAGCACAGTCGGTGCAAGCATCGCAATTAAGCCGGATGCCAGAAAATTGAATATATTGGCAACACCGCCACTGTGTGTTTTTTCTCGATTGTTGGCACTGCGTGATGTCATAAACGCGACAAGCAATCCCAACCCGACCAGTATCAGTACGTAAATGGTATCGTTCATAATCAAGATAAGCTGTGCAGTTCGCTTACCCGCACAGCTTGATTTCTCCGGTTTAGAACAGGGTATAAATGAATACGCTACCAACACCTGTGTTGCCGAGAATGATGATAATTGCGAAGAGCAGCAGGGTAATCATCATGGGAATCAACCAGTACAGTTTGCGACGCCAGAAGAATGCGAGTAGTTCACCGAGAACGCCCATACGCATCAAGAAATCGGTAATGCCACCTGTTTTGTTTGTTTGATTTTCAGTGTTTTCCATATTATAGCTCCCTATTGTGGGTTATTTGCCAGATTTAAAACGGCTTACGAACCAGGAATGACCCCAGAGCAAGCAAGTCGATATCGCTATTTCTGAATGTGTTAAAGGCATCGCTCGGTGTGTTGACAATTGGTTCACCGCGCAGATTGAATGATGTATTCAATACCACCGGAACACCTGTTAGATCACCGAAACCTTTTACGATGTCATAGTAACGTTGATTGCTTTCACGGTCAATTGCCTGTAATCGACCCGTGCCTTCGTGATTTACGGCTTGCACCTTATCTTTCACTTCATCTTTGAAAGGCGCAACCATCAACATATAACGGGGGGCTTCATGTTCCTGAACCCCTTCATAATCGAAATATTCCGCCGCACGGTCACGCAGAATAACAGGCGCAAATGGACGGAAAGGCTCACGGAACTTAATCTTTGTATTGACGACTTCTTTCATCTCTGCGCTACGGGGGTCAGCTAAAATACTGCGATTCCCGAGTGCGCGGGGACCCCATTCAAAGCGCCCCTGATGTAAACCGACGACCATCTGATTGTTTGCCATTTCATCAACAATGACATCAACCAGAGCTTCGGGTTTATCTTCAAATGATTCGTATTTGATGCCTTTTTCATCGAGGAAGGCTTTGCATTCAGCATCAGTATATTCTTTGCCCCAGTAAGAATGTGGCATTTTCTTCTCAACGCGGGGTTTACCTTCCAGCATGTGATATGCCCAGAGCGCTGCACCTAATGCACCACCATCATCACCTGCTGCGGGTTGAATGAAGATTTCATCGAAGGGTGTTTCGTTGAGCAAGCGCCAATTTGCTTTCGTATTGAGCGCAACACCACCTGCCATCACGACTTTATTCAATCCGGTGCGTTTATGAAGTTCTTTCAGAATCGCGATCAGTGTTTCTTCGGTGACATGTTGAATACTTGCGGCAATATCAGCATAATACTGATTCTGCTTCATATCAGCCGTTTCAATCTTGAGTTCGGGATTCGTGCCCTGTGTGACAAATTCTGCATCCGGCACGCGGGCTTTACCGAATAAGTCAATGAATTTTTGACTGTAACTGCGTTCAATGCTGCGATGATAATCGAAATAATCCATATTCAGGCTGTACTCGCCTGTGTTGTAGTTGATGTTGATGACTTTTTCGATTTTTTCGACATAATTCGGGTTGCCATAGGGTGACATCCCCATGACTTTGTATTCACCGTTATTAACGCGGAAACCTAACCATGCCGTAAAGGTTGAATACAGTAGACCGAGACTATGCGGGAAACGTTGTTCAGCAAATAACTCGATATTGTTTGTGCCTGTTTCGCCTTCAAAATAGCTGGTCGCCTTGCCCAGTGTAGTGGTTGTCCACTCACCAACGCCATCGACAGTCAATACGGCGGCATCTTTGAAAGGGCTGGTGAAAAATGCACTTGCCGCATGGCTCATGTGATGGTCAGCGAATAAGATTTTGCTGTAATGCGCTCCGGTCTGGTTTATGATGACATTTTTGACCCAGAGTTTTTCTTTGAGCCAGCTTACCATCGCTTCTTTCCACACATCCCATGACTGCGGGAAAGTTTTCAGTGTGGTGAGCAGAATACGTTCAAACTTAACCAGGGGCTTTTCGTAGAATACAACGTAATCGACATCGTTAATTGTGATGCCTGCCAGATCGAGGCAAAATTGAATCGCCTGTGCGGGATAGCCGTTGTCGTGTTTTTTACGGGAAAAACGTTCTTCCATAGATGCTGCGACGATACGCCCATCGTGAATGAGTGCCGCAGCAGAATCGTGGTAAAACGCTGAAATACCGAGAATATACATAGGGTTAATTAGCCTTGCCGTCTTGCTGATTCGAGGTCGGTTGGAACAGGTTCACGCTCATGCCATGCCTGTCCGACATTGGTTTTCTTGCCATCTTTACCTGTTACTGCTTTTTGATTGAAGGGGTCAGATGTTAATGAATAGCCAATACCGAATGGCATCAACACCGTAAAGTAAAATAACACTGCAATGATACGGGCATTTGCATCACTGACAATGGATTGGATGACACTAAAACGATGCCACGCAATATCCCAAATACTCACAAAGGAGTCCTTTCAACACTGAATCAGATAGTCCAACCGAAATGATAACGCGCAAAATCATAACATAGTTTTGCAACCTGTCAATTGATATGCTTTAGAGCGTAGTGTGCCGCTATAATGTAACAGATAATCCATCGAATCAGCGTTAAGGACTTACACTTTGACCTTTGTACTACTGTATTTGAACAGTAGATTTGTGATTTTTTCTGCGATGATACACCCTTGAAACATGCCAGTATAGTTTTTAACTTAAAGAGAATGGTGTGTCATTTTCTTCTTCTGCTTCCGGCGGGTTGAGCAAAATATCAATCAAGGCGACTTCTTTGTGATAAATCCGCAATAATTTGACCATCAAATCGTAGGTATCGACTGATTCCAGTAAATCCTGTTTAACTTTATCTTCGGATTGTAACAATAAGGCTGCTAGAAATGCCATCGCCATCGGCTCATCCGGCAACTGACTCATTTCGACATCGCCTTTACCCGCCTCCTTGAGTGATTTCAAATAGCGCTCCAGAAGAGGACGTAATTTTTCGACACCTTCTGATAAGATTGCGGGGCTTGTACTAACCATCGGTAATAAATCAACATCTCCCATCAGAAAAGACCTTGATGACGGGTCTAAAGTATTGATTTTGAAACGATCACGCCCGATAGCCAGAATATTCATGCGTCCATAGGGCAGACGTTGTACCTCTGAGATATGCGCTGTCGTTCCGACCATATAAGGTCTTGCTACCGCTCCTCCCTGAGCGCTCCCCTGTTGAATCAAAACAATCCCGAATGGTGATTGATTATCAACACATTCGTTAATCATTTCTTTGTATCGTTCTTCAAAAATGTGCAAGCGAACGGGCATCCCGGGGAAAAGCACCGAATTCAATGGAAATAAAGGTAATTGCATGATTCTGACCTGTTCCAGGAAAAATTTTGATCTTTATGAATCGCATTATAACAGGCTGTACTTAAATATCCTCTAAATTCAAATTGTTATTTTCCTTAGAAAGGGGAAACAGCACAATTTGCATCTCTTCTACTGTCAATAAACAGGGGGAAATGTTTATAGAGTGTTTATCTGATGTAAAAATATCAGGCATAAGCCCGTTTCTAGTAGAAACTCCTCGCAGAATACGCTATAGTTTGTTAGTTAATTGACCTGTTAAGCGGGAGTCACTTCAGGATGAGTAACATCATCAAAAATCGTTATCGTATTGAACATCTTATCGGACAGGGGGGGATGGGCGAGGTTTTCAAAGCCTATGATCGCCTCACCACCGATACTGTTGCGCTCAAACAGGTTACAGTGCCGCATAAGAAACTTGATATTCTGACCCGTGCATCGGAAACAGCCAACGAACGCATGGTGCTGGCGAATGAATTTAGTACACTCTCCTCGTTACGTCATCCCAATATCATAAGCGTGCTGGATTATGGTTTTAATGATGATAACAATCCATTTTATACAATGGAATTGCTCGAAAACGGGATTCAGATTAGAGAATATGCCGCAGGGAAAACCCGTGAACAAAAGATAAATTATCTGCTTGGTATATTGCAAGCCCTGCGTTACCTGCATCAAAGAGGCATTCTGCACCGTGATTTAAAGCCGGCTAATATTCTGGTCAGCGATGATTCCCCTAAATTACTTGATTTTGGTCTGGCAGTTGATGCCGATTATGCCAGGGAACATAGTGATGCTGCCGGAACACTTGCCTATCTCGCTCCTGAGATTTTGCGGGGCACTTCTCCCTCAATTCAATCGGATTTATATGCTTTTGCCGTCGTCGCATACGAGGTGTTCACGGGAGAGCATCCCTTCCCGTATGAAACACAGTCGGAATTGCTGCAACAGGTTTTGCTTGAAGTTCCGCGTTTTCCCGAGCACAAATTAGAAGATGATATTCAACCTGTGCTATTGCGCTTGCTCTCCAAAAGCCCGGAGGACAGGTACAGCAGTGCGCTCGATACCATTCGTGCCCTATGTGATGCAACCAATCATCCATTGCCTATGGAAACAGTCGAAATCAGAGATAGCTTCCTTGTTGCGTCAAGTTTCGTCGGGCGTGACGAAGAAATAAAAACACTCAAGAATGCGCTGAAACAGACCCTCGATAAGAAGGGACAGGGTTATCTCATTGGCGGAGAAAGTGGTGTTGGTAAAACCCGCCTGATGGATGAACTCCGCGCACAGGCACTGGTAGAGGGTGTGTCGGTAGTACGTGGACAGGCTGTTACGGAAGCCGGACTTCCCTATAAAATCTGGCAGGATATTTTGCCCTATTTGCTCCTGTTGTCTGATATAGCGGATGATGAAGCCTCTATCCTGGCGATAATCCTTCCGAATATTAGTGCCTTACTCGAACGGGAAATCAAAAAAACGACACTACCTGCATCAACTGTTAAAACCCGTCTTCCGATTTTGATTACTAATCTCATGCTTGAGGCAGCAAAAACTAAACCCTTGCTTATCATGTTTGAAGATTTACAGTGGGCATCGGACAGTATCGAAATCCTGAAACAGGCAATCAATGCAATTGATGGACATCCTGTCATGATTGTCGGGAACTATCGCAGTGATGAAGCACCACATCTTGCTGATGAATTACAGAGCATGTCTCGCATTCAACTGGAGCGTTTATCAGAAGAGGATATTGAGAAATTAAGTGCTGCGATGCTGGGTGACAACGGGAATGCACCTGGAGTTGTTGATCTCATTCATCGAGAATCAGAGGGTAATGCCTTTTTCATTGTAGAAGTTGTCAGAGCACTGGCAGATGAAGTCGGACAATTGTCAAATATTGGGCTTGCTACTCTTCCTGCCCAGGTATTTGCGGGTGGAATCCAGAAAATCATCAATCGACGTCTCGCGAAGCTACCGGAATGGGCGCTACACCCTGTACAAATCAGTAGTATTATCGGGCGTCGAATCCAACCCGATCTGATGAAGCAAATTCTTCCTGAACTCAATGTGGAAAAATGGATTACGATCTGTGGTGAGGTGGCAATATTCTCGGCAATGGGCATAGAGTGGGAATTCACGCATGATAAAATTCGCGAGTTTGTGATTGCCGACCTGGAATCTGATGTTGCCAGAACAATGAATTTGCAGGTTGCAGAAGCGATTGAAACATTATACGCCGATAAGCTCTCAGATTATGCTGCGATGCTGTCAAATTATTACTATGAAGGTGGCAAGGTTGAAAAAGAATCTCATTATGCAGCAATTGCGGCTGAGGCTCTTCGCGAATTAAATGCACCGGAAGCCATGCGCTTTGCAAAGCGGGCAATCAAATTAGAGTCTTATCAGTATGCCGATGACAGGGAAAGAGCATTTGCAGCCTTGCATCTCACCTATGGTCAGTTAGGTTTGCGCCTGAGTGAGTTTGACCAGGCAAAAGAATCATTTGACCGGGCATTAGATACCTATAAACAATTAGATGACACAGACGGCATTGCTCTGGCAAAAAATTCGATAGGTGAATGGGGATTAATCACAGGCAAATTTAAAATTGCAGAAGAGAACCTTAATGCCAGTTTACCGGTACTCAAAGATTACAAAGGCGACCCTATGCTTTATGCTCATGCCAATATGAATATGGCAGTTGTGCAGAACCGGCTGGGTAATACTGAGGTAGCCTTTCAACATAATGTCACCTGCTTTGAAATTGCGAAACGTGTTGGGGATGAAATTACAATTGCAAAGTCCCTGAATAATCTTGCAATCTTAAAGGATATGGCGGGAGACTGGGATGAAGCACTCGAAATGCACAATCAGGCACTCGAAATCCGCCGACGCCTCAAAGATAGAGCAGGAATTGCCTCATCACTTATAAATATGGCGGCAATTGAGGGTGATAAAGAGAATTTTGACATTCAGAAATCTTATCTTCTGGAAGCTATTCCTAATAGTCGTGCTGTCGGGCAAAAACGCTCGGAAGCCTATGCACTCAGAATGTTGGGTGATGTTGAAACCGGTACAGGTAATCGGGATGCTGCTATCAGTTATTATCAGGAGGCTATCAGGCTTGCAGAGAGTATCAATATCATCATGATGCAGGTTGGTGCATTATTAGCCCTCGGTGGTTTGTATTTCAAAGAGGATAGTAAATCACAGGCATTGGATGTCTATTATGATGCCCTGGAGCGTTCAATTCAAATTGATTTTCTCTTTGATAAACTTGAGGCAGTCAATAAAATTACAAACATTTTGATTGATCGTGAAGATAAAGTCACACTGGTTCAATGGTTATGCGCTGCTATTCAATCTGGTGAAAAGTACAGGAAGAAAAATGAACTTGAAGAACGCCTGGAATCTCTTAAATCACAACTGGATTCTGATAGTTATGAGACTGCCTGTTCAGAAGGTCAAAAACTCGACATTGATACGCTTGCTAAAGATATGCTAGAACATAGAAAGAACAAAAATGAGCAATAATTCCCTGGTAACAACATGGTGGTTAGCCGAACACCTCAATGACAAAAATTTAAGAGTAGTTGATATTCGGGGACATGTGCTCCCTGCGAGTGAACCACCGCCACATTATTTCAGCCACCGCGATGAGTATGAAATTTCACATATACCGGGTGCTGTATTCATTGATTGGGTTACAGATATTGTTGAACCGGGTTCGCCTACTTATGATGTTGCTAATCCTGAACGCTATGCGGACTTAATGTCAAAATTGGGCATCGGCGATGATACGATGGTTGTTATCTATGATGATGCTAACGGTATGTTTGCTGCCCGTTTCTGGTGGACATTGCTCTATTATGGTCATAAAAATGTGGCTGTGCTTGATGGTGGCTGGCAGAAATGGACAAAAGAAGGGCATCCGACAGATAACGAAATCCCTGAAGTAGAACCGACAATCTTTACACCACGCCCTGATGCAAGCATTCTGGCGACCCGTTCGGATATTGAACAAAGCAAACCACAATTACTGGATGTTCGCTCACCTGCGGAATTTAATGGCGATGCTTCCCGCGCAGAACGCAAAGGACATATCCCGTCGGCTGTCAATGCACCCCGCAAAACATTAATCACCGATGAGGGTACACTCAAATCACCCGATGACCTGCGTAAGATGTTCTCCGGTATGGGCATCAATCAGGATAGTGAAGATGTTGTTGTCTACTGCAATTCAGGAGTATCTGCCAGTTATGGCTTACTGGCATTACGTGCCGCAGGTATCAATGCCGGTCGTGTCTACGATAGCTCCTGGAAAGAGTGGGGCAACACCTCTGATACTGAGATTGAGTAGAATTTCCATCATTTCAGTTTAGAAAATACTAAATATCTAGTCGTTTAATCGGGTAATCGGGTAGAATCTGTAAGAAGAAGCTGCTGATGTGTATCTAATATGCGATTAAGACTAGATACTTACAATTTAAATTAAAAGAAAAAGCTATTTATCCGCAATAGATGGCGAGAAAGCAAGCTCTGTGAACGTACAGTCTTTTACAACTGTCGAGGCATTCGACATACTCAAACCGGAGTGGAATATACTCCTCAAAAATAGCATCACTGACACCCCTTTTAGCACCTTTGAATGGCATTTTAACTGGTGGAATGCTTATCAACCGGGTGATTTATGGATTCTTACATTTCGCGATAACGATGAGTCGCTTCGCGGGATTGCCTCATTTTTCATTGAAACAACAGAAGATGCTCAACGCATTGTTCATTTTGTGGGATGTGAAGATGTAACCGATTATCTGGATGTGCTGGTTGATAAAGATCATCGTGACGCCGTATATAATGCGCTTGCCGATGCCCTCATCGAACATAAAGACATGTTTGATTCACTGGATTTGTGTAATATCCCGGCTGAATCGCCGACATACACGGATTTCCCTTCGTTGTTGTCCGGTAAGGGATTTATGGCGAAAACCACCGTTCAGGAAGTCTGTCCGGTTATTCCTTTGCCGGAAAATTTTGATGGCTACCTCGAATTACTTGACAAGAAGCAACGTAAAGAAGTTCAGCGCAAATTACGCCGCGCAAAAGGGGCTGGCGATTCACTCAATTGGTATATCGTCAACGGTGAACACGACCTTGATAGTGAAGTTGATAAATTCCTTGATCTAATGGCATCCAGTCATCCTGAAAAAGCAAAATTCCTCGAAGATGAACAGCATGTGACTTTCTTCAAGTCAATTGTTCCGGCGGCAGCAGAAGCTGGCTGGTTACAGATGAATTTCCTTGAACTCATGGGTGATCCTGTCGCGGCATATGTCAATTTTGATTATAACGACCAGATTTTAGTTTATAACTCCGGGCTTGCACCACAAAAAGCGGCTGCACTCAGTCCGGGGATTGTTTTGCTCTCTTATAACATTGAACACGCCATTGAACAGAAACGTGAAACCTTCGACTTTTTGCGTGGTGATGAGCAATACAAATACAAAATGGGTGGTCAAAACACGGAAATTTTCAATCTCAAAGCGAAATTACAATAGGTATTGGTAGATGATTCGACGTTTAGCGTTTCTCAGCTTACATACAAGTCCACTTGCACCGATGGGCGGCAAAAAAACCGGTGGTATGAATGTATATATCCGTGAACTGGCGCAGGAATTAGGCTCACGGGGTATTTCGGTTGATATTTTTACACGCCGCACTTCAACTGATGAACCTGATATCGATCATCGAATCGGTGAAAATGTGCGCGTAATCTATCTCAAAGCAGGACCCGTCAAGAGTTTGAAACCGGATGAGCTTTACGGGTATTTGCCGGAATTCACCGCCCGTCTGATGTCATTTGCGACCCGCAAAATGCTTAAATACGACATTATCTATAGTCATTACTGGCTGAGTGGATGGGTTGGTTACAAACTCAAAGAATCGTGGGGAACGCCCTTTGTGCATATGTTCCACACGCTCGGGCATATGAAACAACGTATTCTGAGCCATGTTTCGATTATGCCTGACCAGCGCATTCAGACGGAAACACAAATTGTCAATTGGGCAGACCGGATTGTTGCGGCGACACCTGCCGAACATTCTCAATTGATGTGGTTATATCGTGCGAATCGACGCAAAATCCAGATTGTGCCACCGGGCGTGAACACCGGACGCTTTTATCCATCGGCAGAAAAAGATGCAAAACTTGCACTTGGTTTCGACCCTGACTACAAAATTTTACTCTTTGTTGGACGCATTGAACCGTTGAAAGCGATTGATACGATTATCAATGCGCTGGATGTCATTCAGGAGACACAACCGCACTTGTTGATGCAAATTCGTTTTGCGATTGTCGGTGGCGACCCTTGTGACAAAAATGATATTGAAATGATGCGTCTGCAAACATTAACACAGGAATTGGGTTTATCTGATGTCGTGCTATTCCTCGGGGCGAAAGACCAGACCGAACTACCACTCTACTATGCAGCGTCAACAGTCGTGATTATGCCCTCGGATTATGAGTCGTTCGGTATGGTTGCGCTGGAAGCAATGGCAAGTGGAACACCTGTTATTGCCTCGAATGTGGGTGGACTCGGGTATTTGGTGAAAGATGAGCAGACCGGGTATCTTGTTCCAGTGCGAGAGCCAGAATCAATTGCGTGCTGCATCCAGAAAATGGTCAACGACGACTGCTGTACCGCAGAAATGGGACGACAGGCATCAAACCTGGCAAAGGATTATGCCTGGGATAAAATCGCTGACCGTTTGCTGAATATTTTCGATGACATCAAAGGCAAACAATCGGTACAGGTTGTCTAAAAATCCTGTGACATCCAATGAGAACGATAAGCGGCTGTCTCTTTCATGAGAAGGGACAGTCGTTTTGTATCGACATCCTTTGTCATTTCCGGGTTCATGCGGATATAGTACAAATCATCTTCTTCATGATGAATTTGCATCTCCGAATTAGCATTAATCCACCGGATTGCCTCAATGATCGTTCGCTCTGATTGCCCTGTGTGCGATGCCATTTCACCCAGATAGATAATGCCTGCTTTGTTGCTGTAAGCATACTTCGCCATTCCGATAATTTGCGTGATGAGCGTTTTTGGATTGTCAATCGCTGGCTTTTGACCGAACAGAAGCAAGCGCTCCGGTTGAACAGTATTCAGCGCTGCACGCCATGTCAGAATATCCGGCGGCTGCGAGTAGACAATCAATGTTTCCGCTTCGAATAATTCATAGCGATTTTTGCTATTTTCGAGTTTGTGCCCCTCTGACCAGATAATCGCATCGGGATAGTCTGATAGCACTTTTTCGAGCATGGTTTCCGGGTTTAGATGATTGCGGTAATCCAGAACCTCATATTTTGCGCCTGTTCTGACTTCGATTGTTTCGCCTTCTGCCGGACGCGCATCAATCCATTCGACCATTGCCTCACGTTTGCCTTTAAAGACATTCGCACGGACAGTATAGGCAATATCAAAGCGACCTTCCGGGATTTCGTTCAAATCACCGAACCACCAGACCACCCGTTGCTCATTGGCGGATTCATCTTCCAGACGCAAATCAATATGATCGCCACGACTGCCCATTGTGCGCCGACTCTTGACATGGACATTTTTAGTCGCCAGTGTCAGCGGGGGGTTGCCATTGCCGAACGGGGCTAAACGGGCAATATCATCGGCAAAATTGAGGTCAATTTCAGAAAAATCGACATAGGCATCAATCGCTAATTCCGGTTCAATTTCATCATGCCCGGGGATTGCACGCACAAAGCCGGATAAGCCACGCCGGAAATCATAGAGATTCTCTGCCTTTAGACCGAGTCCGGCAGCCATATTATGTCCGCCGAAATTTGTGAGCAAATTCGATTGAGAGCCGATTGCCTCAACGATATTCACGCCTGCAACCGAACGCGCAGAGCCGTGTAATTTGTCTTCATTTTCCGAGAGGACAATCACCGGGCAGTTATAATCTTCGACCAATCGACTGGCAACAATGCCGACAACCCCTGTATGCCAGGCTTCCCCTGAGATAACCAGCGCGGCATATCGCAATAGCGAATCATCATTACGGATTTGTTGTTGTGCGGCGGCATAAACCTGTTTTGTGAGATATTTGCGCTTCTGATTCAAGCCTTCCAGTTCATTGACCCGTTCTGTAATGATTGCGCTATCATCTGTTGTGAGTAATTCGACAGCCGGATTTGCATTTGCCAGACGACCTAAAGCGTTCAATCGTGGTGCGAGTGAAAAGCCAATATCGGTTTCGGTCAAATCCTGTGGATTGATTTCTGCCCGTTCCATCATCGCTTTGAGACCGGGACGCGGATTATTGCGGAGTACATCCAGTCCTTTTTGGAGCAGATAGCGCGTATCATCAATTTGCACCATGACATCAGCGACAATGCCCATCGCGACCAAATCCAGCAGGTGGTCGGATGATTGCGCCCCATAAAGTGCTTGAATCAATTTATAGGCTGTTCCGACGCCGGGCAATTCCCGCAGAGGATGACCTTCCGCGAGGCGCATCGGATTGATGGCAGCATAAGCATGGGGGAGAGTTTCCGGCAGAGAGTGATGGTCGGTGATGACGACATCTATGCCACGATTCATCGCATGATGCACCGATTCATGTGCGCTGATACCCGTATCGCAGGTGATGACGAGATCAATGCCTCCATCCAATAATTGACTGAATGTCGGGAGGTGGATGCCGTGACCCTCTTTGAATCGATCCGGCACATGATAGGCGACCTTTGCCCCTAAATCACGCAATCCGGCGACGAGCAAAGAAGTAGACGTTTGCCCATCGACATCAAAATCACCCCAGATGAGGATTTGCTCACCGTTTTTTATCGCCTTTTGTACCCGGCTGACAGCTTTATCCATATCGGGCAAGTCATCCGGCGAGGCAGGGGAATAAGCATCCACAGATAGAAATTGCTCTGCGCGGGAAACATCGCTAATGCCACGTCGCAGCAGACTTTCAGCGACAATCTCATGTCCACCGACAGCAACACGTAAAGCATGAGGTGGTGAAACAGGTATCGGGTCAATCCACTTTTTCATAACTAGGGATGCTTTATTACATCTATTAGAGTACTTAATGGATAATTTACATTATCGCGTAAATCATGCCAAGAAAAATTTGCTAAAAATTTAGGAAGATTCGGTTTGCTCTTTGCAGAAACAAGCAGGACGGGTATAACTCTTTTATTATGTGACACAGCTTGATTAAGAATTACTTGCTGTTCTGCATTTTGCCACGAACCAATACCTGAACCACCAATGCACACTATCGCACAGTTTGACATGTCAATTCCTTCTTCTAATTTCTCTTGCCAGTTGTCACCAGGTCTAATAACATCCCGGTCATACCAAACTTTACAACCATTCGCCTTAAGAATGTCGCAAAAAGCTTTAACTTCTTGCCTATCTTGGCTGTTATATGAAAGAAATACATCAAACATATCCGATTTATCCTTGCTCACTGTGTTCAAATGTTTTTCAAAAACTTTTTTTAGGTTTTCTTTTAGTTTCCCTCGATGTCTTTCTTTAACACTATCACCGTCATCTAATTCCTTTTTGTACAGTAGTAAATTTTCTAGCAAATCTTCTGTTTCAGAATCATCTGAAAAGCACACGTCTAGCAATTCTCGCAAATCTTCTATTAGGTTATCCTGTGAGCATAAATAATTTAACATAGTAATTATTAGGTCATATGTTGAGTATACATATTTGGATATGCCACGCTCACGAGATGAAAATATATTCCTAAGTAATTGCAAAGCGTGCGACAAATCGCCATCATCTCCAAAAATATGGATGATTTGCTCGTCCGAACTCAAAGTTACAGAAAAAAGTTCTTCAAAATAATCTTTGAAATGTTGAATTTGAGTTTTTTCTTCTGACTTTGGTTGAACATAGTAGCTCAAAATAGTTTCTGAAAATTTATCTACATGATTTAAAGTTAAATCATATTCTTTCCAATATTGAATTATAAGTTTTTCAAAAATTTCACGCTCATATGTATTAATAGTATATTCTTGGGCAAGTTTTAACCCCCAAAGCAAGAGGGCTGACCTTTCGCCATCATCTGTACATAATTTAAATCTGAGGTTGAAGGCGTATAGTCGTGGTACTATGTGTTCTTGATTTTTAGCAACATATTCGAGAATTTTTGGGTCTACTGTGGGTAAATATTTTTCATATATATCATGACTTATTGAGAAATCAGAATGCCATTCAATAGGCGATTTAGAGTATTTATCTGTTAAGTCTTTTACCATATGAAAACCACCATGCTTACTCATGGCAACTAAGCAATCTAGTCGTAGTTTAGTAGGTTCATGTTTGGAGTTTATGGTTCGACGAATTTGATCTAATACAGAAGTATCGCCACGATGATTCTTTAACAAGTAATTTGCCGCATGAAATCCATAGTTGGGATATAAATCCAACATGCAAAGTGCAGCTTCCTTATTCGATTCGCTTGCAACTGTAAGTCGATAAAGGGAAAATGCTGCTTCACGAGGGTTTTCAAATGTATCCTCCGTGCAACAACATACTTCGCAATCTGTTTCAACATTTTGACTTGCTCTTAATAAGCCTGACAGTTCAATTTGCCGTTTTTGTTCTGCTAGATCATTTTGGCGTTTTGTCTCCAATCCCGACAGAGATTTTTTGAGTTTAATAGCCAAGTGCTCTTCTGACATTCTGCGTAAACAAATAAGTTCCGTTTTTTGTCCATTCCGATCAAGTTTCAGTTTTTCAAGCTCATCGTCAATTAGCCGAAGTGCGTGTTTTGCAGAATTGAAATCTGGTACAAAAACATACATATCATCTACATAACGAACCATATGATAATTTTCTTGTTTCCTGATTATGTTATCAATTGGAAGTAAAAATATATTTGAAATGTAATCAGAAGTTTCATACCCAACGGGAATCCCTTTGCTTTCTCCATCTTCCCATTTTGAAAGGCAACCAGAAAGCAAGGTCACAATTTGACCATCTGGCAAATATCGGCAAAGCACAGATTTTAATAACACATGGTCAATATTGTAGAAAAATGAACTAATATCTGTCTTTACAAGCCAGGGTTCGGTGTATTTCCCAAGATACTCATGCCTTTTCTGTAGGACTCTTTTTCTAAACTGCTCATACTGTCCTAAGATTTTTTCTTCAGATTCATCATCTCTGTCAAGCGTCATATTGAAGGTTCTTTGAAACACAAAATCATTATTTTGAGCAGGGATGTGGGATGGTTTGGTGGGAATTGAAGAATATAATCTACCTTGCGAATTCAATTCCCATATAGGCTGATATGAGTGCCAAATCAAGCGATTACCCAGGGCTTGATAGACAATCCGGTTATCCATACTCAGAAACGAAAATCTTCTGCGTGTTCTATCTTGCTTAGGCTTATAAAAATAATTCGCTTGAGAAGGTGTGTATTCTTTTGCTAATCGGTCATGTATCAACCGCAAATGTGTGTCATTGTATTGTCCAGAAGCATAAATTTCGGTTCCAACCCAATCCTTTGTTTCAAATCGCATCGAATTTCGAACACGTCGCCAAGCTAATTTTAGATTTTCAATATCAGCAAATTCATCAAATAAGGATTGTGGCGTATTACTTGAAACCATTTAAAACTCTATTTCTGCAATCTGGTCAATATCAATCTGGAAGTCATCCAAATCAATAATATCATCATAATCAAGTTCTAACTCATCAATTTTCCCCGCAATACGTCCTCTATCACACAATGAGCGATAGATGCAGAATTTACAGCGTCGTTCATCGTCTGTGAGAGGGAATGTCTGGCTTTTATCAATGTCGTCAATGAGTTGCCGTAAATAGGCTTCGTCGGCTTCAAATTGTGCCTGACTATAGGGGAATCGTCGTGTTTCGCCATCGTGCGCCGCGTACCAGTAAACGATCTCAATTTGTTCGGGTGCAATCGACTTGCCTCCGTTGAGATATGCCGCTCCTTTTGCTACCACATAGCGATAAACCCGCGTCTGTAAACGTTTTTCGAGTGAAGCGGGTTTCGGGATATGGCGTGATGTTTTCCAGTCGATAATCTTGATGCTATCACCAACTGCCAGCAGGTCAATTTTTGCCAGCAAACCATAATCTCCAAGCGGGATTGTCAGTGTTTTCTCAGGATGACGATTCTCCGGCACGCCATCCAGCCCATTTTTGAGATAGGTCTCGAACCAGACTTTTACTTCATCGTCCCGGATGCGAGAAAGTAATAATTCTGCCGGAATGCCGATTTGATGTTGATGGATCAGCAGATGAAAACGACTACCCTGTTCCATGCGTCGCTCAAATTCCAGCATGTCATCGACTTCCGGCGCAGGAAAACGCTGTTTCAGCAAATATTTCAACTCAAAGCGGCGCGGACAATCTACAAAATCTTGTAAACTGCTCTGACTGAACATGAAATCATCGGGTAAATTGCCCATTTATGCCTTCTCCATCTGATTTTCCCACCAGGCACGAAGATGTGTCACCGGCTTCGATTCAATTTGTTCACCGCGTCGCCCGGTGTTCCATGTGATAATCAAGTCACTTTTTGCGCGGGTAATCCCCACATAAAGCAAACGCAATCGCTCGGACGCATATTCGATCCGGGCTTCTTTCGATGCGACACCCTCTTTGTATTTTGAGTTGTTCACCAGCGCATCCAATTGTGCTATTGCTTCTGCATCCAGATTCAAATCGTCACGGATGAAAAAACGCTCGCCAATAAAACTATCGAAGGGGTCAGCAGAAGGGTAGTCATAATTATTTGCCGACATCAAATAGACTCTATCCCATTCAAGCCCTTTTGCTTTGTGCATCGTCGTCACCGTGACTTTGCCTTTGTGTTTTTCGGGGTCGAAGGCATCATCATCTTCACTGATTCCGGTGAAATTGCGTTGTCCCTTTGCGATAGCATTTAATTCAGCTGTATATTCCGGCAAACGTGCTTCCGGTTGATTATCCGCGAATCGGCGTAAATAGAGCGCGACACTATACGCGGTTGCAATGTCGGTATCGGTGCGGAATAAATCACCACTGACCGTCAATAATAACTGGTCAACAGGTAAATCTGCCGCATTTTGCCAGCGACGAACCAGCATTCGAAATTCTTTGAGATGCTCAACTAAATCAGGGTTATCGCCAGCCTGTTCATCCAGCCAATCCGTCAAAATAGGGGAAATATAATCTTCGACATGCTGGAGTTTGCGTAATTCTTTCGCCACATTTTCGATGCTTTTTTCGGCTTCTTCATCGCCGCGTTCATCCCGCCGCCAGACATGATAACACATTGCCAGCGTGCGACTATCTTTGGGGTCGGTGAGATATTCCAGAATGCGTGCCAGCGAGCCGACAATCGCCCGTGTGCCGCTAGTCGAGCGTAAATTTTCCACATAAGGCAGATTCGCACGGCGCAATTCCTGAACCATCTTCGCGCCGATACTATTAATCGGTAGCAAGACAGCGCATGTTTTATCTTCGTTTTCTGGCAACCATCGCCTCAATGAATTGATGATGGCGTCCCGTTCTTCCTGAGCGGTGTATTTTTCAGGGCGCAAATGAATCTGTTCCGGCTTATCCGGTGGATTGCCCTGTGGATCGCCTTCCGGGGTGGGTTCGATGAAAGGTTTATCCAGCGGCTTTTTTGCTTTGATTTCCGGTATCGGATGCTCAAGTGACCAATCAATCAATTCATTTGCAAGGCGAATGATGCTTTCTGTGCTGCGTCCCGAGTTGGGCAATGTTTTCCCGACAACATCATTGCGGTCAATGAAATTTCGTAGCAATTCGGGATTTGCTGTGGTGAATGTCTCGTAAATCGCCTGATTCGGATCACCTACCCGCACCCAGTTACCATCGTTTCCGGTGAGTTTGCCGAGGATTTCTTCCTGTAATTTACTGCTGTCCTGAGCTTCATCTTCTAAAATATAGGGGAATCGTCTCCGCAAGCGTAATAGATAATCACCATCAACCGTTAAAACTTTGAGCGCCAATCGAATCAAATCCTGAAAATCGACTGCCCCGCGATAACGCAAGCCCCGTTCGTACTGTTCATAGATTTCATAGCACATGGTCGCCAGTGGTAAATGTGTTTTATTGGATTCAACAATTTCGCGCATTTGCTCTACCGGAATTTGCATGTCTTTCGATTGCCGGATAAAGCTCATCGCCATACTTTTGACTGAATCTACCCAACGATTATTACGTGTGTAATTATCAGAATAATGCTCGTTGGTCAGATAGTGGTCGGGGGCTTCGGGGTTGGCTCTCACCCATGCTTCAACGGCTTCTTGCAGGATGTTATCGGCTTCGCGTTCATCAATGACTGTAAAATCATCAGCTAAACCTGCCATTGAGGGACGTTCGCGCACAATATCATTTGCCAGACCGTGCAAGGTTCGCACCCGATAGCCTAATCCTGGCAGCAGATTAAATTCTTCCCGCAGATACTTCGCCATTGATGCCGAAAAATTCCCGACAGCCGATTTCACCAGAGTCACAATCAGGATTTCTTGATTATCCTCTAATTCAACTGCTGCGACCAATTGTGCCGCTAAATAAGATAATGTTGCTGTTTTTCCACTACCGGGAACAGCCGCTATTCCCATTTTGCCGGATTTGTACTCAAGGATTTCTGCCTGTTTCGGGCGTGGTTTAAACATGGGCTTCATCCTCCCGGCGTAAGCGACGTAACATATTCTGAATTGCCATCAATAAAGGACCCCGTTGCTCATAACCCTGTTCGCCGAATTCACTGAATCCAGGGTAAATTTGCTTGCGACAACGGCGAATCAAACCAAGTGCCAGATAAGATAATGTCTCCTGATTGGCGAGATATTCATCCATATCTGTCCATTCTCTGCCATCATCCCATTGCCGGCTCAACACATAAGGATGGGTTAGCGGTTGATACAGTCGTTGCGCCCATCCGGGAGAACCGACATTTAACCAGAATTGATAATCGACAGGCTGGTTGCTCAGCAGGAATGTATATGCCGGAGCAATTAGAACTGCTTTTTTATCGACTTCCCAATCGCGGATATACTGATTCGCGATTACGCCCGAATCCACCATTTTGATGTATTCACTGGAAATATCATCGCGTCCGGGTTCAATTTGACTGACTGCCTGACGGAAATTACGCGCCGAGTCAATCAGATTTGCGGCGGTATTGGCGGCATCAAAATTATCGTAAAAGCCAAATTTGGGTTGAGATAAGACTTCTCCGAATAATTTGCTGAAAAATACATCAATTGGAATATCTTCTCCCTCTTGATAAGCCACAATCCAGTTGCGGAGGTCTTCATAGCGATTACCTGCATCAAAGGTGATACGCGCTTGAACCTTCTCATTTTGAATGTTGGCAAATGAATGCATCAATCCAGCTTTATAGAGTACGTCGGCTAATAAACGCGCCCTGATGAGGTCTAAGCCAGAAATAGAGGAGGTCAGTGCATAAGCTAAATCATATGGACTGGCAATTAAATTCCATTGGGGATGCGCGACTTTTGCCAGAGTCAGCAATGTGCGGGTGGCGGGTTCATCTCTTAATGCCCGTGATGGACGATGCGAACGATTCGGAACATCCAGCTCATTCAGGCGGGTTTGTAGAGAGAAGCGTAGTGCATCCGGCAAAAATGGCGCAAGAATGACAATTTCTTCTGGTGGTACGCCATCATTGTGAACCAGTGCTGCAACATTCTCTGCTGCCCAATCAATCATCTGCGGGTGATAACGATTATCTGCATAAACAATAGCTTCACGGGCATCAGAATTTTCCGGTTTTTCTTCGTCGATTTTTCTATCCAGACTAATTGCCATTTCGACCTGAAAGGCTTTGAGGTCATCGGACATCACACGGTGATTATCCAGTGTGATATGCAGATCACAGATGTTACGCAGTTCATAAGCATTAAGCGGGTCAGCACCGAGAAAACGACGATACCCGGCTTCACTATCATAGATAATCAAAGCTGAATCACAGTGCGGAATCCAATCATGCAATAAATCATGAGTCGCAGGCGCATCTTCCTCAATGTTATCAACAATCAAGTGTCGATATTGTTTGATGTAGTAATCCCGTACAGTTTGATGATTGCCCCATAATTCACGGAAGAGTTCCAATTGCAGCGAGAAATCAAGCATCACATGTTGATAACACAATTCACGGAAGAGATTTGCGCTTTCCTGTGCATCATCATAGATATGTTTTTGTTCGACTTCTCCGCGCCAGGCAGATTTGAGTTTTTCCGCTAGTTTGTCGGATGGAAAACCCACCAGTGCCGATTTATTCAGGTTATCGACAATTTGTGTGTAAAGACGATTGCGGCTTATTGTCAGACTATTGAAAAAATCCTGCCGTTCGATTTCCGGTTCAACAAAGCGGGTCATATAATATTGAACCAGTTCCAGACTCAAGAAATGAGGGCGCTGTACGGGTTTATCTTTTTCGACATCCCCGGCAATCAGCGGAAAAAATAAATCGACAGTCTGAAATGCCAGCTTACCCAGTGTCGTCGTTTGAATGTCACCGCCCGTTTCGACCCGTGAGCGTTTGAGGGCATCAACATAAGGCAGAGCAAGTCCGGCTTGCGGCACAATCACAAGAATCGAATCTGCCGGGACACCATCTCTGATGAGTTGCTTTACCCGTTCGATCCCTGCTGTTGTTTTACCCGTTCCGGCAATGCCATCCAGGAAAATTTTCTTGTCAAAATTGTCTTTTGCGACATCGCGCTGGGCTTTTAATAAATTCATGGGAAAATCCACTGTTTCGCCAATACAAACGAACATTCGTACTGAAATTATAGCGGATAGTCTTAGATTTGCTATTTTTGACGTGGATTTGTAGGGGCGCAATATATTGCGCCCACTTTAAGAAGTAATAGATTATCCGCCGTATGCGTTGGGGGTGTCGGTGATATTTGCGTTGATGTAGGGTTCTTCTTCTTGAATTTCGAGAACAGCCTCTTCATCAAGCACAGTTTGCCCTTTGTGATAAAGGGTGTCGTTAAAGGCATCATAACGATAACGACGGCTTACCCATGCAGGACGTTCATCCAGTCCGGCACGCGGGTGAAGAAAAACAGCATGAAATTGAATAGCTTCTTCTTCCATCATGATAATTTGATCGACAATCCATACCGGAGCATATTGTTCCAGGTGGGATTTTGATTTTGCATCACGTTTCGCGAGTAATTCCTGTGCAGTATTTTCGCTTAAATATGGCATAAAGTACGTCCCTCATTCTGAGCAGTATTTAGTGCTGCATTGTATCCTTACATCTCACAATCGACAAGCAAATATTTCATGATTATGCTTGAAGTGGCTTATTGTACGAAGGATCTTATGTATGCGACTGCGCTGGATAGTCATTCTACCTGTATTGATGTTTGTTCTGAATGTATTTGCACAGGACACGATTGCAACCGATATACTGAATCAAGTTAATAATGTACGCCAGGAAATGGGATTTGTACCACTATATTTCAATGGTGCATTGCAATCTGCTGCCCAACAACATAGTGACGATATGGCACAGGCTGACCGTTTGTCGCATGTTGGGACAGATGGCAGCCAATTTTGGGAAAGAATGCAGGATAATGGCTATGTTTTGAGTGCCGGAGCAGAGAATGTACTATCGCGGGGTGATAATTCTGCGGAAGGGGCATTCCAGCAATGGTATAACAGCGAACCGCATCGCTTGAATATGCTCAGTGCAGATTATGTTGAAATCGGCATTGCCTATGCCAGAGCAGACTCAGGACGGTTCTATTTCACGATGGTATTGGGCGCTCGCTCTGATTTTGTCACACCGACTTTAACGCCAACTGCAACGGTGACGCCAACAAATACAATGATTCCATCAACGGCAACTGCCACAGCAACGATTCAGCTTGCACCGACGACTGTTCCCACTATCCAACCAACAAATACAGCGATTCCAGTTCAAGTAACAGCGACAAATACTGTAAACCCGCAGCCAATTGTCACCAATACGCCAATTCCAACAGCAACTGAATATATTCCGCCGGATATTCGTTTGGAGTACGATGAGAATAGTCTGGTGCTTATCAATGTTTCCGGTGGTGTGCTGAATCTTGCCAATCTCATTTTTGAGAGTGATAGTGGCGTGATGGCTTCCTATCGCTGGAACACTGAATTTTTATCGCAACCTCTATCCGGTTTTACCAATGGGGATTGCTTACAGGTCTGGACACTGGATGTTAGTTATCTGAATACCCCGGATGATTGCCGCTATCGACATGCCTGGATAGCTGTCGCTGATGATGCGGTTTTCTGGCGCAATGCTGACTTTTTCACAGTTCGGAACAGTGAGAATCTTGTCGGGATTTGTGCAATAGAAGCAGGTGAGTGTGAGGTAAATTTATCGACTACGGCAGAAGATATTACAGTTGTGAACCCTGTTACATTTGGCGAAATTCCCGATTTACGGCTCGAATTTCCTGATAGTAGCTTTACGCTCATCAATGTTTCGGGACGGTCACTCGATTTAACAGGACTTGCCTTTAGAAGTGAGTCAGGACTGGTGACAATCGAAGAATGGGATAATGGATTTCTGTCTCAACCCCTGAGTAACTTTGGTGATGGGGGATGCCTGCAAGCATGGACAGTGAATCAGAGTGAACAATCACCACCGGAACGATGCAGGATTCGTCATGCCTGGATTCTGGTGACTGATTCAGGGGATTTCTGGCGAAATGCTGATGTTTTCAGTGTTGAACGCTATGGAAATTTGATTGCAAGCTGCCAGATAAGCGATAGATTTTGTACGCTGGCACTACCGGATAATTGATTAAATTAAAACGGGGCGCTGCAAAACGCCCCATCCGCAAAATCAACTGTTTGATAAAAATTATTCGCTAGCGGTATCTCCCCCGCCAACGAAGCGTTTCAGTAATTGCGCGTAGGCGAAGTATGCTACAACGCCAATGACGGCGGTAATCGCGGTGATTATGATGGAGGGCATCATTAATTCACCAATACCAAGACCGGCTTCTCCAAAGTCTGATGTGAGTGCCATGGGTGCGGCGATGCTGACGACAAATGCGGTGATTGTTACAACAATAACACCGTAACGGAAGAGATTTAAACGTCCTTCTATGTCAGATTGTTTAATCATATTGCACCTCTATTAATTATAGTTTTATATATCATGGGAGATATATACCATTAATGATAATAAAATTCTCTTTCGAAATGAATTAAGGTTTTATATCCGTTCGATTTTATGTTAAGTGTGAAACAACTGTGGGATGAAATTCAGGAGGAATTATGTGGAGGAGACAGCGTATTCTGCCTCCATGCTTCTTAGATTACAGGTAGTAACTGCGTTTCTTAGGCTGGCTGTTTTTCGCGATCCAGGCATATACGAAATATGAGACTACGCCTGCAAGCAATGCTGCACCTGTTACGATCAATGATGGGATGAATACATCACCGATGGTGAGATTTGTCGTGTTATTGACTCCAGCAGTGATTGAAACAGGCATGTACAGACTGATAGTGAAGGCTGTAACAGTGACAGCTAAAATTGCATAACGATAAATTCGTAATTGTCCTTGAATGTTTGCTTCATATTCCATGATTTCAACTCCTGGTATGAGATGCGAAAGTCGCTTAATTGACATGATATACATACTATATGTTGAGTTGATAATTTTTAACAATTAAGATTTGAATCCATTGTAAATTAACGATTGTTTTTCTGTACGAATTGCGTTATTATCTCGAACCATGAATAAACAAACACACATGAGCAACCGTCGTCGTAACCGTCGCAGCCTGACTATCAGTCGGGAGTTTTGTGTTAGCGGTTAGCATCATGTGATAGCATCCAACGAAACGCACAACCCTCGACTGACTTTTCAGCCGGGGGTTTTTTGTTTGGCAGATTGCACAGCCTATCCTGTCGCAATCAACAACAGCAAATCGGTTCAGGATGTTTTACGATATGTCTAATATTTCAATCAACAGGAGTTAAGAAATGCAACCCAAAGGCAAAGTCAATAAAGTGGTACTCGCTTACAGTGGTGGACTTGATACCTCTGTCATTGTCCCCTGGCTCAAGCACAACTATGGCGACTGTGAAGTCATCTGTATGACGGCTGACCTCGGGCAGGAAGAAGAACTGGATGGGCTTGAAGAAAAAGCGCTGGCATCCGGTGCAAGTAAGCTATACATTGAAGATTTACGTGAAGAATTCCTCACAGACTATGTTTTCCCCACCCTGAAATCCGGCGCAGTCTATGAACGTGAATATCTGCTCGGGACATCATTTGCCCGCCCGATTATTGCAAAACGGATGGTCGAAATTGCTGAAATTGAAGGGGCTGATGCTGTTGCACACGGCTGTACAGGCAAAGGTAATGACCAGGTACGCTTCGAATTGACTGTGATGGCACTCAACCCGAAACTCAAGGTGATTGCTCCCTGGCGCGAATGGGATATTCGGAGTCGCGAAGATGCACTTGCCTACGCTGAAGAATTCAATATCCCGGTCACACACACCGAAAAAGACATTTACAGCCGTGACCGCAACATTTTCCATCTCTCGCATGAAGGTGGTCTGCTTGAAAATCCCTGGAATGAGCCCGAATCCAGCATGTACCAATTATCAGTAAGCCCGGAAGATGCGCCTGACGAAGCGGAGTATGTTGAAATTGGTTTTGAAAAAGGGAATCCGGTTAGCCTCAATGGACAGGAGAGTACCGCCGTTGAAATCTTCAAACAACTCAATGTACTTGCTGGCAAACACGGTGTTGGACGGATTGACATAGTAGAAAATCGGCTTGTGGGTATGAAAAGTCGGGGTGTGTACGAAACCCCGGCAGGAACAATCATTCGCCGCGCCCATCAAGCACTGGAAAGTATCTGTCTCGATAAACACACTATGGGCTACAAAGATCAGCTTGCCGTCAAATACGCTGAACTGGTTTATAACGGCATGTGGTTTACCCGCCTCCGTGAAGCATTGGATGCCTTCATCGAAGTGACACAGGAACAGGTTACAGGGACAGTGCGTCTCAAACTCTATAAAGGCAATATCATTGTTGCCGGACGCAAATCACCATACAGCCTCTATCGCGAAGATTACGCATCCTTCGGTGAAGAAGATGTCTACAATCAGGGCGACGCACATGGCTTCATCCAGTTGTTCGGTTTACCACTGAAAGTAGAAGCATTGCTCGATATTGAAGGTGGCAAAGAAGTTCGCTGGCGGACACCCGACTACAGCAAATTCAAACGCGATTAATGTAATGTCCTGAATAGGATTGTGATTATGTAGGGGCGCAACATGTTTGCGCCCCTACTATTTTTGTTCAATCGGGTTTTTTATGTGGCAACACCTGTTACACTAGCATCAAAATTATTGGTATAGATACGTTGAGAGGATAGGCATGGCACTCTGGGGAGGTCGTTTTGCAGAAGGACCTGATAATACCTTACGGAAATTGAATGATAGTCTGCGATTTGATGTGCGTCTCGCCCGTTATGACATCATTGGTAGCATGGCTTACGCGAAAGCAATTCAAAAAGCTGGCGTTATCACAGACAAGGAATGTGGACGTATTCGCGGTGGTCTGAATTATGTTCTGCAAGAATTCGATGAAGATAAATTCGAATTTGCAGAAGGGGATGAAGATATTCACACGGCGGTAGAGCGTCGTTTGACTGAATTAGTCGGGGATGTCGGCGGAAAATTACACACCGGACGTAGCCGGAATGACCAGGTTGCTACTGATTTTCGTCTGTGGACTATGGATGCGCTTGATGAAGTTGATAACCTTTTGTACGCGATTCAGATTGCAATCGTTACACAGGCAGAGCAACATACAGAAACGCTGATGCCGGGATATACCCACCTGCAACCTGCACAACCGATTACCGCCGCACACTGGCTGATGAGCTTCTTCTGGATGCTGGCGAGAGACCGTGAGCGTATTCAGCAAATTCGTGTTAGAACAGCGCAATCGCCACTGGGTTCAGGCGCTTTAGCAGGAAATCCTTTCGATGTTGATCGCGAAGCACTGGCAGATGATTTGAAATTTGACGGCATCATGATGAATAGCCTGGACGCTGTCAGTGACCGGGATTTTGTTGCAGAAACCCTGTTTGCTATCGCACTTGCAAGTACTCACCTGAGCCGTTTTGCAGAAGATGTCATTATTTATAGTAATCCGTCTTTTGGATTCATTACACTCAGCGATATGTATAGTACAGGTAGCAGTTTGATGCCACAAAAGCGTAATGCTGACCCGATGGAACTTGCACGCGGTAAGGTCGGACGTCTGGTCGGGCATGTTGCCGGATTTTTGACGACACTCAAAGGTTTGCCATCTACCTACAACAAAGATTTGCAGGAAGACAAAGAATCACTTTTTGATGCTTTCGATACAATGGAGCTTTTGCTACCTGTTGTTGCCGGAGTTATTCAGACCTTGCAACTCAATCCAGAAAAAATGCGTGCCGCTCTGCTGGAAGAGCTACTTGCGACAGATTTAGCAGATTATCTGGTGCGAAAAGGGATGCCATTCCGTTCAGCACATCATGTCGTCGGGGAAGTGGTGCAATATTCAGCACAACATGGCGTACAAATGTCAAAAATCGAATTATCTGTTTTGCAGAACATCGACGAAACCTTTGAATCTGATGTCGCCGATGTTTTTGACTTTGATTTAGCCGTTACCCGTAAACGTGCAATTGGCGGGACTGCGCCGGAAGCCGTCAAGCAACAAATCGAAGCGGCAAAGGTACTTATCGCTCTTGATGAGGTTGATGAATAGGCGTTCTCATTTTTCATTAATATGAATTGTTGCTATTGCACAAAATGTACAAGATTTCGTTGTCAACTTTTACGAACTTGTACAAATTTGCACCAATTCATTGACAGAGTTAGGTGAGTAAGTTATTTTGTTGGCAATGTTATCAAGAAAAAACGGCGAAAAGAAACACATGCGTCAAGCAATCACCAACCTTAGCATTATTATTGTCGTACTCGTCCTCGTGCTTATTAGCAACGGGTTCTAAATGCTTGGGTGGTGAAATTATCACATGGTTAATCAAAACCTCCCGGGCGGGAGGTTTTTTTTTGCCCTGATTTCAATGTCAACATAGAGGAGTTAGTAAGATGTCAACTGAAATGTATGAATTCCAATCACATAATAGCCCCTGGACTGAGATGTACGATATGCACTGTCAGCGTGAAGATGCTGCCGCAGAAATGTCTATGGCAGACCAACAGGCTGAACAGGAACCTACGCACCATGCGCTTGCTGATGTTTACAACCGTGATGAAACGGATAACAAAAGCAAGCGTTTTTAATTTATAGAGAGATCACACACACGGAGAGGATTACGACATGCCCGATGAAAAAATTTGGATTAACGGCGAAGTCGTCAACTGGGAAGATGCAACAGTACACGTCACAACACATGCATTGCACTATGGTTCAAGCGTGTTTGAAGGTGTGCGTGCTTACGCAACAGACAATGGTCCGGCGATTTTCCGCCTGAAAGCCCATACAGACCGTCTTGTTCAGAGTTGCAAAGTCGCACGAATTGAACTTCCCTATTCAGCAGATGAAATTAACACTGCCATTATAGATACCATCGCACTCAACCAGCATGAAAGCTGCTACATTCGTCCTCTCGTGATGCGTGGCGCAGGTGATTGGCCCACAGGCTTAGAAGGTCGTAAATGCCCGACAGATGTGGTGATTATCACTAAAGAATGGGCAACCTATCTGGGTAAGGATGCGCTCGAAAAAGGCGCGGATGTACAGGTCAGTTCATGGCGACGTATGGCTCCTGATACTCATCCGGCGATGGCAAAAATCGGTGGTAATTACATCAACAGCCAGATGATTAAGATGGAAGCTCACGATAACGGCTTCACAGAAGGTATCGCACTGGATGTGAATGGCTATGTCAGTGAAGGTTCAGGCGAAAATATTTTCGTCATCAAAGATGGTGTTGTATACACACCGGGGGATTGGTCATCCATTTTATTAGGGATTACACGTCATAGTATCCTCACCCTGCTAGGTGATTTAGGCTATGAGGTTCGTTTCCAGACATTAGCGCGTGAAATGCTCTATATGGCAGATGAAATTTTCTTCACAGGGACAGCAGCAGAAGTAACCCCTGTGCGTTCTGTAGACCGCATTCCTGTTGGCAGTGGTTCACGTGGACCGATTACAAAAGCAGTGCAGGATGAATTCTTCGCGATCACATCCGGCAAAAAAGAAGATCGTCATAACTGGCTCACCTATGTACATGAAGCTGTTTCGGAGCAATAACCATGCAACTCACCGGTGCTGAAATAATAATGGAATGTCTCCTCCGGGAGAATGTAAAGGTCATGTTTGGCTATCCAGGCGGCGCGATTCTGCCAACATACGATGCCATGACCAAATATTTAGACCGTATGCACCATGTACTCGTTCGTCATGAACAGGGTGCATCTCACATGGCGGATGGCTATGCCCGTGCCACAGGCGAAGTTGGTGTTTGCATCGCAACCAGCGGACCCGGCGCAACTAATCTGATTACGGGTCTGGCAACAGCGATGATGGATTCATCTCCAATTGTTGCTATTACAGGTCAGGTCGGGACAGGCGCAATCGGTTCGGATGCTTTTCAAGAAACTGATGTTACCGGGGCAACCCTTCCTGTCACCAAACACAATTATCTGGTGACGGATGTTGAAGAACTTGCTTATACCATTAAAGAAGCATTTTATATCGCCCGTTCAGGTCGTCCGGGTCCGGTGCTGATTGATATTCCGAAAGATGTTCAGAATGCCGTAACCGAATTTATCTATCCCGAAGAAGAAATTGTTTTACCTGGATACCAGTTGCCATCACCTGCAAGTGATAGTGAGATTGCAGCAGCATTAGAACTCATTCACAATGCTGAACGTCCGGTCATCCTTGCCGGACACGGTATTACATTGTCAGGCGCGGGTCATGAATTGCAGGAACTCGCAGAAATTGCGAATATTCCGATTGCTCAAACCCTGCTGGGTAAAGGCTGTATTCCTGAAGAACATCCTCTTGTTATCGGCTGGATGGGAATGCACGGGGATGCCTGTGCCAACCATGCGATTCAAGAAGCAGATTTGCTGATAGCGCTTGGAATGCGTTTCGATGACCGTGTAACAGGAAATTTGAAAACCTATTCACCGAACAGCAAGAAAATTCACGTTGACATTGACCCATCCGAACTCGGAAAGAATGTTCCGGTTGATGTGGGTATCAACGGGGACTTGAAAACCGTCATCGGTCAATGGCTGCCAGGCTTGAAACAATGTTCGCATCCAGAATGGTTGAATCGTATCCGTGACTGGCAGGAAGATTCCCACGAACGCGACATTCTCAATCATGAATCCAATGGCAAATTGCTGACTGCACAGGTTATCAATGACCTCTGGAAATACACTGACGGAAATGCTCTGACAGTGAGCGACGTTGGTCAGCACCAGATGCTCGAAGCACAATATTACCCGCATCAACGTCCTGCCATGATGTTGACCAGTGGTGGTCTCGGCACAATGGGATTCGGTTTCCCAGCTGCTATCGGTGCGAAATTCGGTAAACCGGAAGAAGAAGTCTGGGCAATCGTTGGTGATGGTGGCGTTCAGATGACAATCTGTGAGATGGCAACCGCCCGTCAGGAAAATATCAATGTTAACCTGGCAATTATCAACAACAATTTCTTAGGAATGGTGCGTCAGTGGCAGGAACTCTTCTACGATAAACGCTACAACGCAACACCGATGTTCTCACCTGATTTCTGCAAACTAGCAGAGGCTTACGACATCCCGTCGATGCGCGTAACGAGCCGTGACCAGATTGAAGAATCGGTTGAATTCGCCCGTAGCATTGATGGTCCGGTACTGATTGAATACATGGTCGAAAAAGAAGAAATGGTTTATCCGATGGTGGCTTCCGGTGCAGATTTGCACGATATGAAACGCCGTCCGAAACCCGGAGAGGAAGTAAAACAATGACCCCGCATACCCAGACACGCGAAGGCAAGACAACGATTGTTGCACTGGTCGAAAATAAGCCGGGTGTTCTCAACCGGGTCGTGAGCCTGTTTCGTCGCCGTGCATTTAACGTGGACAGTTTGACTGTTGGACGCACACATAAAGAACATGTCTCGCGCATGACGATTGTGGTGGATTCAGCAACAATCAGTCCGTACCGGGTTAAAGCCAATCTTGAAAAATTGATCAATGTCATTGATGTTCAGGTACTCACAAACGACACACCACATGTTAGTCGTGATCTGGTACTGGTCAAAGTACGTACAGATGGTGCAGAACGTTCCAATGGTGTAACGGGTGTTTGCGAACGTTATCCGGCGAAAATCATTGATATCGGACCCGATGTAGCAATCATCGAAATGTCCGGTACAGAAGATTTAGTCGAAAAATTTGTCGATGAACTGCGTCCTTTTGACATTGTTGAACTGGTACGCACGGGTCTGGTTGCAATGGGACGGGGTACACGGATTCAGGATACGGATTACGAACCTGTCAAAGTGAAAAATGGTAATGGTGTCTACAAGACAACTGTATAATGTGTGACTGATGCCGGGGCGCGGAAATCGCCCCGCTTAAATTACTAAACATATCTAATGAGGGAAGTCCTAAATGGCAAAGCTTTACTACGATAACGATGCAGATTTATCTTTACTTGAGGGATCAACGATTGCAGTCATTGGCTATGGTAGCCAGGGACATGCACATGCGCTCAATGCTCATGAAAGCGGCATGAAAGTGGTTGTCGGCTTACATGAAGGCAGCAAAAGCCGTGAAAAAGTCGTCGCTGACGGATTAGAAGTTTACACAGTGGCAGAAGCAACCGCGATGGCTGATGTCGTCATGGTGCTGATTCCTGATACCAGACAGGCTGCTGTCTACAGTGAACATATTGCTGAAAATCTCAAAGATGGCGCAATGCTGATGTTCGCGCATGGCTTTAATATTCACTTTGAACAAATCGTGCCAAAAGACACAGTTGATGTGACAATGGTTGCTCCAAAATCACCGGGGCATCGTGTTCGTGAAACTTATCAGGATGGCGCAGGTGTTCCCGGTCTGGTTGCTGTCGCACAGGATGGTACGGGTAACGCTCATGCACGGGCACTGGCTTACGCAAAAGCTATCGGATGTACCCGCGCAGGTGTTATCGAAACCACATTTAAAGAAGAAACAGAAACTGATCTCTTCGGTGAACAGGTTGTTCTCTGTGGTGGCGCAACAGCTCTGGTACGTGCTAGTTTCGAAACACTGGTCAAAGCCGGTTATCAACCAGAAATCGCGTACTTTGAAACACTGCATGAACTCAAACTCATCGTAGACCTGCTCTATGAAGGTGGTTTGAGCTATATGTGGTACAGCGTGAGCAACACCGCTGAATACGGTGGTTACACTGTTGGCGACCAATTTGAAAATCAGCTTAAAGAAGAGATGGCAGGTGTTCTCAGCCGTATTCAGAGTGGTGAATTCGCCCGCGAGTGGATTAAAGAAAATGAAGATGGTCTGCCCAACTTTGCTGCACGCCGCAAAAATGAACACGACCTGCTGATTGAAAAAGTCGGTGAAGAACTACGTGAAATGATGCCATTCCTGGATGACAAAAAAATCAAGCAGGAATCATAACTCATGAAATTCGTGCGGCATAGTGATGCAACAGCCTTTCGTGAACGGGTAGATGAATTTCTACTGCGTCATGAGGTTGTGCATAATGTCATTCTCGGCATTACATCACGCATCATTCAGCAGGGAGAAGGCTACGATGAAGTATTTCTCGCCCACGTTGAAAATGAAGCAGGTGATGTGGTAGCCGCAGCTATGCGAACTGTGCCGCATGGGGTCATCTTATCCAGAATTACGGATAAAAATGCTATTCTGTTACTGGCAAATGAGATTGCAGATGCCTATGACAATCTGCCATCGGTAGAAGGTCAGGGCGACGATAGTTCACAATTTGCTGAACTCTGGAAACAGCATCACGGGCAAGATTATGCTATTAAGATGGAACTCGGGCAATATCGGCTTGAAACAGTCATTCCGCCACAAAATGTAAGTGGTGAAGCTCGAATTGCTAATGACGACGACTTTGACATGCTGGTTGATTGGCTGATTAAATTCAGTGCAGATACCGGACTCGATAAGAATTTCTACCAGGCAGATGCTGAGGAAAATATCCGGCGAAAACTGGATAAACCGATATTAGGTGGCATTCGTATCTGGATGGATAATGGACAACCTGTTTCGATGGCAGCCGCAACCCGTGAATCGGAAAATGGTGGCAATGTGTCCCTGGTTTATACCCCGCCGGAATTACGTGGACGAGGCTATGCCAGTGCAGTGACAGCGCATGTTAGTCAGGCGATATTGGATGCGGGTAAAAAATTCGCATTACTATCAACCGATATGTCATTTCCGACATCGAACAAGATTTATCAGGCAATCGGTTACAAATTTGTTGGCACACAACGCCGCATTGAATTTGAAAATCGGGATTAGAGGTATTCTCATGGACGATGATGTTGACGTGGATGTAGAAAGGAGGTGATGGCATATGGAAAGTGACCTTATTGACCTTACGGCTTTAATCACATTAAAAACCAAACCTATCACTGAAAAGGAATTCTACAATGAAACGTACATACGATGAAAACACAGTCATTATTTTCGATACCACCCTGCGCGATGGCGAGCAAAGCCCGGGTGCAACCCTGTCCAGCGCTGAAAAACTGGAAATCGCACGTCAATTATCACGCCTCGGTGTTGATGTTATCGAAGCGGGTTTTCCTGCTGCCTCACCCGATGACCTGAAAGCAGTCCAGCGTATTGCTCAGGAAGTCGGTACAGAAGATGGTCCGGCAATCTGTGGTCTGGCACGCGCTGTTGAAAGCGATATTCGCACAGCATGGGAAGGTGTTAAAGATGCGGCAAAACCCCGTATCCATACTTTCTTAGGAACATCACCCTCTCACCTGAAAATGGTTGGTATCACAGAAGAAGAAGGCTTAGAACGTATCCGTAAAGCCGTTACATTAGCAAAAAGCTTCTGTGACGATGTCGAATTCAGCCCGATGGATGCCGGACGGACTGATATGGAATACCTGATTAAAGCTTGTACTGTGGCTGTCGAATGTGGTGCAACAACGCTCAATATCCCGGATACCGTCGGTTATGTCATGCCCACTGAATGGGCAGAAAAACTGGAAAACCTGATTAATGAAACACCCGGTGCAGGACCTGGAAGCGGTGTCGTCTGGTCAGTGCATTGCCATAACGATTTAGGTCTGGCGACAGCAAACACACTGGCAGGTGTCAATGTGGGTGTGCGTCAGGTCGAAGTGACCATCAACGGTATCGGAGAACGTGCCGGTAATACCTCTCTGGAAGAAGTTGTGATGGCAGTCGAAACCCGTAAGAGTTTCTATGATCTGCGGACGAACATCGACACAACACAAATCACCAAAACCAGTCGTATGGTCAGCAATTACATGGGGATGCCGATTCAACCCAATAAAGCGATTGTCGGTGCAAATGCCTTCGCACATGAATCCGGTATTCATCAGGATGGTGTGCTGAAAGCGGCTGAAACCTTCGAAATTATGACCCCGGAAAGTGTCGGTTTGAATCAGAGTAAGCTGGTTCTGGGTAAACACAGTGGACGCCATGCACTGCGTGTTCGCCTGGAAGAACTGGGTTATCCGGTTGAAGGTGATGCTCTGATGCAAATTTTCAAACGCTTCAAAGCAGTTGCTGATGCCAAGAAAAATGTGACCGATGCTGATTTACAGGCATTGATGGCTGATGAATTTGAAAAACCACAGGAATATTTCCGCCTGGGTGATGTACAAATCACCTGTGGCACAATGGGAATGCCAACCGCGACAGTGCGTCTTTTCCAGGGTGAAAAAGAATTCATTCAAGCGGCAGTCGGAACAGGACCTGTTGATGCGGCATACCGTGCGATTGACCAGGTTGTGAATTGTCCCAACACGCTGATTGAATATAGCGTTCATAGCGTCACAGAAGGTATTGATGCCCTGGGTGAAGTGACTGTCCGAATTCAATCACCTGAAGGCAATAAAACGGTTGGTGGCTACGGGGCAGATACTGATGTGATCGTTTCCAGCGTAAAAGCTTATATGGCGGCACTGAATCGGCTTATAGCGATTATCGGATACGGTGATGAGGTACAACCGGAAGGCGAAGCCTCAGCGATTAATTTAACATCATCAAATCAATAGTTGGTAAAAGTAGGGGCAGGCTGTATCCTGCCCGATAAATGTATAAATTGAAGGGAACATCATGACTCAACCGAAGACACTCTTCGAAAAAGTATGGAATAATCATGTGGTTAAACCACAGACAGCAGGAACTCCGGCTGTACTTTATATTGATTTGCATCTCGTGCATGAGGTGACATCACCCCAGGCATTCACTGTGATGCGCGAACGCGGTCTCAAGGTGCGCCGTCCTGACCAGACATTTGGTACGATGGATCATAGCACCCCGACAACACCCCGCAATGCACAGGGTATCATCCCCGTTTTAGACTCACTGGCAGTTAAACAACTCGATATGTTCACCAAAAATTGCGAAGATTTCGATATTCCGATGTACTCCCTCGGAACAGAAAATCAGGGCATCGTGCATGTGATTGGTCCTGAACAGGGTTTGACACAACCGGGCATGACTATCGTTTGCGGTGATAGTCACACCAGCACTCACGGGGCATTCGGCGCACTCGGTTTCGGTATCGGAACAAGTGAAGTCGGACATGTCCTCGCTACACAGACATTGCTCCAGTACAAACCAAAAACAATGGCTATCAAAGTCGATGGTGTTCTGGCTGACGGTGTGGTTGCCAAAGACATCATCCTCGCTGTTCTGGCGAAAATTGGTGTTGGTGGTGGTACAGGTCATGTCTTTGAATATATGGGTAGCGCAATTCGTGCTTTGAGCATGGACGGACGTATGACTGTTTGCAATATGAGCATCGAAGGTGGTGCGCGTGCAGGAATGGTTGCTCCTGATGAAACAACATTCGAATATGTTGCAGGTCGTCCATATGCACCAAAAGGTGACGCATGGGATGCCGCAGTCGCAAAATGGCGTGAACTCCCCACCGATGACGGCGCTGAATTTGATGCAGAAGTTGTCATCACAGCAGATGACCTCATCCCGCAAATCACTTATGGCACAAATCCGGGTATGGGTATGGCAATCAATGGACACGTTCCATCACCATCCGATTTTGCAGAAGTTGATAAACGTGTTGCAATGGATAAAGCCCTCACCTATATGGGATTAGAGCCAAATCAACAATTACTCGGCAAGAAAATTGATGTCGTCTTTGTTGGTAGCTGCACAAACTCCCGTATCAGCGATTTGCGCCAGGCAGCCAAAATGATTGAAGGTCGCAAAGTTGCTGACGATGTTCGCATGATGGTTGTTCCGGGCAGTCAGCAGGTCAAGAAACAGGCTGAGCAAGAAGGGCTCGATGAAATCTTCAAAGCCGCCGGAGCAGAATGGCGCGAAGCCGGATGTTCAATGTGTATTGCGATGAACGGTGACCAGCTTTCACCGGGACAATATGCAGTCAGCACCAGTAATCGTAACTTTGAAGGTCGTCAGGGCAAAGGTGGACGCACATTCCTTGCAAGCCCTCTGACCGCAGTTGCCGCCGCTGTAAATGGTGCTATCACAGACCCGCGTGAAATGTACGAACAGGTGATGGCATAACCATGACAGATTACTTTGTGGGCACATGGATACTGGATGCAGAATTGTCTGATTATCAGCTTGGCGAACCCCCGAAAACAGGGCTTTACACGATTACAGCCGATGATGCCGCTTACAAAGTAACGATGGAATGGACGACATCGGGAGATGAGGCAATGCGTGCAGATTATGTCTCTATCCCCGATGGTAAACAATACGCCTATGAAGATTCTGATGCAGTTGATTTCGTCTGTACAACCCGTGTCGATGACAAAACACTCGATAGTGAATCTTTCAAAGATGGGAAACGAATCGCATGGGCAAGACGAATTCTATCTGATGACAACAATACAATGACAATCACACAAAGTGGCTCATTGCCCGATGGTGATGAGTTTAACAATGTATCTGTCTACAGAAGAAAAACTGATTAGTTTTGGAGATAGCCGCATGGACGTAAAGCAAGCGATTGAGACAAAACGGGCAGTTCGTCAGTACAGGGATGAGGCTATACCGGATGATGTCATCCGTGAAATTCTGGACACCGCACGCTGGTCACAAAGCAGCAAAAATACACAACCCTGGGAATTTTACGTCATCACTGACAAAGAATTACTTAGCGAACTGAGTCAAACAGGTGATTTTGCGAAACATCTCCCTGACGCTGCCTTTGCAATTGCTCTGGTGGGCACATCAGATCACTATCTGGTTGGATTTGACCTCGGACAGGTTGCGATGTCGTTGCAGTTAATCGCTCATGAAAAAGGCATCGGTTCATGCCCTATATCTTTCCATCGTGCAGAGGATGCCAGGGTTCTACTTGGCATACCGGAAGGCTATTATGTGCGCGTTGGCTTGACATTCGGTTATCCATCACCACAACACAAAACAGCAAAAATGGGTGGGCGTAAATCTGTTGAAGATACGACTCACTGGAATAATTGGTAAAAAGGAAATAGAACATGGAACCCATTAACAAAGTTACAGGCAAAATCGCACCATTGCCAATCAACGACATCGACACCGACCAGATTATCCCGGCGCGTTTCTTGAAAACGACCGATAAAAATGGTCTCGGTAAACAGGCATTTTTCGATTGGCGCTATAACGCCGATGGCACAGATAAATCTGATTTCGTGCTGAATCAACCGGAATACAAAGAGGCAACCGTTCTCATTGCAGGCAATAACTTTGGTTGTGGTTCATCCCGTGAACATGCACCCTGGGCATTGATGGGCATGGGTTGGAAAGCGGTTGTCAGCACGGAATTTGCTGATATTTTCCGCAGCAATTCCCTGAAAAATGGCTTGTTGCCAATCATCGTGGATGAAGAAACCCTGCAACAATTGACCAGTCTCGCAGAGGAAGACCCTGAAACGACAGTCAATATCAGTCTCGAAGACCAGACCATTCAACTGCCGGACGGACGCAAAGTCGAATTCCCGATTGATGAATTCAGCAAAGAATGCTTGCTCAAAGGTGTTGACCAGATGGGCTATCTGCTGAATCTGGATGAAGACATCACAGCATATGAAGAAGCCAACGTCAAACGGGTGAATACACACCAGGCTGTGTAGAGTAAATTAAAAGGGGGAGTTCGCTCCTTCATATTCAGGGTATTTTTGTGACAAAACAGGCTTATGACTATCTCACCTGGCGCGGGGAAAAGTATCAAGTAATTAGAGAAAACTTTTTAGAACCCTATTTGCTTGAAAACTACCCCATCAGACCGAACAAAACAGGTGGTACGACTGACCTTTATAGAGGTTACATAGCTGAATTAGAAGTAAAAGATGCTCAACTCTATCTAACAAATCTGGATGTTTACTTCATGGATAAACCTTATCCTGATTTAGGAAACAATGCGCCGGAAGGAATCGGTGAAATTGCCAGATATGAAGGAATGACTGAAAGAATATATGGCACAGGACTTATAGTCATTGCACAGGATTTTATCGGACATTGGGATGGCTTTGGGAATTTACACAGGTTCAGAAAATTAATCCGTTTTGATTTTGAGAACGGTCAACCGAAACAAATTAGAGATTTTTCTTCAGAAGCAGAGAAGTTACGGAAACCATATATTAAGTATCTGCATCCGACGAGAAAAGAAGTTGAAGAAACATCAGGTTTTTCACAAAAAATACTCAGGTCAGATGATTTATCGAGTTAATTGGACTCACTCATAGGAGAACACAACAATGAATCAGTACGTACACATCTATGATACAACCCTCCGGGATGGGACACAGCGCGAAGGTATTTCTTTATCTCTGGCGGATAAAATTCGAATTACGAAACTGCTGGACGAAATGGGTGTGGCGTATATTGAAGGTGGTTGGCCCGGTAGCAATCCCAAAGATGCGGCTTATTTCGAGGAAGTCCAGAATCTCGATTTAAAACATGCAAAAATTGCGGCGTTTGGTTCGACCTGCCGTAAAAATAGCGACCCTGCCGACGATGCTAATATCAAGGCTTTAGTCGATGCCAATACGCCTGTCGTGACTGTTGTTGGTAAAACGTCGATGCTGCATGTGACCGATGTGCTTCAAACCACGCCGGAAGAAAATCTCCGCATGATTCGTGAGAGTCTGACTTATCTCAAGTCACTCGGTAAAGAAGTCATCTATGATGCGGAACACTTCTTCGATGGCGCAAAACTCGATATGGAATACGCCTTCGATACCGTTAAAGCGGCGATGGAAGGTGGCGCAGATGTCATCGTTCTATGTGATACCAACGGTGGCTCAATGCCCTGGGAAGTCGCTGATTATGTGCATCGCATCCAGAGTATCTTCCCTGATGCCAATATCGGCATCCATACCCATAATGATAGTGAACTGGCTGTAGCGAATAGTCTCGCCGCAGTCAAAGCAGGTGTGATACAGGTACAGGGAACAATCAACGGCTACGGTGAACGCTGTGGCAATGCCAATCTCTGTAGCATCATCCCGGATTTAGTTCTCAAAATGGATGTGCCTTGCTTGCCGGAAGAAGACTCGCTCAAACATTTGACTTCTCTATCACGCACGGTTGCTGAAATTGCTAATCTCGCGCCGGATAATCACCTTGCTTATGTCGGGAAAAGTGCTTTCGCTCATAAAGGGGGTATCCACGTTGCAGCAATTCGTCGCAATGTCGATAGCTATCAACACATTGACCCTGAACTGGTCGGCAACGAAATGCGTGTGCTTGTCTCTGACTTGAGTGGACGTGGTAATGTGCTCAGTAAAGCGGAAGAACTCGGTCTTGATGTCAGTAAAGATGAAGCTGTTCAGGTGCTTGAAGAGATTAAAGAACTTGAAAATGAAGGTTATGTCTTTGAAGGGGCAGAAGCCTCAATCGCGATTCGTCTGCACCGGGCAAAACCGGATTATCAACCAATTTTTGAGTTAGTCGATTTCACCACACTCACTGAAGACCGCAGAGGGCGCGGGCATCTGGCAGAGGCAATGGTCAAATTAGATGTGGACGGTGATGTAGTGCATACTGCCGCAGAAGGCAATGGTCCGGTTAATGCGCTCGATATGGCATTGCGTAAGGCACTCATGCCACAGTATCCCACAATTGCCGAATTCCAACTGGTCGATTATAAAGTACGTATCCTGGATAGCGATAGCGCGACGGCAGCAACCACCCGTGTATTGATTGATACACAGATGGGTAGCAAACGCTGGAGTACTGTCGGGGCAGGCACAGATATTATCCGCGCAAGCTGGCTAGCGCTGGTCGATAGTATCGAATATGGTCTGTGTATCGCAGTACAGGAAAATGTCGAAGAATTGGCTGTGGGAGACTAATGTGGGAAAAATCGAAAAAGTAAGTATTGCCAATAAAATGTCGCTCTTTAGCGAACACTGGACACCGAAACTGGTCGGTGAACTGAATGACTATCACATCAAGCTGGCGAAGTTCCAGGGCGATTTTGTCTGGCATCAACATGATGATACTGACGAAATGTTCCTCGTAATTGATGGCTCATTCACTATGAAATTACGCGATGGTGATATTGATATTCAGCAGGGCGAGTTTATCATCATCCCGAAAGGGGTGGAACATTGTCCCTCGGCAGAGAATGAAGTTCAGGTGATGCTCTTTGAAAAAGCGGGTACAGTCAATACAGGGGATGCAGACGAAAGCGAAAAAACGGCATCTGAACTGGAACGACTGTAAAGTATTTTTGATTTTGAGTTTATTTATCAGGCATGTTCAATGGACATGCCTTACTTTTTGTAATTCAGGAGTTTAATTTAGATGAAAGCAACAATTGCAACACTTTCCGGTGACGGTATCGGTCCCGAAGTTATGGAACAGGTTTTGCGTGTACTTGATAAAATCGGTGAGAAGTTCGGGCATGAATTCACCACAAAAGAAGCGCTCATCGGTGGTATCGCCATTGATGCAACAGGCACATCACTCCCCGATGAAACCATTAAAACCTGTGAAGAATGCGACGCAATTCTCTTAGCAGCAGTCGGTGGTCCCAAATGGTCAGACCCTGCGGCAAAAGTTCGCCCGGAACAGGGATTGCTCAAAATTCGTCAGCATTTTGGCTTGTTTGCGAACCTGCGCCCGGTGAAAGTTTATCCGGCACTGGTTAAACATGCGCCATTGCGTCCTGACCTGCTTGAAGGCGTCGATATTCTTTTCGTGCGTGAATTAACCGGGGGCATTTACTTCGGTGAACGCAAAGAAATGGGTGATGGTGATGATGCTTATGATACGATGTATTACAGCAAACCCGAAGTAGAACGTCTCTCTCATGTCGCTTTCCGTGCGGCACAGGGACGTAAAGGCAAATTGACTTCGGTTGATAAAGCTAATGTTCTCGCTTCGATGCGTTTGTGGCGCAGTACCGTTGTCAAAGTCCATGAAGATTATGAAGATGTCGAATTGGAACATCTTTTAGTGGATGCGGCAACAATGCACCTGTTAACACGTCCGGGCGATTTCGATGTGGTGATGGCAGGTAATATGTTCGGGGATATTCTCAGTGATGAAGCATCTGTTTTAGCAGGTTCACTCGGGATGTTGCCGTCTGCGTCACTCGGTTCAGATAATTTCGGCTTATACGAACCCGTTCACGGTAGCGCACCCGATATTGCCGGACAGGGCAAAGCTAATCCAATCGGTATGTTCCTGAGTCTGGCGATGTTACTGCGGTATAGCTTGCAACTCGAAGATGAAGCAAAAGCTATTGAAGAAGCCATTGATGCTGTTCTGGCAGATGGTAAATGCACAGGTGATATTGCCAGTGCTGATAGCACAATTGTTAGCACATCTGAATTTACCGATGCTGTCCTGGCAAAATTCTAGTTATTCAAAATCAGTTACTTCCGGCGAAGGTGTGTGGTCAGATGACGCGCCTTCGCGTGTATTGAAGTGATACATTGCAAATGCAGATACCAGATACATCAAACGGCGGCTGGTATCCGACATCGTTTCCCATGTCATCGCACGTAAGGCGGTAAATGCCAGTGCCAGTGAATATTCATGCCAGCGATCTTCATTGGCAAGACTTTGCGCGACAATCTGACGCAATGCCGCCACTGCTTTGAGTGCGTCATTAATATTGTCCGGGATATTGTGTTCTAAGTCTGGATTATCAATCACGGCAAGATATTGCATTAGCTTACGAACATCATCCCATGTTTCCCCGATTTGCGGCACAACCAGTTCACTCATGATACTGACTTCCAGATTTGCCCAATCAAATATGGCGTGACCATCCCGTGTGCGGGCAAAATCAATCAGGAGGGCACTATCATTGGGTCCAATCAAAATATTCCCGAGATGCAAATCGCCGTGAATGGTGCTGATTGACCCCAGAACAATCGCATCCAGCAAGGGGCTATAGAATTTCACCGGATTGGGCAGCGCGAAATTATTTACCTCTATTTTGTTATTGCGAACTTCAAAATCAGGTGACAATTGCAACAGACTGGACATGAGTTCGTCGTCGCGTGTTTTCCAGACAGTTCCAACCAGACGGTCGACAACTTCCCCTCTGAAATAGGTGTCTTTGTCGAAATCAATGCCCTGTACTTCGATTTGATAAGCACGGGCGGTACTTTCTCCCTGTGCTAATGCCAGACGAATTGCGCCGCGTTCAGGATCGACTTTGTAAACGAGGAAATTTTCAACAACGATTATTTCGCCTAAATCAAGTTCGGTGATTCGTGTCCGCCGGATAGGAAAACGGAGAATCGTAGCACCGGATGGTTTTTGTTCTTCGGGTGTGATTTTCAGTGTGAGAATAGGAGGCAATACCCAATCGTATTCACGCCAGGCTTCAAAACGATAGGGACGTGTTTGTTTCCACCATTTTTCCCCGAATTCACCATATAATTTTTGATGTAACCAGCGCCCGAGGCGGTCTCCTGACCATTTGTTGACAATAGCACGCATATCTTTCGGATTGCCATCTGAATCGGTCAAGAATGTGTATTTGAGTCCGGCAAGCTCAGAGGTGTCAGGGGCAACAGGTTTATCTTCCAGACGCGCAGTCAACGGAGGAAGTGTATCTTTGACATATTTATTATAGCGGCGTGCTTCATCAAGAATATCATCTGTCGGACCGATCTTGACTACAACCGATGCTGCTTCTTTATCACCGACTTTGATTGGTGTGACGACCAGCAATTGCGATGAGGTATAGCCCCCTGTGAGTGCTGTTTCAACACGGATACTGGCATATCCGTGAAACATTTTCCGCAGAATAAATAACTCATCATTCGTCAATTCTCTGACAAAATCCGGTGATACGTCGATTTTTGTGAATGAACCAACCGCAGAGCGAACAGGCTTCATCACCTTCACTTTTTCTTTCATCGCGGTTGCGTCTATTTCTAAGGTTTTGAGAACCCGTGCCGGGATACTATCGTCTTCATCAAGAATGGCGATTAATAAATCACGTTCGTTAATGGCTGTCCGGCTATCGTCGCGGGCAATTTCCTGAGCTACATCGAAAATGACTTCTGTACGCGGGGTGTTTGGTACACCTGCCCATAAACGATGACGGCTACCTTTTCCGGCTTTCCGTCGCACAGCATCAATAACATATTCTGTCGTGAAACCATATTCCGTGATGACAGAACTCGCCAGCCCGTTCTTTATTTCCAGCAGGGCAATAAATAAATGCTCAACACCGAGGAAAAAGTGTCGCATCCGATGTGCTTCCTGGCGTGCAGTAATTAAAATATCTTTTAAGCTAATAAATGACATATCAATCTGTCACCTGAATTCGCAACCATGTGCGCCCTACTCTAAATAGTTGTCCCGGGTCAATTGGAATAGACCCGCGAACACGCTCGTCCATGAAAAAATCTTTTTCGTTTTCGAGGAATGTACCATTGGTACTGTCTTTATCTTCCAGCCACCAACCCCCATCACGCCAGGTTAAATTGGCATGATTGCGTGAAACGAAGGTGTCATTCTTCAAACATAAATCGTTGTTGTCATTTCGTCCAACAGTAATCAACCACTGAGTCCCGGTTCGGATACCATCTGCTTCCGAACGGAACACCATGAGTGAACCATCATCAACACCGCTCATTACCATTATGGTTACGTGGTCTACCAATCTAACTCCCCATTCGCGTTGTACACACGATAATTATACTGCTAATTAACCATCGCCACAATTCGAGTGTACACACTATTTTGTAATTGTCCTTGAAATTGAGAGACGACCGTGATATATTGCACAAAGTAGTCGTTAACAATATGATACGTACTACCCCTATCCAGAGCGAGTGAGAGAACGGCTCGATGACCTCGCGGCAACCTCCGTATTTTACGGGAAGGTGCCAATTCCGGCAGATGGATATTCTGACAGATACGGGTGGGACTCTGGCATTGGTCTTTCCCTGTGCCGGATAAGAACTCAAAACAATGCAGCATTAGCATTTGTCTTTTTAGAGAACTGAACCCACAGCCCGAATTTGTCACCATCGATTATTTGACAGGTTCGGGCTTTTGAGTCCGGCACAATCGAAGGAGACAAATCTACAATGACAGCACCACAGGACAACCCGATTCAAGGCGATAGCAGTCGTTCGGTACATGCCGGGACGACACGCAACAAAGCTCTGAATGCAATCAATACCCCGATTGTACAATCCGCCACCTATACATTCGAGAATACCGCCGCACTCGTGGAATTTCTCGAAGCAAAAACATGGGGCAATGGTGAAAAGACCCGTGATGAGTATGGGCGCTATGGCAATCCCTCTATTTCTGCGGTTGAAAAACGTATCGCAGCATTAGAAGGTGGCGAAGATGCCGTGCTATTTTCATCCGGCATGGCAGCCATCACCACGCTATTGCTGACGGTACTCAAATCCGGTCAACATGTCGTCATGACCGATGACACTTATCGTCGCACCCGTCAATTTTGTGTCGAAACACTCGGGAAATTCGGCATCGAAACTACAATTGTCCCCGTTGGCGATTATGATGCGCTTGAAGCAGCCGTCGTCAAAGGCAAAACCCGTTTTATCATCAGTGAAACACCGACCAATCCCTATTTACGTGTCGCTGATTTGAAACGTGTGAAAGAAATTGCGAAAAAGAACCGATGTCTGACTATGATTGATACGACTTTTGCAACACCCATTAACCTGCGTCCGATTGAGTGGGGTATTGATTTTGTTGTACATAGCGCCACAAAATATCTCGGCGGACACAATGATGTTCTCGGCGGGGTTCTCGTCGGTAATGCCGCCCGTCTGAAAGTCATTCGTGATGCACGCGGTGTCTATGGCAATGTCGTTGACCCGCAGGCAGCATTCTTGATTGAACGCGGTATTAAAACACTCGGTTTACGGGTAAAACAACAGAATGAAACAGCTTTCCAGGTCGCAAAATATCTGGAAGCACATCCCAAAATTGAGCGTGTTTTCTATCCAGGATTAGAATCACACCCTGATTATGAAGTCGCGACTGCACAGATGACAGGTTTCGGCGGCGTGATTAGTTTTGAAGTTGCCGGAGATTTACAGACAACAGGTGACTTTATTGATCGCTTGCAGATTCCCTACATTGCACCGAGTCTCGGCGGAGTTGAAAGCCTCGTAGAACAACCTGCATTGATGAGCTACTATGACAAAACTACAGAAGAACGTCTAGCTGTCGGTATCAAAAATAATCTGGTGCGTTATGCCGTCGGTATTGAAGATGTAGACGACATCATCGACGACCTCGAACAGGCGCTTGCTGGCATTCCCGAACGTGAACTCAGTGAAATCTGGGAAAGTCGCTTCCGCGCATAAATCCAATCACAGTGAAACTCTCAAGAGACAGGTTATACTATCTGTCTCTTTTTAATTTTGGTCAGGATGAGAGGCTTATGGTACACAAGAATTGGGCTGGCAATCTCACATATAGCACAGATACATTGCATGAACCGGAGTCTATTGAGCAAATTCAGGAGGTTATCCGGCAAGCCAACACAGTAAAAGTTGTTGGTTCACGGCATTCATTTAACAATATTGCGGATACATCGGACACACTCATTTCTCTCAAGAACCTGGATAAGATAGAACTTAACCCTGATAAGCAAACAGTGACTATCGGCGGTGGTGTTCGATACGGTGAATTAGCAACCTATCTTCATGAGAGAGGCTATGCCCTGCATAATCTCGCGTCATTGCCACATATTTCAGTTGTCGGGGCATGTGCTACAGCGACACATGGCTCGGGAGTAAAAAACGGTAATCTCGCAACAGCAATTTCTGGCATTGAGTTCATTGTGGGAAATGGCGAATTCATGACACTGTCCCGCGAAGATGAACAATTTAATGGCGTTGTGGTGAATCTCGGGGCAATCGGCATCGTCACAGGAATTACGCTTGATGTTGAACCAACATACGATGTCCGGCAGACTGTATTCTTAAATTTGCCATTTGCACAATTGTCTCAAAATTTTGAGGACATCATGGGAAGTGCCTATAGCGTGAGTCTCTTCACACACTGGCAAAATGAGACGATTAATCAAGCATGGTTGAAGAGCAGAACAGAGGAGGATATTCCGGCTGATTTTTATGGTGCAAATGCTGCAACAGAGAATCAGCATCCGATTGGCGGAGTATCACCTGTCAATTGTACACAACAGTTGGGAATCCCCGGCGCATGGCATGAGCGCTTGCCCCATTTCCGCATGGATTTTACGCCGAGTAATGGTGAAGAATTACAATCGGAGTATTTCATTGCGCGTACACATGCAGTTGAAGCGATACAAAAACTCTTTGAAATCGGTGATGTGATAGCGCCGCAATTGCTCACCTCGGAAATTCGCTGTATTGCTGCCGATGAACTATGGATGAGTCCCTGTTGTCAGCAAGATTGTGTGGCATTTCATTTCACATGGAAACAGGAGTGGGATGCTGTTAAAGAGGTACTTCAACAAATGGAGGCTGCACTTTCACCATTTAATCCAATTCCACATTCCGGCAAATTGTTCGCGATGCAATCGCAACAACTTCAATCCCGATATGAGAAATTGCCAGATTTCAAAGCGCTGGTGAAAACATATGACCCCGATGAGAAGTTTCGCAACGAATTTCTTGCAAGATATTTTTAAAAAAAGGGCGCAAGATGCTGCGCCCTTACTTGCAAATCTTATGGATAGTAACTTTCCGGCAAATCTTCCCAGTCACCGATGTAAGCGTTTTGTGGTGCGTTCGCTATATCATAATTGGCAAGGTCGGATGTCCGTATCATTTCAGGGACAACCCGCTCAAACTGAGTGACATCGCCACCCTGTAAGATAGCCAGAGCAGTCTGAACGGCAGTCGCTCCCATCTGAGAGCTACTGCGGATGAATACACCGTCTACATTGTTGTTTTGTGCAAATAGTGCCAGTTCGATTGTGTGATCACTGACGAAAGGCACATAGTCGAGTCCGCGTGATGTGACCCCATCCTGTGCGCCGAGTGTGATGTTACCGGCATAAGCCAGTATGCCAACCACATCAACATTTGCCGTTAAGTTTGCTGCATTACTGCGTGCATATCCTGTTGCTCCTTCGGCTGTCGGCTCAATTCCGGGGAATTGTGCAAATACGGCTCTAACCCCTTCTTTGAAACTGACATCTGCAACAGATAAATCGACTGCATTGATGAAGCCAATACTACCTTCGCCATCAACGAATGCTGCCAATTCCTGCCCCATGATACAACCCGCTTCATAAGGGTCATGACCGACATAGCTTGTGTATGCCTCCTGCGTGCGATTTCCGACTAAGATGACCGGAATACCGGATTGCACAACAGAGTCGAGCAATGTTTGTAATCCTTCGATATTACCTGTTGCCTGTTCAACCGGATTGACAATCAGGGCATCAAGCGGCGTTTCGTTCTCTAGCAGAGTGTTGATGTCGCTGATTTGTTGTGCAGTATTACCATTCGCGTCCATCATGATGAAGTCAGCAATCATATCAGAATTCTGGTCGGCTTCATACTGCGCCCAGGCTGCAATCCAATCGGCAGATGTGCCAGCCTGACCACCATTGCTATATCCGATAGTATAAGGTGCATCACTGGCAAAAATAGATGTGTCTACTGTTTCCGCAGGAGGGGATACCCCATCATCAGGGAGCAAGCAGAGGCTATTTTCTGTGTAACGCGGCAAATCAGCCTGAACTACCTGTGTCGGGAAGCCGGTCACGGTTGAGATTTCGCCCTCATCATCTGTCACAGTGACTGTTTGAGGGTTACTACATATTGTATTTTCTGCACCCGGCGCACAGATAATCTGGTAATTCTGAGCGAGGCGTTCTATCAGCGTATCCAGCGTATCGGCGTGCCACAAAATCACAGTTGAATCATCAGCAGATGACAGAATCTCTGTCCCATCGTCACTGAAACTCAGACTACGAACTGTACGGGAATGCCCCGGTAATTCACGCAGCACAACAGCCAGGTCTAAATCCCAGTAGAGCAATTCATAGTCATCTTCGCCACCTGTCGTAGCAATATCCCCGGCAGCCGAAACTGCATGAACGCCATCGGGATGGAAAGCAACCGCCCGCACACCGGAACGATGCTCTGTCAGCACGTTGATTTGTTCGCCAGTTTCAGTATTCCAGTGAATGATGCTTCTATCGCGTGAACCGGAGAGAAATTGTGAGCCGTCGGCGTTAAAAGCCAGTGTCCAGACAGCATCACTATGACCATCAAAACTGCGTTGTTCGCCTGTTTCCAGTGTTCGAAGGATAATTTGTGTATCGTCCGAAGCACTGAGAAGTGCCGTGCCATCCGGTGTGAATAGTACAGCGCGTACAGCCGCTTGATGCCCTTCAAAAGTATGAACAATCTCGCCATCGCTATTCCAGACGAGGATTCGATTATCCGGTGAACGCGAGTCACTGATTTGTACCTGTCCTCCTGCGGCAGCAATCAATGTGCCATCAGGACTGAATACAACAGTTCTTGCAGGGGCTTCCAATCCGCTAAATTCGCTGAGTAAGTCGCCTGTTGTGACATCCCATAAACGAACGATTCCATCTTCGGATGCAGAGAGGAGTGAAGTCCCATCAGGATGATAATCCAGACTGTAAATCGTGCCACCATCAACCGGAATATCATGCAAAATGTCGCCTGATTCTGCGTTCCAGATGATTAAACGACCATCTGCTGCTCCCGATGCAATCTGCGTTCCATCAGGGCTCGCTACCGCAGCATAGACACTCTGGCTATGGTCGGTGAAACGCTGAATTTCTGCGTCACGCCCGAGTAAGTCCCAGACGATAACAGTATAGTCAAAAGAAACGGTTGTAACTTGATTGCCAGCAGGATTGATTGCCAGAGAAGTTACGCGATTATCATGCCCTCTGAATAATAATTGGGGCTGGTCAATCGGGCTACTAATATCCCAGACGATCAGGTTGCCATTGTCGTCGGCGGCAATGACAGTATTACCATCGGGTGCGACGACAACCCCACCACGTAAAGGCGCTTCAAGATGCTGAATTGTCCGTTCTGCTTCACCGGTTTCCAGATTCCAGATAATGAGATTGCCATCTTGATCTGCTGTAACAGCACGACTTTCATCTGTTAAGAAACGTGCGCCTGTGATTTGCCCGGCTTCCATGCTGTGAATCACATTTCCGCTTTCCAGTTCCCAGAGTGCGATGCTGCCATCGAAGCTACCGGAAAATACGAGGCTATTATCGGCAGAGACATCCATATCGAGGATGATATCGCCGTGAATATCGAAGCTATTGAGCAGTGTGCCACTTTCGACATCCCAGACAATGATGGTATCACCACCCCCTGAAATGAGCCGGGTGGAGTCATTGCTGAATTTCACTTCAAAAATGACGCTGGTATGGTTTTCTAATGTATGGATAGGTGTTCCGGTAGCCGCATCCCAGATAATGACATTGGTATCCTGTGACCCGGTTGCAATATAACGACCATCAGGACTGACATCCACTGAATAGATACGGTCTGCATGAGCATCAAGGGTATTCACTCTTTCGCCCGTTGCCGTGTCCCACTGAATTAGCGTGTTATCCGGTTGACCGGAGAAACTGCCGCCGGATGTATAGACATATTGTCCGTCAGCGCTGTATTCAACACCCCAGATTTCACCCCCGTGTCCGATAAGTTGCCGGATTGCACCCGGTTGCCAGGCTAAATCAGCAAGACTTCGTTGTACTTCAACCGGAGGATTGTCGATATTGTTAGCTTCGATTGCATAAGCCAACCCTAAGAGCGGGTCTTCTCCAGCACGCCCCCAGAATCGAGCGAGATTGGACAGACTGATGCTGTTATTTTCTAATGCTTCACGTTCAGCGAGTTGTTGTGCTGTTTCGGCTTCTGCCTGTGCATCCCGTGCAACACCTTCGGCTCTGACGGCTGCCTGTTGTTGCACAAATGCGAAAATTGCCAGACCACTTGCAATAATCAAGCCAACTGTCATTGCTGCGACGAGCAGACGTAGATTTCGCCGTGCCCGTTCTTCCAGTGCCCGTTCGCGTGCCTGACGTTCCTGCTCTGCACGGAGATCAGCCTCACGTTGTTCGATACTGGATGTGATGTAGTTGGTCTCATCGGCTGTGAGGGCAATATCACTGCTATCGAGCAGGAGTGCAAACTGGTCAAGACGCATCCCGCTTGCGAGGAAGCTATCATCATTGCCATTCTGATGCCACTCGTTAACGGCAGCGACAACCTGACGCTGAATGCGAATATTTTCACGGTTATCTGAGAGCCAATCGCGCAGACGTTGCCATTGGCGGATCAGCGCTTCGTGGGCTACTTCTACTGTTGGTTCACGGGTTTGCGGGTCATTATCGCCTGTCAGCAAGCGGTATTTCGTGAATGTATCCAGCACATCGGTAAGGGGGTCATCATCCGCATCATAAAAGGATAATTCTGACCAGCGCACACGGCGACGGGTATCTTCTGTACCTTCACCGAGTGTTACCAGACGCAGGAATAGCTGTCGAACTGCTTCTTGATGCCTATCATCCATTTCGAGATAGAGTTCTTCGGCGCGACGTGCCAGTGAACCGAGAACACCGCCACTATCAAGATAAGTTTGCAGGGTCATCAGTAAACCGGAACGACGGTCAAACAGTTCTGTCAACGCATACTGCAAAAGGGGTAATGCGCCAGGTTCTTCCTGAACATCTTGAATAATCTGCGAAACCAGTTCCTGCTCCATTTCGATGCCCATATTTTTTGCAGGCTGAACAATAGCAGATTCCAGTTCATTACGGGATAGCGGCAATACAATTTCGCCACGTTCGCGCACCAGTTCACCAAATTTGGGGTAGAGCAGGGGTTTGTCGTAAAAATCAGCGCGAATGGTAATGATTGACCATAAACGGCTCTGTGGATGTGTCACCGCATATTGCAGACTATTCATGAAATGTGTCCGCACACGGTTATCTTCTGTCTGGGTGAAAATTTCTTCAAACTGATCAATCAGCAGGAATAATTCACTATCATCATCCGGCAGAATTTCGTTCAGGAGTTCAAATAAGCCTGTTTCGGATGCTTCAAGACGTTCCCGAAGATCAGAAGGTGGCGATACAGCAATACTGAGCAAAACTGTTTCCAGTTCATCCAGAGCATCTATGCCGGGAACCATTTCCGCGACGAAGAAATTCTCCGAACCGGATAACGCGCCCTGACGAACCGATGGAATCACACCCGCTTTGACTACACTGGATTTACCGCTACCACTGGGTCCAATCACAGCTAAGAAACGGGCATCTGCACGGTCTTCATTCAAGCGGTTAACGAGTTTAGTCGTTAATTCTGCGCGACCATAAAAATCAGTCGCATCACTTTCTTGAAAAGCGCGTAGACCCTTATATGGATTGACGACTGCCAGTTGTGAACCTGTGATTTGCTGTACATCGCTGAAATCAATTGTGAAGGACATTGTATCTTCCGGCACAATTACCATCTGTCCGGTGTCCTCATCAAAGGTACGCGAGATATTTAGCTGGAAACCGTCGAATGAATGTTTGAAATCGCGTGCAAAATGCAAAATATCAGCATAACGTTCTTCCGGGTCTTTGGCAGTCGCCGTTGCCAGAATTTCGTTGATGCTCATCGGAATGCCGTATTCATCGGGGTCAATTTCAGGCAGAGGTTCATATAGCTGATTGCGGATTGCCTCTGAAATGGATTCACCGGACATCGCGTCTTTGCCTGTAATCAATTCATAGACAATCAGACCGAAGCTATAAATATCGGATTTTGGTGTTGGCACCTGACTTTGAAGTTGCTCGGGTGGACTATAAGCCGGAGTACCGACGATTGTTCCGTCCTCTTCTTCCTGACTTTCGCTATGTTCCACATCTTTTGCGATACCAAAATCGGTCAGATAGGCATTTTTCTCTTCATCAAGCAAAATATTAGCAGGTTTAAGGTCACGATGAATGACCCCTTTGCGATGAGCAACGGATAGTGCCGATGAAATCTGGTTGATGATTCGCAGGACATCGGGGAGTTGTAAACGTCCCTGTGCCTGGAGTTCCTCACGCAGGCTACCACCCCGTAACAGACGCATCACCAGATATGCTCCACCGGGATCACGCCAGAAATCATAGAGTGGAACAATGTGTAAGTGTTCTAAACGGGCAACCAGTTGCGCTTCGGCTTCAAAGCGCCGGATAAATTCCGGTTGATTCGCAAAGGATGAACGGATGACTTTAATTGCAACTTCACGCCGGATAAGTGGCTGGTAGGCACGAAATACAGTACCAAAACCACCTTCACCCAGCATATCCTGAAGTTGATAGCCCTTAATTTCTCTTGTTGGTTCTGCCATAAAACTTAGCCACCATAGTGTTGTAGGATTTTTCTAAAAACGTCCAGTACTTTATAGGCTTGAACGGTATTTTCAAAGTCGGGAACAATGGGTTCATTATACGCCCGTGTCTGTTTCGTAAACTCATCTGATTGTAAAATATCTGTAACCAATCCCGCAATAACTTCGGATTCCGGTTTTTCAATTGTATATCCATTCACGCCAGATTGCACGAGATAAGGTATGTCTCCAACAGCAGTCGCCACTACGGGCACACCGGATGACATCGCCTCTAATATGGAAATCGGACATCCTTCCCGGTTGGTTGCCAGAACATAGACATCCATCATCTGATAAAAATCAGGCATTTGCTCCGGTGAAAGTTGCCCCATAAATTGTACTTCATCACGCATGTCGAGGTCATCAACCAGTGATTCCAGTCGTTCCCGTTCAATACCATCTCCGGCGATTAAAACCTGCGCGGGTAGAAAATCGCTCTGTTTCATGAGATAAGCTGCTTCAATCGCACGGTCTACACCTTTATCTTCAACCAATCTGGCAACTACCCCGATAATCGGTTGTTTTTCCAGCCCGAAGCGACGAAATGCCTGGGTTTTCGTTTTGGAAAGTTGTGTATGAAATTCGATGAGATTAATGCCCGGTTGTACAACAAATAGACGATCTTCCGGGCAGAGTTCATTGCCAAGAACATAATCATAGCCGCTGCGGGATGCTGACATCACGTAGCAGGGAACCAAACGCATGAAATCCATGTATTGCGGTCGCAGGTAAGGTGAATCAATGGTGAGCAGTAATGGAATATCCCATATTGAACCCAGGGTTTGTCCGATCATTGCCGCCGGAAGATGGTGCGTATAAATCATGTCGAAGGTTTTTGTTCCGACCTGTTGCGCGATGCTATAAGCACTTTGAACCATTTGCGAAATATCATAATCCGGGTACGTGATAGGGACTTCAATTGTTTGGAGATTCAGCTCTTTTGCACGACCTGTCAAAAAACTATTCTCAGGACAAACAACAGTAAATTCCACATCCTCTTTTAATACCTGCAACAGATTCAGGGCATACAATTCAGCACCCCCTAAGTTGGGGGTGGAGTAAATCATCAAAATACGCATCAGGTCGGAAAATATCCCTTCAATCAGTCATCGTTGTTCGCGTGTCGGGCGCGGATTTCCGCAACTTTATTGGTTAATTGCTCAAAGAATTCGTTATCGGTAATTTTTTCAACTTCCTGCTGTACCCGTTGCTCATCAATTTGAATCTGCAATTGTTCAACTTTGCGACGGGCTTCGACCAGGTCATCTTTCACCTGTTCAAATAGACGGGCATTAGAAATTGCAATCGCTGCCTGATTTGCATAGGCGGCTAAAATCGGAATGCTATCCTGACGGAAAATCCCGGCTTCAATACGATTATCCGCATAGAGTACGCCGACAATCTCATCTTCTAAGAAAAGTGGAATCACAATAATCGAACGTAGAGAATGACTCATCACACTGTGCCGGGCTTCAAATCGCGCATCAGCCTGTGCATTGGTTGTAACTACAGGCTCATGGTTACGAATGGCTTCATCAATGACACCTTCGCTGAATGTAATATCATCACCACTGATGTTCTCTTGATTCTGGTTACGGGCAACCTGAATTTTTAGCTCATTACTATGCATTAGCATCAGATAGGCACGTTCTGCCCCTGTCAGGCGAATCACGCTATCGAGTACCGATACCAGCACATCTTCTAAATCTAATGAGGAAGTCAGTAGCGCGGAAATACTCACCAGTTCTTCCATCAATGTCCACTGCTGGAATAATGAAGATGCCTGTTTATTCGCACCATCCAGCGAGCGATAGAGGGCTTTTGTCGGCGTATCAAAATCGACATTGATTTGAATTCCGCGTTTTTCCAGTGCGCCGATAACACCATCAACAGTTTGACGTAATTGACGGGCATTTTCTGTTGCTTCTTCTACATTACTGGCAAGTTTATTGAACGAATCTGACATGTTGTTCCCTCACTCGCTATGTGTGACTACAATTTTATTATACGAATAATTGATTAAGTTATATATCATTCCGGTTGGATATTGGTTAGCCATCCAATTTGTCGAAAATCTGGTGCATACCCCGTGTATGTGTGCGTGTCATTTGAGCGATCTGTTCGTTTTTCTCTTTGATAGATTTGCTCAAGTTTCGAACAATGTTATACGACAGGCTCAAATCCGTTTTAATTAAGGCATACAGGGGTTCGTATGCCAGCCTCAAAATCATACTTTCCCTGGTAGAAATTGCACGAAAATCACTGGCGCTCTCATCAAAAATATAGGCTTCACCAAAATAGCCGCGTGAATCAAGCTCCCGTTCTGTCGTCCGGTCTCCAGCATAATGGGTCAGTTTAACACGTCCCGATGCGACCATAAATAGCGAGCGTGGAATATCTCCGCGTTCAACAATGACTTCTTCAGCACTGTAATTTTCAATGATACTGGCGGTTGCGAGTGCTGTTAACTGTTGCATAGTTGAATTTGCAAAGAAGGGAATGCCCTTCAAAAAGATGATTCTATCAACCTGGGATAGCATAGTCTGCTCCGTAATTCACTGCTCAAAATCGGATTCAGGTATAAGACACAGTATAATGTGCCCTTACTTTCAAAAACCTAATTTATCGAAAAGGCTTTCTGCCTTCGATTCCTGTTTTGCCATACTGGTGATGCGTCGATCAATTTGCCGGATTTGTTCACTTAATACACGGATGATATTCATCGACATTTCAGGATACGATTGAATCAATCCCATCAGGTCATTATTATCCAGGCGCAAGCAGAGTGTTCGTGTTAGTGCGATTGCGGTTGTCGTATGACGACTCCTGTCGAATAGGGTATCTTCCCCGAAAGAATCTTCTGTTTTCAGGGTATTCAAGCGTGCTGATTTACCATCTTCCTGTACCCGTTCAATCCCGGCACGTCCTTCCACAATGACAAAGAACATACCCCCTGTATCACCTTCTTTGAAGATAGCCTGTTCCTCATCATACCAGACTTCCTGGCAAATATTGGCGATTCGTCGCAGTTGATTGATGGTTACATCATGGAAGAAATGAACCCGTTTCAGGAAAATGATACGTTCAACATCCGAGATAACACTGCTGAGGCTCTGGTCGGAACGCTCAAATGTCACACCCTTGATTGAATTACGGGCTTTTCGCAGTGCTGTTCGAATAGACAGCGATAAATCACTGCGTTGTAGACCATCAAGATATGATTCGATTTCTTCCAGCGTGAAGGGAATGTCATCGACTTTGTTAGCGCTTGTCTGCGGAGCTGACAATCCTGCCAGCAAATCAAGCGGAGATGCCTCCGGTTTTGTCTGTGCATCGAATAATTGTTTGCCCAGTTCCCCCAGCACTTCGATGCCAATATAGACCATCCAATCTTCATTATGCTTGTTCAGTAATTCACGGATAACCTGTGCTGCATCAAATGATTCCAGGTTATATGTTTTTGCACCGTAATTACTCAAATCTTGAAGGCTAACGTCTGGATTGGTTGCATTTTCGATAGCGGTGAGCAAATGCAAATTGAGCATCACATCCAGGGCTTCGATACCATTGGCGCGGGTTCGTGCTACTGTACTCCGAATTGCATCCACTGCAATTTCGACATTTTCTTTACCATGAACACTGCCAAGCAGATAAAAAATTTCATCCAGTGACTGATGATTTTCTTCGGCAAGAATATTCTGCACAATTTCGATAATCGGATAATGCTTGAGTGATTCGAGCGCGATAATGCGGTTTACATGGGTGTAAATATCGCGCAGGATATTGTCAATATGCTCATAGATACGGGATTCATATTTCCGTGTATTGATCTGAACCAGCACAGATGTTGCCATACGAGCCATCAAACTATGTCCCGAGTCCATCAAGGGTTCGAGTGTACGTGTCGTTTCGTTCGGATGAGAGATAAGTAATCCTGTTGCTGCGCCACGTACTTCGAGATTGTCATCCTGTAATGCGGGCATGATACGCTCTGCAAAATCATCAGGATGTAAATTCGCAATAATTCGCACTGCCGAAACACGGATACGGTCAAGCGGGTCACGCAACAGCGAAGAAACGGTCATACTGAGCGCATTGACAAGTTCATCCGTAATCTGGACATTGGAGGATAAATTCTCAATCGCCAGGACAGATTGCAAACGCACAACCTGAGAACGGTCAATCAAATAGCGAAGCAACAGTAACAACACCCGGGGACTATCGGTTGAGCCTAAAATCTTGACACCGATTGCCCGTTGTTGCGGGTCGTCACTTTCTAGCATCTCATTGAGAGTTTGAGTCGCGTGTTGTAAGAAGTAAAAATCACGGGTATTGATTAAGTCCGGTAGCACTTCTGCCACCAGAGAAGGGTCATTGTCGTTGAGTAATTCCAGCGCAGCCAGCAAATAGCGATCTGATTCGACTCCAACCAGTTGCTTCAAGCCTGTGATGGCTGATTTTCGCACGGTGGCATCAGAATCGACAATGTATTTGACACACATATCAATGACACGTGGTACACGCAAATCAGACGAAACAAAGGTGTCTATAATACCTGCGCGTAAATATTTACTGCCTTCTTCCGCATATTTTGCTAGCAGATCAATATAAGCTGCACCGCGTGCTTCAACCAGCAAACGAGCCATCAATAGACGGGTATCATCATCAGGTGCTTGTTTGAAACGCCCTTCCAGTGATTGCAAGGTATCCGCATCAATGGCAATTCGATTATTTGCCTCCAGCAAGAATGAGAAATTCTCTTCCTCAATCATTGAAATCAGAGCACGTCCATATTGTCGGCTAACCCACAGGGAGGACAGGACATAAGCAACCCCGAAACCGATCAAAATATAGGGCATTGCCCCGGAATCTGTAATCTCGGGGAGCAGAACCATAAACCCGGCTAAGAGCGTGCCAATCGGTTCAACAATACCACTGATAAAACCGCGTGTACGTCCCTTCACTCTGACAGGTACAGCGTTATACAAAAATTCGTCGTTGATTGCACGGATACCGATATTCAATATCGTGCGATTGAATTCAGCGAAGGCAACAATACTGATTAATAGCGTGAGCGTAGTCGCACCAATCGTAATTCCTGCTTCCGTATTCATCCAGGGTAGAGCCGCCAGCAGGATGACTGTAAGCAAGGATGTGGAGGGGAAAATTAAATTGACAGTTTCGACACCTGCCCATGCTACGAGGCGATTGAATACAAGTAATTGGAAGGGCAATAGAATGATACTGCCGATAAGCGTGATATTCGCGAGAAAGTCTTTTATTTGCGTTTCATTGCCACCGTATTCAGTTTCCAGTTGTCGCAAAATCTCAAATTGTGTCAACGCCAGCAAAACCATCATAACAACCGATGCGACCACGAACGCCCGTAAATAATGAGACTTAAAGGCAAATTTGTAGCCTTCGTAGAGATTTTGCCAGTAACTTTTCTTCTGGTCCGAATCCTGTACGGTCATCGGTCTACTGACTTTTGCTCTCATCAACTGTGGCATCATTAGACTCATGATGAGTAACCCGATCAGAGTAGCAACCCAGACTCCGAGCCCGATGTCAATGAGTCCGATACCCCCTGCTATGGTATCAAGATTGTCGGATGGAAAAATGGCTAACGATAATGCACCAATGATATAAGAGAAGCGTGTAACAGCACCGAGAAGCGTGAAAATTCGTTTGGCAGCGCGGGTATCAAAGTAATCATTGATGAGGGGACCCCAGTGTGTACTGATAGCTTCGCCGACAATTCTGAAAACCAGATAAAGAATGAATGGTGTCCACTTCTGGAGAATGTTCCCACCAAAACCATGCAGGAAACTATAGCCGATACTGATACCGACAATACCAACGACTGCCAGACCTGCCATGATGCGATGATTTGCCCATCTATCAGCAAAAGCCGAATATACAGCAAAGGTCACAACAATGATAATCGCATCCCCGATCAACAGAAACGGGATATTTTCATCCCCGAGCGTTGAGAGGAAATTGGAAATTATGGTAATGTTCGACCAGACATAACCCACAATAAAAAGAAAGGTCATGACAGACAGTATGCTTAAACGTCTGAGTTCGTCCCGGCGGACATTGAAGATACGGGCGAGTTGTTTCAACATAGTATTTTCTCGAATGGCGGTGCGTAATTGTTACGGGCGAATATTAAAATAACTTTCACAGCTTCGATTATACACGCTTATCAAATATATACGTCCTATTAACCTGTAAATTGGTCTATTATCGGGATTGCCCCGCTGGTCGCTATCATCCATAATCATGTAGTATTATTACAGGCATAAAAATCGGCAGTGTCAATCCAATGACACGATACGGAGTAACTCAATGGCAAGTATTATTTCCATTCATTCTTTTCGTGGCGGCACAGGAAAATCGAACACCAGCGCAAATATTGCTTCTCAACTGGCATTATCCGGGGCAAAAGTTGGTGTAATTGATACAGATATTAACTCGCCCGGCATTCATATTCTCTTCAATGTGCATGAAGATGCAATCAAACATTCGCTCAATGATTATCTATGGGGGCGTTGTCAGATTCAGGATGCAGCCCTCCGCGTGACAGACAATGTCCGCAATCATCCAAACAATAAATCCGATATTAATGGCGAACTTTATCTCATTCCAAGTAGTATGAATGTCGGTGAAATCGCCCGTATTTTGCGTGAAGGATACGATGTTACTCTTCTCAGTGATGGGTATCAGCAAATTATCAAAGCACTCAATCTTGATTATCTCGTGATTGATACGCATCCGGGTGTAAACGAAGAAACATTGCTCTCAATTGCAATTTCTGACCATCTTGCAATCATCATGCGCCCTGACCAGCAAGATTATCAGGGAACAAAAGTGACGGTAGAAGTTGCCCGGAAATTAGGCGTTAAAAATTTGATGCTCATTGTCAATAAAGCACCAACGTCCTTAGACCTTGATGCCCTGAAAGACAGAGTCGCCCAAACCTATAACTCCGTTGTTGCGGCGGTCATTCCACATTCGGATGATTTGATGGAACTGGGTAGTTCCGGTGTATTCTCATTGCAAAACCCGGATCATATCGTCGCACAGAAATATAAAGAAGTTGCCTCGATGATGCGTTAACTCCCGCGATAGGTGTTATAAGACCAGGGAGAAACCAGTAATGGCACATGATAATGTTTACTGGCATCGAAAATCGTGAAACGAATTGGCACAGTGTTCAGGAAAGGGGAATCGACCTCTTTCCCTTCAAAATAGGGGCGCACATGAAAAACAAGTTCATATTCCCCTGCTTCGATACTGTTTTCATCTAATAGCGGCGCATCACAACGACCATCATCATTGGTTACGACTGTGAGAACCTGCTCACGGGTTTCACTGATTCGCCACAGTTCAATTGTCATTTTTGCGGCAGGATTCCCGTGATAAACATCAAGAACGTGTGTGGTCAATTTACCCATAAACCAATTTTCCTCCTACCCATGTTTTGAGAATTTCCCCGCGCATTTGCATTCCGACATAGGGACTCACCTTATGTTGATAAGCTAAATCCTCAGTGTTCAACACATACTCTGTTTCGAGATCAATCAAGGTCAAATCAGCATCCATATCAACAGCTATTGTACCTTTAGTATTTAAGCCAAAATGTTGTGCTGTGTTTGTCGATGTGACAGCTACAATTTGCTGTAAACTCATGCCCCGATTGTGATAACCCTCTGTCAGTAAAAGTGGCAATGTTGACTGACAGCCGGATATGCCGCCCCATATCGAGAAGAAATTATCGCCCTGTTTTAAGCTCATCGGCGCGGGAGAGTGGTCAGAGGCAACAATATCAATATCTCCCGCTATCAACTTATCCCACAGCGCATTTTGTTCTTCCTGAGAGCGTATCGGGGGCGCACATTTCGCCACAGCACCGATTTTTGCGACATCTTCGTCAGTCAATGCCAGATAATGAGGACAAGTTTCACAGGTGACATCAATGCCTTTTGCCTGTGCTTCTTTTACGAGTTCAATACCTCTGCCGGAACTAACATGCACGATATGCAATTTACAGCCTGTTTCCTGCGTGAATAGAATCGCCCGCTGAATAGCTTCTAATTCAGCAATGACAGGGCGTGATTGCAAATAATCCGGGACAGAGAGATGTTTCTCTGACATTGCTTGTTGTGCCAGATGAGAGGTAATCGCGTCATTTTCAGCATGAACAGCGACGATTAATCCGTGTTTTGCGGCGACTTCCATACCTTTATAGAGAGCGTAATCATCAACAGCTTTGAAATCATCAATGCCACTATTCGACATAAAGGCTTTGAAACCTATCACACCACAGTCTGCGAGTGAATCAAGTTCATCAAGATTATCCGGTGTTAGACCACCCCATAAATAGGCATTCACAAGCGATTTTTCGTCAGCCAGTCTGCGTTTTTTGTGGTATTCCTCTGCTGAGAGAACAGGTGGCGTTGAATTGAGTGGCATATCAAAAAATGAGGTCATGCCACCTTTTGCTAATGCCTGAGAGCCTGTTTTTAAACCTTCCCATTCAGCACGTCCCGGTTCATTGAAATGCACATGCGGGTCAATACCTCCTGGAATGAGAAGCAATCCATTAGCATCAATTTCTACCGGACTGTCGTCGCTTATAGCAGATTTCACCTCTACAATTTTACCGTTCTGAACAGCTATATCAGCAATCAGGTCACGGGTACTATCGAGCACCCGTGCCTGACGAATAATCAAATCAATCATCGATTCTATTCCATATCATCGCGGCTGATTTTGATTTTAATTTCACCAAATGGCGGACGGGGATCCATGAATACTTTTGCATCTTCCCCTTCAATTTCTGATGCCGTATCCCATTTACGGTTTTGAGCAACAAACCAGACTTCACCCATCTGCGGGAATGTTTTGAGCAAACGCATTCCCATTTCCCACACCAGATGCTGAATCGACATACTCACAAAATCATGGAAAGTATCACGAACATGGTCGTAAACCTGTTGTGGCGCGATATATTTGCTGTGGTCATCACTGACTGCATCGCTGACATCGCTATAACGCCAGCCCATATCCATGAAAATATAGAGTAAACGGTCTTCCAGAGAGGGTAATGTCGTAAATTCATCACGCGGGAAATCAGCAAAAGCACTCCCGGTTAATTTGATGAGTTTCATATTCAGGCGACCACATTCATGTCCGGTAACAACAATACCATCATCGCCACGTTCAATATCGAGTGAGGCGGTATGATAACTGTCGAAATTCGGTGCAAAAAGTCGGTCACTTTCTTCGACTGTTGCGCCGCTATCCCCGGTAATTTGTGCCGGAATGAATGGCAATTCTTTCAGGCTGAGTCGAAGTGACTCCATTTGTTCATACTGATTCAAGAACGATTCTCCGAGGAAATAGAGTAAGCCTTCCTGAGTAGCCCCTTTATATTCACGGGTTTTGTTGAGCGCAAAATTAGTCATGGTTGCGGTTGGGACAACCATCGAATTATCGCCTTCGGTATATGAGGGCAAAAATTCATTACCAAAAACTTCGATGTGCAACTCGGTCGCGAAGAGGTTGTTGTTTTGTCCTGTAAAAGCTGATTCAGGAATCGCGGTTAATCCGGTTAAAGGGCTGGCATAACTGCGATACATTGCAATATTGCCTTTGCCGTATGAGATTTTGTATTTCATACTTATGACTCCGATGTGTCAATTAAATCAATTAAACGTAAGCGGATAATTTTTAGAATCTCAGCAACGCCTGTGTTTATTTCTTTTTCACGGGAATTACTGAGTCTCGCTTCAAATTTTTCTAAGATGCTAGATTTAGTATTCTCTCTAGCACAAATCACAAAAGGGAAGCCGAATTGCTCTTTGTATTTAGCATTCAGGCGATTGAATGTCGCAAAATCTTCCGGCGATAAACGATTGAGTCCGGCAGCAGCCTGTTCCTGTACCGATGCTTCACTGAGTTTTGTATCAACTGATGGTGCTAAATCAGGATGCGAGGCAATCAGTGTGACCTTTTCATCGTCCGATGTTTGCCCGATAACAGTGTCAAAGGCACTGATTAAATCATCAACAGTCGTAAATGGTCGATACGCGATAATGCGTTGTGCCAGCCAGAGTTCTCCTTCAAGAGGTCCCCCGATAAGATCAAGGAATTGTTCATCCGGTTTTGTGTTTAAGTCGTCGAGTTTCACAATATCTCTCCCTTACATAAGGATACACATTGTACCTGCTGAAAGGAATCGCGCAATCTCTCCGAACCCGTTATACTCTTTTTCATTACTTTGTACCAAAACAAGGATGACATTTATGCAGCTACCCGGACAAACACGGACATCTGTGCAGGCGAATCATGCTTTTATTGCGCCGGATGGACATGTGCCTGCCGCGCTCCCCGGATGGGAGAAAACGCAGGGTATTATTTTAATTTCACCACATATGCGCGGATTACCCCGATTCACCATGTATCTTGCATTGATGGAAGACGGCGCAAAATCAGCAATGCCATTTACAGGCGTGCAACGTTTTGCCTATGTGCTGACGGGTACTATTCAGGCTGATATTGCCGATGGTGATAGCTTTGATGTTTCACAGGGGCATTTTGTCTATATTCCGGCAGAGATAGACTATACACTGATAGCAACCTCAGAAACGAAGTTGCTTATCTTTGAAAAACCTTATACACAATCGAATATCTTACCGGATGCAAAACCGGAAATTCACACCGGAAACGCATGGGCAGGAGAGGGTGAACCATTTTTAGGGGATGAAGATGCCCGTTTAAGAACACTTCTCCCGACAGACATAGCCTATGATATGGCAGTTAATCTATTCACATTCCAATCGGGTGCAGCACTACCTTTTGTCGAAACACATATCATGGAACACGGCTTGTATCTGGTTGAAGGACAGGGCATTTATCGACTTGATGACAGCTATTATCCGATTCAGGCAGATGATGCAATCTGGATGGGCTCTTATTGTCCGCAATGGTTTTGTGCCTATGGCAAAACACAGAGTACCTATATTTACTATAAAGATGTGAATCGCGACCCATTATCATGATAGAACTCAACATCAACAGTAAACGCATTGACGAAGAACTCAAACAGTTAGCGACATTTTCCGATGCACCTGCTCCGGCAGTCACGCGGATTGTATACACAGAGACCGAACTAAAAGCTAGAGACTATATTCGTTCCCTGATGTCAGAGGCAGGGTTGACTGTTCGCGAAGATGCAATTGGTAATATTTTCGGATGCTGGACAGGCGAAAATCCTGATTTACCTGCGATTTCAACAGGTTCACATATTGATGCGATTCCATTTTCCGGGATGTATGATGGCACAGTCGGCGTAATAGGGGCAATTGAAGCGATTCGCGCCTTAAAATCTGCTGGATTTGAACCGCAACGCTCAATTGAAATTATCATGTTCACAGCCGAAGAACCGACCCGTTTTGGTATCGGGTGTTTTGGTAGTCGTGCGATGGCAGGCGTCTTATCCCCTGATGACCTGATAGCACTTAAAGATGATGACGATACCCCCTTCGATACAGTCCGTCAGCAAGCGGGATATACAGAATCACTTGAGACTGTAAAACTCGATGAAACTGCCTATCATGCTTTTGTAGAATTGCATATCGAACAGGGGTCACGACTGGAAAAAGCACAAAAATCAATCGGCATTGTGACAGCAATTGCTGCTCCTGCAACACTTCGCGTAGTCATTCATGGTGATGGTGGACATGCCGGAACAGTTCTCATGCCAGAACGACGTGACGCATTTACTGCTGCGGCTGAAATTATACTCGAAGTCGAACGGGCAGGTAATGAAAGCCCGAGCTCTGACGCCGTTGCAACAGTCGGTTTATGTGATATTTATCCCGGCGCAGTCAACAGTATTCCGTCACGGGTTCTCATGGAAATTGATATTCGTGACATTGACCTCGAATCACGCGATGGCATGGTTGATCGTGTTAAAGAGAAAATCACGGAAGTCTGCGAACGACGTAATTTAGAGGCAGACGTGAGTATTCTCAACGCTAATAATCCCTGTACATCGGGCGAAAATATCGTCTCAACCATAGAATCTATCGTGCAGAATGCAGGTTACTCCTATCAGAAATTGGTGAGCCGCGCTTATCATGATACGCTATTTATGGCAGAAATTTGCCCGACAGCGATGATTTTTGTACCATCCGAAAATGGCTACAGTCACCGTCCCGAAGAATTTACCTCAAGCGAAGAAATTGCTAGAGGCGTGACAGTTCTCGCACATACACTAGCACAATTATCAACAGACACATAAAGGATTTTAAGCAATGAAAGCACCTGAAATTAATGTTTCCCCACGAATTTTGATGGGTCCCGGACCAAGTATGGCAGACCCGCGTGTCCTGAAAGCAATGGCAACACCATTAATCGGGCATCTTGATCCTGAATTCCTGGCAATTATGGATAACACACAGAAGTTACTGCGCTACGTTTTTGAAACAAAGAATCAAATGACGATTCCTGTTTCCGGGACAGGCTCGGCATCAATGGAAGCCGCGATTTGCAATATTGTTGAACCCGGTGATGTAATGTTGATCTGCTGTAATGGCTATTTCGGGTATCGTATGCAGGATATGGCACAGCGTTATGGCGCAGAAGTACATATGATTTTCCGTCCCTGGGGAGAAGTTTTTGAACCGGAAGAAGTCGAAGCCGCAATTAAGGAGACTTCTGCCAATATTGTTGGTATCGTCCATGCTGAAACCTCGACAGGCGCACGTCAACCACTGGAAGACATTGCAAAAATTGTCCATGAACATGATGCTCTCTTGATTGTCGATGCAGTGACTTCATTAGGTGGCTTATCAGTTGGTGTTGATAAGGTCGATATTGATGTTTGCTACAGTGGCGGACAAAAATGCTTGAGTGTGCCTCCTGGAGCAAGTCCCTTGACACTCAATGACCGCGCCGTCGAGAAATTATCAAATCGTAAAACACAGGTTGCCAACTGGTATCTTGATTTGACCACCATTCAAAAATACTGGGGCAATGAACGCACCTATCATCACACCGCACCGATTTCATCAATTTATGCCCTGTACGAAGGTTTACGCCTGATTGCAGAAGAAGGTTTAGAAAATCGCTGGCAACGGCATCAGGAAAATGCAGAATATTTGTGGGATGCACTCGCAGAAATTGATTTTGAATGCCATGTTGATGAAAAATATCGTCTACCGTCATTGACAACCGTTAAAATTCCGGCTGGCATTGATGAAGCATCCGTCAGAAAGCAACTGTTGAATGACTATAACATTGAAGTTGGCGGGGGATTGGGTGAGCTCAAAGGGCAGGTATGGCGTATCGGGTTGATGGGCTATACATCACGTAAAGAAAATGTTCACGCACTCATTTCAGCACTCAAGAACATACTTGCATGAGCTAATCTAAGCCAGAAGATGAGTACGCAATAGTGTCGTACTCATCAGAGGCTTTATATTGTTTGACCACAGGATAGATTAGCCCGCATTACTTTCTTTTGCACGAACCTTAAGGAAAAGTTCACGTCCTGCCTTTTGCGCGGCTTTACGAACATCTTCATCGGAGTCAGTCTCAAATACATCTTTGAGAGCATCCAGAGCATCAGCATCTTCCAGCAAAACCAGTTCCTGAATGGCTTTGAGACGTGCCTGTGGACTTTTATCCTTGAGGCGTGATATATGATATTCGACGATTTGTTTCATGTTTGTTCCATACCTCATTTATCCGGCATATTTACTCACTCTATTGTATTCTATTATAGGGGTTCATTTCCATGAAGTTATGGATAATTAATCCTAGTGAAAACAGAAATAGCACAGAATTGATATAATTTACTGCATTGAGGCATCAAAAATTGGAGGTCAACCTTGATAGATAGTGCTGTAATTATTGCCATTAGCTCTCTGGCGAAAGATAGCCAGCTCCGCGAACAACGCCCCCGCGCCATGTTACCAGCACTTGGTAAACCGATGGTTGTGCGGGTGATGGATCGCCTTTATCGTGCTGGCATCAGGCGATATAAGGTTATTGTCGGTATCAATGAGGGACCTATTGCGTCTTATATCAATCAACAGTGGATGCCTGATGCGACCGTTCAATTTGTCCTGCAATCGAACCAATCACTCGCGCTACTTATTGCCGATATTGCAAGTGATTTAGATCATCCTTTCATGCTGGCAGGTTACAATAATTTCACTTTCGAGCGTTTCATTCACACGCTGTTCCGGCAACATGATGAATATCCCGACCATCTTATCCTGACAGGGGCGGCGATGTCATTGTCACCGGATGCCCCCGATAATCATTTTGCTGTGATGGACGGTGGCAATATTATCGACATCGTGACAGAAAAAACGGAAGAAGATTCCTTTTATCTGGCGGAACATGCGGTTTGCGGACAGCATTTTGTTGACCATATGAAATCGCTGGATAAACAAACAGCAGGAAATTACGGCAATACCTGGTTTGAAATCGTCAAGAACTATGGCATCAATAGTGAAACTCCAAAATTGACAGTCGCAGAAACATCCTGGATACTGCGTGTTGAGAGCGATAGAGACCTCCTGACTCTCAATAAGCGTATGCTGGATGATTCGCATGATGGGCATGTTTTGAGTGAATTACCCTATACTGCTAAAGTGATTCAGCCTGTTCGTATTGACCCGCAGGTGAGTGTCGGACAGAGTGTCGTCATCGGTCCCCATGTCTATATTGAACGGGGGAGTAGTATCGGTTATGGTGCAAAAATTAAGAATTCGGTTGTATTGGAAAAAGGCAATGTCCCGGCAGATAGTGATATTGACAGTGCAATCGTGACATCACGCGGCGTGATTGATGTGTGACGATTACCCTACGCAGGGGCTTCGCCCTATAAGCACAATCGCCAAACCGCTATAATACGACTCCAGAATGAACGATTGATAGGGAACAGGTAGTGTCTGAGTCGTACAAAATTTGTCCGATATGTGATACCGCTAATCATGGCAACGCAACGGTCTGTACAACCTGTGGTACAGACCTTTCTCATGTTGAACTGGTATCACGGCAGAAAAAATCTAATGGTACAAATATTGATTACGATTTCCGGCACGGCGAGACTGATTTACAGGAAGGCTCACTGACTCAACAGGCAAATCTCTTTCTGGTGATTACAATCACTGTAATTATCACACTGGTAGTCGTGGGTATTTTCCTCGCACTGACCACCGATATTTTCTCATCACCACCGGAAGAAGCGCCGGTAGAGGATAATATAGAATCACCCTCTCCGCGTCCGACTATTCATGCATCGACAGTGACGATAGGTCCACCGACTGCAACACATACATTTACACCTCCACCAACGTTTACACCATCGCTTACACCGACTCAAGGACCCTGCGTGATCACCTTACCACAGGGACAAACGTTAATATGGGCACTGGGGCAATGTGGACACTTTTCGCTTGATGTGATGCCAACGGTGCTGGCACTCAACAATCTATCAGATGCCAGTAGTGTACAGTCAGGGCAGCAAATTCAAATTCCACGCCCGACTTTAACACCTGACCCGAATGCTCTCCCTACCGATACCCCTGTACCGGAAGGGGACGCTGCACTGGATGATTTTGAAGTGGCATCAGGTCCCGATGATTCGATTGAAGCATTTCAGGCAACAGTTACGCCGACTCTGCCACCCGGTGTGATGTGGCATGAAATTCAGCAGGGACAAAATATTATCAGCGTTGCGGTTCAATACAACACGGATATTCAAACACTATCTCAATTGAATCGTCAAATTGACTTTGCGCGCTGTGACTTTGGTCAAACATTCGGTGGACAGGATTGCATCGTACAGTTGTTTCAGGGGCAGTTATTGCGTGTTCCTGCACCAACACCGACACCCACCTTATCACCAACCCCTGACCCGAATGCAACAGCAACGCCAACACCGACAGCAACGGTCAACATCCCGGATGCTTTTAGTCCGACAGATCGTGAATTTTTCTATAGCGACGAACTGGTAACACTGCGGTGGGTTCCAACAGCGACGCTGCAAACTGGCGAACAGTATTCAATTACAGTCACTGATTTGACTACCGGGGATGTTTACATGGCAACAACGACAGAAATTTTCTTCATTATTCCGGCTGAATGGCAGGGCACACAAAGCCGCCATGAATACGAATGGACGGTAGGCGTTATTTCCGCAGATAACCCTGAAGATATACGGTATCAAACTGACCCGCTTATTTTCGTCTGGCAGGGCGTTCCACCCACAGAAAGCGACTAATTTTCATGAAGCAACTCTTAATAGGCAGTATTGGACTGTCATTATTGCTATTAACAGCCTGCAACTTAAACTCGCCGGATGTTGAACCATCTCCCGAAATTTTGATTACCGATACGCCAACAATGGCTGTATCACCATCACCAACTGCCAGTTTGACACCGTCTATTACACCGACTATTGAAATAGATGATGTTCCGGTGATTGTTGCTTCGCCTTTGCCCACACAGGATAACGCTCCTTTACTGGAAGTTACGCCAACACCGACACAGGGACCCTGTGAAGTGACTTTGCAGGATGGGGAAGCGATGACCGGTGCATTATTACGTGTTCCATGTGGCAATGAAGTCACATTCGGCTTGATTGATGCTGTGGTTGCTTTCAACGATAACATCACCAATGCTGACCTTTTACCTCCGGGTATCACCTTCTTTGTGCCCTTACCATCTGCGACACCAATTCCTGAAGGTGCAGATATGACAGCGACTGCTGCGGCTATTCAAGGGCTTGACCCGTCTAGTGCAGATTTAGGCTCAAGATTCCCGGCAAATCAAGAATTTGAATGTTATACAGTGGTTGATGGGGATAGGGTGATTAGTATTGCAACGCAATTCAACACTACGCTTGAAGTCTTGAGCCAGTTGAATCCAAATCTGGGATGGGGTGGTTGTGATTTCACCAATCCGAGCGGGGGACCTTCCTGTAGCCCGAATTTACGCATTGATGATTGTGTAACAGTGCCGCTTCCAACCGGTACGCCTGTCCCGACAGGCACACCATCCGGCAATGAGACGGCGACACCGACACCCACACATGAACCTGCACGGGTGATTTCGCCACCGGAAGGCGCTCTCGCCAGTCAACGCATCACACTGGAATGGGTTAGTGTCGGGATTTTACGTTGGGGTGAAATTTATCTGATTGATATTGAGGACAGAACCACCAGCACAGTTTCAGCTTATGTCACACATAATACACGCTATACATTGCCTGATAGTCTGATTCCGTCGGATGGACAAACACATACAATCGCATGGCGTGTAAGAGTTGCGCGTGATAATGGCGATGGCTCGTATACAGCAGTAGGTGGCACAGGTAACTGGCATACTTTCCAGTGGCAGAGTCGCTAATCAGGGTTTTCGTGTGAATTCACGTTCGAGTTCCTGAGCACTCATATGAATGAAAGTGGATTGCCCTGTTGGACTGCTTTGTGGTTCGGGGCATCGCTCTAATTTTCGAATCAAACTTCGCATATCATCTGTATTCAATATTTGCCCCGATTTGATCGCGGCACGTTCAGCAATACGAATGATTAGCGCTTCATGAATGTTTTTAGGTTTTTCGCCCAATCGTTCTAACAAGTTCCACAGATGGCTATTGGCATCCCCTGTTGTCAATACAGTTGGAATCCCCCGGATGAGATAAGTATTTGCGCCAAAGGGTTCGAGGATAAATCCCATAGCATTAAGGGCATCAAGGTGTTTTTCCAGTAATTGTGAATCATGCACACTTAAATCTATCGTCTGTGATTCGAGTTGACGATGGGGCAATTCATCATTTTGCTGATAAAGCTCTTTCAATTCCTGATACAAAACCCGTGTATGTGCCGCGTGCTGGTCAAGCAGATACATTCCGGCGGGTCCTTCTGCCACGATATACGCCGCACCAACCTGTCCGACTACCCGCAATAATGGCAATGTCCTCGGTTTTTCAGGTCGTCCAACACCCTGCGGAATCGCTGTCGGGTCACTGCGGTCAAAATCATCTATACGGGGTAATGATTGCCCATCTTCTAATGGTAATTCCATATCCATTTGCTGGTTGCGATCATAGGGTAATTGCCAGCCGCTTTCATCTTTTTGATACTGACCATAGCTATCATGCCGTGATGCCTGTTTATATCCTAAGACACCCTGTCGCACTGTGCGTTGAACCGCAGCAAAAACAACACTTGTATCCTGAAAACGGACTTCTGCTTTTGTTGGATGCACATTCACATCGACAAAATCGGGTGGAACAGTAATCATCAAGACAGCATAAGGATTACGTCCTTTGTCAATCAGTGTGTGATACGCCTGTGTCACGGCATAAGTTAAACCTGAATCTTGCACGGCGCGTCCATTAACAAACAAGGTGATTCGTGTGCGGTCTTTACGATGTAATGTTGGTTGAGAGACAAAGCCTTCGACAGTCACTTCGCCTCCGATGCCACGAATCCGCTCATCGCCACTGACTTCAATCATCTCACGGAAATAATCCAGTCCGAGCACTTTGACAACAACATCACCCAATTGACCACTACCGGGAGAACGAAATTGCTCCCGTCCATCCTGTACCAGCACAAAGCGTACATCAGGATAAGCCATAGCATAATTCTGGACGATACTGCTCAGATTACGTTTTTCAGTATTTTCAGACTTTAAAAATTTGAGGCGTGCAGGGACGTTATAAAATAAATTTTTCACAGTAATCACTGTACCGGCAGGAGCGCCAATAGGTTTTGTGCCCGTGACTTTGCCGCCTTCAACACGTATTTGTGTGCCGACATCTTCGCTACGATGACGGGTTTCCAGTGTAAATTGACTGACTGCTGCGACACTCGATAATGCTTCACCACGAAAGCCCAGTGTAAGGATTCGCTGCAAATCATCGGCATTGCGTAATTTACTGGTTGCATGTCGGGTGACAGCCAGTTTCACTTCATCGACTAAAATACCTGACCCATCATCACTGATACGGATGCTACGTTGTCCACCGCTAACAGCTTCGATGTGGATATTTTTCGCCCCGGCATCCAGCGCATTTTCGATTAATTCTTTTACCACCGATGCAGGTCGTTCAACCACTTCTCCGGCTGCAATTTGAGAAATAACATCGTCGGCTAAGATTGCGATTTGTCCCATGAGATTTTACGCTTCACTACTTAAAAATAAAAAACCCCGTACAGTAACGGGGCTGATTGTACCAGAATTGGCGATTTTGCTTAATCGTCGTCAGAACCACCGGGTAGATTCGCGCCGGATAATGGAATACGAATCCCGAATGTGCTGCCTTCACCTTCGACACTTTCCACAAAAGCATCGCCATTGTGATGACGGGCAACACTACGAACAATGAACAATCCCAGACCACTGCCTTTAACACGGGTGTGTTCGCGGCGACGGATACGGAAGTGACGGTTGAATAACTGGCGTATATTTTCCTCGCTGATACCAAAACCATTATCAGAAATAGTAATCAGCAAATCATGACCATCTTTACGCAATCCAATCTTGATTTTCCCGCCATTCGGAGTGTATTTGATCGCATTATCCACCAGATTGATAATTGAACGCTCAATCATGTTTTCATCAATACTCACGATAGGGATGTCATCGGCAATATCTACTTCGAGAGATAAATCGCCTTTTTCAGCCGGAACAAGATGCGTTTTGACAATCTTATTGACCATGTCAATCAAGTCACTCGGCACACGTTCCATCTCATAGAATCCAGTTTCGGGATCATAGCGCCCGGCATCCTGAATGTTGTCCACAAGATAGGTCATCTGGGTGACGCCATTCAAAATTTTGGAGACGAAATGCAATTCTTTCTCATCATCCAGCGTAGTTTCGAGCATACTGGCAAAGCCCTTAATTGAGGTCAGCGGGGAACGCAAATCATGAGAGACAATCCGCACGAACTCATTTTGATTCGTCGTTAACTTTTCGTGATGTGCCGCCGTTTTTTCAGAAGATGTCACAATCGTCAAGCCATCAATCAGTGAGAGCAGCAAATTAGAATTTTCATCTGTGAGTTCGATGTCATTTTCGAATAACAGGCTAAAAACACCTGCCGTTTTCTTGCGGTGCATAATCGGGACGAGCAACCAGCCTTTGTACGTATCTCTTAACAATTCGGGCAGATTGTTCGAAATATGAACGTCCTCACTCAAATTCTTAACTTCATCTGACAGACGTTCTTCGTCGGGGATCATTTTCTCATTAATCCCGGTGCCGCGATGGAATAATTTAAACGGCGCTTCAAAAACCATGAAAAATCCGGCAGCCGCCTGCATAACCGCGATTGCCTCTTCCAGGATAGCTGGCGCGACTTTGTCCAGTTCAGGGGAGCGTGCAACCAGTCGCATTATGTCCTGTAGCAGTGTGGTCGGGTCGCGTTGTACATTATTTTCAAACTGAGTCATTAAGACATCTCAATCGTGTGCTATTGGTTATTGATTCACAAAGATGAATCCATTATAACCTAATTCCAGAGTATAAAAGGTTGTGATACAGACTAATTTCAGGCAAATTTGCGCTAATATTGTCAGGGTTAGCTTTCCAGAACCTGACCAGGGACAACTTGCCGCTCTACTTCTTTCATGCTAGACTCGTAGCGATTCTCATATTTGATTCAATGATTGGCTCTGGAAAATCATGGCTGAAAAAATTCTCATTGTCGACGATGATGTCGATAGTCTCAAACTCATAGGTCTTATGTTAAAACGACAGGGCTACGAAGTCACGGTTGCTGACTCCGGTGGTAAAGCTCTCAAAAAGGCAGACGAAGAACGCCCGAATCTGATTATCTTAGATGTCATGATGCCGGATATGAACGGGCTTGATGTCTGTCGTCAATTGCGTGTCAATCCAAATACGACAAAAATCCCGATTATCATGTTTACTGCAAAAACCCTCATTGACGATAAAGTCAAAGGGTTTGAAGCCGGAGCAGATGATTACCTGACCAAACCTACCCACCCCGCAGAACTTGCGAATCGCGTGAAGAGTGTTCTCCAGCGTAAAGCTGCCGGACCTGCTGCAAATGCTGCGCCGGGAACAACTGCACCCGCACCTGTTGCGCCCGAACCCGAACCACAACCAGCATCCAAAAAATCTGGCATGTTGATTGGTGTACTCGGTGTAAAAGGCGGTGTTGGAACAACCACTGTTGCGATGAATGTAGCAGCCGCATTGCTCAAGAGTGGTGAAAACCCGATCTTAGCTGATTATCGTCTCGGTATCGGTGGTATGGGCTTGATGCTCGGTGTTGATGATGATGGCATGGGCAGTCTGCTGCGTAATGAAGAGGTCACATCTGAAACGGTTAGCCAGGCGATTCTTAATCATGAATCGGGCTTACGCGCACTGGTCTCTGCATCGAATCCACATGATGCGGTTCTCGATTTTGAAATTGATAAACCACTTCATATTGTTCAGGCATTGCGTTTCTATGGCAATCCGGCGATTGTTGACCTCGGTAGTGGCTTGAGTCGTTCCAGCGCAGAAATTGTCGATAAAGTCGATAAATTGCTTTTCGTGATTGAAGCCTCGGCTGTAGCACTTGAAATGGCAAAACTTCAATTGAGTGTTCTTGATGACCTTATTGGCGGCGGACGTATTAGCGTCGTGGTTGTTAATCGCTCACAATCGACCTTGCCCTGGCATGAAGCAGAAAATCGCCTCAACCGCGAAGTGAAAGCGATTATTTCACCCGCACCGGAATTGGCTTTCCAATCAGGTGAACAGGGAATGCCGATGGTAATGTTACAACCGAATGCGATGGTTTCAGGACAATTTGTTAAATTAGCAGATGAGTTGAAATCCCGTATTCGCTCTATCGCAAACAGTTAGACGCTGTACAATAGTGGCAACGAATGCAAAAGTATTATTGGAATATACAACATGGAAGAAATTGCTGTCGTTGCCCGATGGATTCAAGAGGCTGAGAATATTGTTGCGTTTACAGGCGCGGGCATCAGCACCCGTTCAGGTATCCCGGATTTTCGTAGTGAAGATTCCGGCTTATGGGAGAATGTAGACCCGCAACGTGTCGCCAGTATTTTCGGCTTTCGCAAAGACCCATCCGCTTTCTTTAAATGGGTACATCCGCTTACAAAAACAATTATAGAAGCAAAGCCTAACCCGGCTCATGCTGCTCTGGTAAAACTGGAAGAAGCCGGGAAATTGAAGGCTGTCGTCACACAAAATATTGATATGCTGCACACCCGCGCTGGCAATAAAAATGTTTTCGAATTACATGGTCATATGCGCCTTTCGACCTGTATCAATTGCTTTCGCGAATATCCGGGTGAGCCAATTATGGAAAAATTTTTGGAAGATGGTTGCGTGCCGCATTGCCCGGACTGCAATGGTGTTTTAAAACCCAATACAATATTATTTGGTGAACAATTGCCCTACGATCAAATGATGGGCGCAAAAAAAGCAGCACGTGATGCTGATTTACTAATTGTAGTCGGGTCATCTTTAGAAGTTGCACCCGCCAGCGATATTCCGCTCATCGCCAAACGAAACGGGGCGAAATTGGTCATCATCAATTTAGAACCGACCATCCTTGACCGTTTTGCTGATTTAAATGTCAGAGGCGACGCAGCCGATATTTTACCCGTTATTGTTGAATGTACGGAAAAGACAACGTGAATTTTGATTTTAACCGACAGCCACAGTGGATAATGGAAAAATGAGCCAGACTCTTCACTCTCAATATAAGCGAATCTTTGAGATAACATTGCAACTCGGCTCAACATATGACCATATGTCATTGTTGCGGAAGATTGTTTTTGCAGCCCAGGAACTCATTGAAACCGAAGCCGCTTCAATTTTGCTCATGGATGACTCCATCGGCAAGCTACGATTTGCAATGTCTACCAATATCAAACCCCATCAAATGGAAGAACTCGTCATTCCGCTCGAAGGCAGTATTGCCGGCTGGATTATGACTCATGGTGAACCCCGTGTAATAGAAGATTCCAAAACCGAAACCAATCATTTCACAGGTGTAGGTGAAAAAATTCATTTCCAGACTCGCAACTTGCTCGGTGTTCCGATGCGGGCGCATAAAGATGTTATCGGTGTTGTTCAGGCAGTCAACAAAGCAAATGGCGAGAAATTCAACGACGATGATATTCAATTACTGCGAATCCTTGCCAGTCAAGCAGCAATGGCGATAGAAAATGCGCGTATGTTCCAGCAGAGTGATTTTATCTCCGAGATGGTACATGAATTACGTACCCCTCTCTTAGCCCTGCAAGCTAGCACAACCTTACTTCAACGTAAAGAATTACCCGACGAAAAGAAAAGTCACATTGTCGATACGATGAAAGGTGAAACACAACGCCTCATCACATTGACCAATGATTTCCTTGATGTGGCGCGGCTTGAATCCGGTCGGGTTTCACTGGATACGACCGTCTACGATATTCGGGAACTTCTTGCTGAAACTGCTGATATGGTCACGGCTCAGGCAGATAATAAAAATATCACCATCAATGTCACCGATGACACATACATGGTAGAAGGCGATAGAGGTAAGGTCAAACAGGTCGTTTTGAATCTGCTGACCAATGCGATCAAATATAATCGCCCGGACGGTTCAATTTCACTGACTCTACATGAGCATCCTGAAGGCGACCATCCAATGATTGAAGTACGGGTCAAAGATACCGGATACGGCATTTCTAAGGAACATCAGAAAAATATGTTCCAGAAATTCTATCGCGTGCCGACATTGGAAAATGTGGAACGTGGCACCGGTCTGGGATTAGCAATCAGTAAAAATATCATCGAAGCTCATGGTGGACGTATCTGGCTGGAGAGCGAAGTAGATGTTGGCTCAACGTTCTTCTTCACATTACCGGAAGATCATGACGAATAGTATGGTAAAGGCGTTCAGATGAGCGCCTTTTTTATTGCGTTGCTTTTCCACGAACACGCATATCGCCAACACGTTTCGTGACGCCGATTGAATCCAGATATTCTAAAAGGGCAATTGCATATTTACGCGAGGTGTTGAAGGTATCCCGCACCATTTTTGCGTCAATTTCACCCTGTTCATCAATCAATGCCAGTACGCCACTCAGCATTTCCTGATATGCCACAGTACTGAAAATTACATCTGCTGAAACCTGCACAATTGCCTCAAGATCAATCAGGGCGCGTAAAACATCTTCACCGACAATAGAAACAGCTTCTTTATACGATGGTGGTGTAAATGGATTGATTTCCATTTCTTTTTCCAGTGTCGCAATAGCTGACTGCTGCTTTTCCGTAAACTGGATTTCATAATCCGGCAGTTTAACAATCTCAGCATGAATTGCAACATAATCCTGTGTGCCTAGCAATATGGCTAAGAGCGCATTCTTGATGTTAAGCCGACTACGCAATTCTTCGCGAGGCATTCCTGCTCTCAGAGGATTTTGTTGATGATAATCGCTCACGAGAGACACAATTTGCCCTTGCATCGCCTGATAGCGACTCATCGCCCAAAAAGTATCATCCGGCAGCAAAATAAGCCGATTTTCAGCGAGTGCTTCTTCAATGGCATTATCCAATTCAGCATCACTATAAGCAGTCGTTTTCTGGAGATGCACATATTTTTGAGGTATCTCTTTATCTGCTGCCTGAACAACCCGTTCCAGTGGTGTGCCTTCGAGACGGGTTTGTAGCTGCTCCAAAATTGTTTTATCAAATCGTTTCCAGCGTTTCCCGGGATTCGGATTAACAATTACACCACCACCGATGGTTTGTGCCGGAGAAGGATAACGCAGGATAAAACGGTCGCGTTGTGTTAGTGGAATTGCATCCCGCAGACGCAATTGTAACCAGCCGGATTTGCCAGGCATAAGTGTTTCATCACCCAATAAGCGCACTGTTGCAATGGTTTCCGATGCGCCGGAGAAAAATTTCACTTCTGAATTATGCTTGAGGGGTCGGTCAACATCGCCTAGATGCTGAAAATGCACATCAATCAGTTGTGTTGCCTGTAACTGACCGGGATACGCCAGCACATCGCCGCGTGTGATGTCATCTTTGCGAACACCGGAAATATTAACAGCGACTCTGCTGCCCGGTAAAGCAACTTCTATATCTTGCTGATAACTCTGTAAACCACGAATCCGTCCCTGAATGCCTGTCGGTTGCAATTCGACAATATCACCGCTTTCCAGTGTGCCACCGGATAACGTCCCTGTGACAACTGTGCCAAAACCTTCAACTGTGAACACACGGTCTACAGGCAAACGGGGTTGATTGTAATCGGTACGTGGTGGTAAATCATTCAGAATGAGCGATAGTTGCTGTAAGAGGTCATCAATACCATTGCCTGTTTTTGCAGAGACCCGCAAAATCGGGGCATTTTCGAGTGCTGTGCCGGATACAACATCCTGAATATCTAATTCAATTAAATCCAGCCATTCATCATCTTGAATCAGGTCGGATTTTGTGATGAGAATGAGTCCCTTTGGAATTGCCAGCAAATCCAGAATTGCGAGATGTTCACGGGTTTGTGGCATCACGCCTTCATCGGCAGCAATTACCAGTAAAGCGGCATCAATCCCGCCAACACCTGCCAGCATATTTTCGATGAAATCACGATGTCCCGGCACATCGACTATGCCCACTGTCTCACCGTCGGCTAAATCAAACCACGCGAACCCTAAATCAATAGTGAGTCCGCGTGCTTTTTCTTCTTTCCATCTATCGGGGTCAATGCCTGTCAGACGTTGAACCAGAGTTGATTTACCGTGATCAACATGTCCTGCCGTTCCAATGACTCGCATTGTTTATGACGAACCATTCTGTGCAAAACCATTTGTGCCATTGTTATCATCGGAATCAACTGCTGGCATTGTTCCGGTACTTGTCACAGAGGGTTGGGCAGTATCGTATTGCATAATCAAGGATTGATAGCGATCACGATACATGGATGCACGTTCGCGCTCTAAATCCCAGAGACGTTTCAAGCTATCGGCAAGTGGTTCAAGTCGAGACTGTAGATTCTTGAAATTCGCCACAAATCCCTCGAATTCACGGTCATGATTACGCCAGACTTCATCATTTGACAGGCGTAACTGTTTCCAACGTTTCTGGTCATCATCGCGCCAATCATTCCATTCCTGACGGAAGCGTTCTTCACTGAGACGTTGCATTTCAGCGACCTCGTTGATGCGTCGTTCCAGTCGTCCACCGATACGCTCAAAATCATCAATGATGCGGCGCATATCACGGTACGCGGATGCCCAGGTTTCGAATTTTTCAATATTATCCTGCATGGCTTGATCATGTTGTGAGAAGCGCTTGAGAATATCATCGACTTTCTGGTCGCGTTGTTGTGTGAGCAGTTGTTGCTGGTCAAGGAATTGCTGAATCTGCTCCCGACGGTCACGCTCGCCATTCTGAACTTCCTGAATACGACGTTCGTTTCGTAGTGACAAATCTTCAATCAGGGAGACTTTCGGGCGCAGGGTATCAATTTGCTTCTTAATTTCGGGTAATTCGCTCTCAATTTCTGAGATACGACGGGCATCCTGACGACGTTGTTCCTCCAGAAATGCCAGACGACGATCCGGTTCTTCAAGGCGTTTGGTCAAATCATCGACACGCTGTTGCATCACCGAAACACTATCGGCGGTGCGACTGCCTTCGGTTTTCACTTCGGATAAGCGTCCGGTATTGCGTTGGAGTTCATCGAGTTTTTCCTGTAAATCGCGAATAGTGCGCTGCATCCCTTCACGATTGACTTCCTGACGGCGTTCGGATTCGCGTTCTGCGGTCAGGCGACGGGCTTCAGTTGATTCCAGTAACTGACGCATTTCCACCCGCATTTTTTCGACAAAATCGCCCTGCTTATCCAGTGAAACAGATGCCCCCTGAATCATGCTCTGGTCGGATTCCACTGAATTGACCCGTTTTTGCAGGGTAGAGATAGTTTCTGCCTGTTGTGCCAGACGTTCTTCAAGTGTGGCAATAGTTTGTTTATCATTGCGACGTTCTTCATCCAGCCATTCGATCATTTTGGCAAGTTGATTGATTTCCATGTTAGACCTCTCGATTGCATTATGTGTCTAATGCAAAAAATTTCTTTATGCTGTGATTATAGCACAGCGCGGCAAACTGTCTAATAAAGACCGTTATAGTAGGGTAAGCGCGAACACTCGTTATGAGATTTACCCTGTGCTATCATGCCCCTGTAATCATAGAAAGAGAAAATGATGCGTTACTGGCTTGTTTTTATCATCATGTTTTTGACAGCCTGTGGTTCAAATGATGAAGAAGCGATTGATTATGAAGCGGATTTACAGGCATATGGCACGGAAGCAGCCAATATTAGAAGTGACATGGTCGTTGGAAGTACGGCAATAGTCTCTACTGTGTCGGCAGCAGAAGCACAATCGAATGCCTTCAACAGCTACAACACCATCCTTCGCCAGACTGCCGTCGCTGTAATGCCGCCCACAACAGAAGCACGGATTATTGCCAATGATGTAGATGGTCCATTACCGCCGGAAGTTTATGATTTGTCTGATGGTATCATGCGGGTTGTTCAGATAGGTCCCGCAGGGCAAATTGATGAATCTGGCTGTTTCATAGAGAAACAACAATTTTTCCGTACCGGAGATAGCGCTATCTACATGACAGCCGTAGCTCTTAATCTTCGCGCAGGAACAAGTATCCGTGCTGATTGGCAATTCGGGAGTGATCTTGTTTTCTCAAACTCGATGGTTGCGCCGCAATCCGAACAATATCGCTGCATCGCATTAGCATTACGTCCATCCGATGCCGAATTTTCTGCCGGCAATTGGAGTGTCACCCTGTCAGTTGATGGTGAACCCACTGAACCCCGTTCCTTTACGATTTTGAACAATTGAGGCGTAGGTGTAGCATCGGTGGTGCGAATGCTACAGGCATGGTAATATTATGCGCTGATTACACGGGAAGAGGGTTAGCGTGGTTCACTGGTTTCGTAACATAATCATCCTATTCATTTTGCTGATGTTTACAGGCATTATCATGGCTCAGGACGATGCCGGAGCGACTGATTTGCCGCGAGAAGGCAATATCGTGCTGGTGGATAGTGCCTTTGTACGCAGTGGACCCGGTGATGAATATATTCCGGTGGGGGCGCTATTCGAAGGTGATGAAGTATTTCCTCTGAATATCAGCGAAGATCGACAATGGATTCTAATTCCCTATAGTCGTGGTAATGGCTGGGTGCGCCGTAGCCTTGTGCGCTGGGAAGATGAATTTCAGATAGAAAATCTTCCTGTTTTGCCCGCTAATATCACGCCGACTCCCCGTATTCCTGTGACCAATACTCCCTTTGTCCCGACAGTGACCCCGACAGGCAATTATGTTAACGTCGAAGGGGCGGCAAGTGCTTACGTGAGAGCCGGACCCGGACGCGGTTATTTACGTCTCGGGCAGATTTTACCCGGTGAAACTGTTGAACCGCTTGCACGGAATGAAGATACGACCTGGATTATGATTCGCTTTTCCACTGAAGAACTGGTTGATGGTTTTGGATGGCTTGCCCTCGAACTGGTTTACTGGGAAGATTTAGAGGCGCTGGAAGAGTTGCCTGTTATTGATATCGACAATCTAACACCGACCATCACCTTTACACCATCTGCAACGCCATCTATCACAGCAACAGCAACTGATTCACCAACTGCAACGGATATTCCAACATCATCAAATACAGCGACCGTGACGAATAGTCCTGAACCAACAGCGACAGCCACTGCAACGTCCACAGCGACAAACAGCCCTGAACCAACTCTGACAGAGACCGCAACGGTAACTCATTCACCCGAACCACTTCCGACGCTGATAGTTTTTCCCACTGAAACAGCGACTCTTACAGAGACGCCGACAGCAACATTTACGGCTACCGCTACGCTTACAGATATTCCGACAGAGACTCCAACGGAGACTGCCACATTTACAGATGTACCAACGGATACGGAAACGCCGATAGAAACATCATCACCTACAGATGAGTCAACGGCAACAGCATCCCCAACTGATGTACCAACAGCTACCGGAACACCGTCACCTACTGATTTACCAACGGCAACGGCTACTGAAACCGCGATACCAACCGACACACCAACAGAAACGGCGACAAACAGTCCTGAACCAACTCTGACAGAAACACCTACAGTAACTGATACTCCTGAAAATACGCCGACAGAATTTGTTGAAGCCGCAGCAATTGTGGCATCGGATACGGTCGAACCTCCTCCAACAGAAGCAGAAACAGAAGTTCCGACTGAAACCCCGACGGAATCTGTTACCGATATATTTGCGATTCAGGGGACTTCTGTAGCAGTCGAAGCTACGAACAATGCGTCTCAACCACCCGAACCGGATATTCTCGAAGAAACCCCGGAGGAAGAGACTGCAACCCGTTTGCCAATCGAAGCGATAGTCGGTGCAGTTTTATTACTAATCGTTCTGGTTTATATCTGGTTCTACTGGCAGGGATTAGCTGCAATGGGACGCTATGCCGATGGATTTGTGATTGAAGAATGTCCGGTTTGCCAGCGAGGACATTTACAGGTAGATGAACGTCAGTCCCGTACATTTGGTATTCCCACAGCACGGCGTACTGTTCGTTGTGATACCTGCCGTTCAGTATTGCGTCAGACAGGCTCAGAACGCTGGCGTTATGCAGTTGACCGAATTGAAAACCCGACCATGTATGATCGCTTTAACGGACGTGAAGTCACCGAAGCAGATTTAGAACGTCTATCAAAAGCTCCACCGGACGGGGCAAAAGCACGCACATCACCTGAATTTGTGGATAATGACCCTCAAGAATAGAACAACGGGGAGACAATTAAACTATCTCCCCGTGAAACTCACTTAATTATCATACATACGGTAATTGAAGGAAATCTGACCACCCGGTGAGGCACTGATGATCTGCAAGACACCATATTTGCCCCCGCCATCAGTCTCGATACCGATTAACATACCCGGCGTAATATTCAGAACACCGATATTCTGTAATGATGCGGCTGCAATCGCATCACGATGTACCTGGTTAAAGTTTGAGAATCCGGTCAATTGTACCAGACCTGTTGCACCGAGTGGTTGGATAGCCCCACCACCCCATTGAATATCAGTTGTGCCACCATCAAGCGAGATGACATCGGTTTCATTCAATGTGATCGTACCTGTCGCCTGGGCAGATGTGAGAAGTGTGGCATCTGCGACATAAGAATAGACAAAGGCAGAATTGTTATTTTCTCCGGCAGCACTTTCTACAACCTGGTTATTCAAATCCGCGATGATTGCCACATTGTAAGGACCTGTTCCACCGGATAGCGTTCCTGTCAGGTTGATGGTTGTTTCTGCTCCGGCATTCAAACCACTCAGGATTTGTGCGGCATAAATTGTCCCGGGCTCAAATGATGCAGCGACCGCAAACTGTCCGGCATTTGCACCACCCTGATTACGCACAGTAATTGACACGCTGAATGGTGTTCCGATAATGATACGGTTGGGTGTTGCCGACGTAATCACAATATCGGGGAAGGGTAGCGGCGTTGGTGTTGCTGTCGATGGCAACGGTGTCGGTGTCGGCGGTGGTGTCAACACAGGGACAACTGTCGTATCACCAACCACATCAAGGATACCGCGTGACAGCCAGCCGGTCGTGCCTCTGAAATTGATAGCAACCCAGCTAAAGTCAATTGTTGCACCGATGATTTCGGCAGTATCGCCTTCCTGCAACTGTCCGAGAATATCATAGTCCAATCCGGGACCGACACGGACATTTTGCACTGCACGGGTAATAATCAGATACGTACCATCCGGTGTAGCCGTTGGTGTTGGAACTGTTGGCGTTGGAGTGACCTCTGCGAAGGTAGCGCCTTCTAGCTCAATGCGTTCTGTGCCAACAAAGCGGGCAACGGCTACTGGCGCACCAAATTCGCCTAATTCCGTTACAACGACGTTATTGCTGAATTCTCCTGCTGCAAGTGTTGCCGGACTCAATGTGCCCTGGACACCCTCAAAATTGCTAATAGTTAGCAAATTGGACTGTAACGCCCCTGCCTGCCCGATAGCTTCTGTTAATAGATAAATACCATCATAAGCAGCAGCATCTAAAGCACCCGGAACATCGCCAAATGCCCGGATATATGAAAATGTGAATTGCTGACTGGCTTCGTCGCCATAGGTGTAAGACCATGTTGAAGCACCGATTACGCCTTCCAGCAGGCTTTCCTGTGTGTTTTCACGGAATATGGCACTATTTGCGCGATTATAGATGAATCGTCCTGCCCAGTCATTTTCACGCAGACCTGTAAATAGTTCCGCCACCATTTCAGGAGGACCATAGGCTGCAACGAATTGTATCTGTGCATCAGCAATATCGCGTGTGATGCGCTCTAAATTATTCTCTTCCGAGAGAATGAATTCAGCACTGGGATTTAACCCTAACTGGGTTGCCGCCCGGGTGAACCCGATAACGCCTACTGTGCTTTCGAGGTCAAGCTGCACCGTAGCGACAGTTGCGGCATTTAAATCATTGACCAGGTAATCTGCCAGAGCGCGTCCAATAAGCGATTCCTGTGCCCGGATACGCATTGTCCGGCTGCTGTTATCGCCTATGACGATTGTATCATCTGTTCCGGTTGTCAAAATCGGTACATTGAGTTGTGCGAGTAATTCTCGATTACCCAGCACAGTATCTGAAACCGCCGGACCGATGACAGCAATAACACTTGCTTGCTCAAAATTAGCAACGGCAAACGCTAAATCGTCCGGGGATTGCACAACGAGTTGTAACTGAAAAACAGTGCCATCTGCACCGATGACTCCACCGCTATTATTGATTTCCTGAACAGCTAATTGAGCACCCCGTGTGAGCGAACCATCCGCATCATCTAAAACTCCAATTCTAAAGACGGGCGTTGTCTGGGCTTGAGGAATACCGATTATCATGAAACTCATCAAGCATACCAGCAACACGATTAATGATTTCTGCCACTGTTTTATAAACATCGTCTCACCTGATTCTATTGTGGATAAAAAGTAATTGTTTCAAATAGTATAACACTCTTGAGCGTGAATTGCCTGACGACTGAACTACGGGCAGGACGCAAGTACCTTGATTTTCAGTGCGGATAATATTACTATACCCGGATAACGCTATAATCCATGCTCACAACACGTAGGACAATTTAATTGTATGATGCAGCGCGAGCGGGTTACCGAAGATATTTTTGTTTTTACCAGTGAATTGTACGTTCAAGTTACAGCAAGTGTTGTCGTCACCACTGAAGGTGTTGTTGTCATTGATAGCTTGCTATACCCGGAAGAAACACGGCAAATCAAGCATTTCATTGATACACGCCTGAAACAACCGGTACGGTATATCATCAATACACATCATCATGCTGACCATACAACAGGGACATCTCTGTTTGGCAATGCTACGCTGGTTGCACATCAGATGTGCCGTGATTACCTCGACACACGCGGACGTGAAAGTCTGGCACAGTTGAAAAAAGGCGCACCGGATATGGCAACTGTCGATCTGGTATTGCCCGATGTGGTTTTTGATAAACGCATGAGCTTTCACCTGGGTGGCAAGACTTTTCATCTCGAACATTCGCCCGGACACAGTCATGATTCAATTACGGTGTGGGTTGAAGAAGACAATGTCTTATTTGCGGCGGATACTGTGATGTCTATCCCCTATTTTGTGGATGGAAGTTATACAGATTTCCTTGAATCTTTAGAAAAGTTGCGAAATCGCAATTTTGAGAACATCATTCAGGGTCATGGTGAGGTGATATTACGCGGTGAGGTTAACAAGAAGCTCAATAGTGATATTGATTATCTCCATCGTTTGCGGATTGCTGTCGATAAAGCACTGGCGTCATCAAACAATGCTGAAAAGGTGAAAAAAGCACTGGCTTCAATCAAGGTCGGGGCATGTGGCAAAAGTCATATTTTGCTCAATGGTGCTGTCGAAACCTTGCATTACCAGAACGTGCTAACACTCGGTGAAGAACGCGGCGAAAGCGTACTTATACAAGCCGAATAATTCGTTAATTATGTAATTTAAGGATAAACATTATGGCAGAAGAAGTCACTTATCTAACTCCTGAAGGTAAAGAAGAAATGGAGCAAGAGCTCAAACGTCTTCAAGAATTGGATCGTCCTGCCTTAGCACAAAAACTCAAAGAAGCTGTCGCAATGGGTGATTTGAAAGAAAACGCGGATTATCACGATACCCGTGAGAAAATGAGCCTCATGGATGGTCGCATTCAGCGTCTTGAACACATCCTGCGGACAGCGGAAGTCATCGACAACGCAGGATCGACCGATGAAGTGACACTCGGTTGTACGGTGACAATCCGCGAAGATGGCTATGATGATGATGAAGTCTATACGATTGTTGGCGCAGCAGAAGCTAATCCACGCGAAGGCAAAATTTCATCCAAAAGCCCGATTGGTGCGGCATTGATGCACCGTCGCAAAGGGGATAAAGTCAAAGTTGATACCCCTGATGGTAAGGTCAAATTCAAAATTGTCAAAATTGAGTGATATTGACTGAATACAAGCTATAGAAATCAAAAACGCCCTGGCACTTAACCGGGGCGTTTTTTGTTGAGTCTATGAACCGCCTAATGGTGTAAAGTCACCTGTTCCACCGAAGGGGTCATCGTCATCATTTCCATCCTGTGGACGCAATGGTGGCGGTGACAGAGGCGTCATCGGTGGTGGTGATGAGCTACCGGAAGGCATCGGCGGTGGCGGGTCAAATGAGATATTGTCATAGGTAGACATATCAGGCGCACCTGCCGGACTTACCGGTGCCGGTGCTGGCGGAGGAGGCGCTGCCGCACTGCTTGTAGCCGCATCCTTATTCCATGCCCGCATCTGGAGATTGAAGTTCTCATAGCGACCGCTTGCGTTAAAATCAAGACTCGCGAATTTCGCTTCAAGACGTAATTTATCGGTATCAATCGTGAGTGGTTTGCCAGCTTCGGCAACAATAATGTCTGTAGCCGGATTATCAACATCAGCTTCTACTTTGCTACGGATAGCCGGGTCAGCATTACCCTGGGGTGTAATGAACACCTTCGCGATATTTCTGGAACTGAACATATCGAATAACCAGACTTCAATCGCAACAGGATCAGGGTCAACTGCTTCTGCAAGAACCGCGCCACTCTGACCTAAAAATTCACCGGATTCAAGCTCAATTTCGTATGATTCATCAAAGCTACGTCCCGGTGTGTAAATTGCAAGCTGTGTCATCACAGGTGCACCGAGGTCAGAACCGCTATCTTCTTTAGCCAGTTGCTCACGTAATTCACGCTGTTGCTGTTGAATTTTAATTTCTTCGCGGGCTTTTTGATTACGGGCTCTGAGTTCAGGATCACGCATTTCAGCGAATTGCTGTAAAACCGGAGCGACAAGGTTATCGTAAATCAGGAAGCGCCACAACAGTGTTATCACAACCACAAGGATGATGATTAAAATAATCGGCACAATCCAGGACATTAGCAGTGAAACAAATATATTGCCACCACCAACCGGCTCAGCAGATCCCGCATCCACATCATCCGGTGACTGCTGCAATTGTTGCAACAAACCCTGGAGCGCAAACTGGTCACTACTATTCAGATTCGGATCCTGTAGCATGATTTCAATCTGTGCAACGGGATCAGGTACGCGCTGTGCCAGTTCGATTATCTGGTCAGGACCATATAAATTCTGGCGGCTCGAACCGACTGCAACCATTTTCAGCCATTGTTCTTGATATTCAGTTGTGAGACTTGCAGGGGAATTGTCTTTCCAGACGACAGGGGTCACAAACCATCCCCAGAGAATGCCGACGAGGAAGCCAATGATTGCCATGGAATACAACATGCCTTCCGGCATACGGGGTTTCAAGACGATGACATACAAGCCATTGTAAGTATCAATTAACCACTGACGGATGCCACCCCCACTCTCACTGTCGCCCTCTTTTTCTTTCTGCGGCGCAGGAGGGACTTGTCCGCCCGGGTCTGGAGGTGTGCCTTGATCTGGAAAAGTCATGAGCGCAAAAAGCCTTTCGTTGAAGTCAATAACACGCACCGAAATAAATTAAAACGCCAATGTGCATGGTAATTTACGAGCAATACAATAGAAAGTATATATGCACCTGTCCGTTATCGCAAAGGATTGTATCTTAATTTTGGAGAATACAGGGCATAAAAACTATGCCCTGTGCTGAAAGTACTAACCCGTTAACGGAATTTCTTCTTCGGCTTCATCTTCGTCGTCATTATCACCATTCTGATTAGCTGATTTTGGTAACTTCCAGGTGGAATAATCACAATCGGGATAACGCGAACATCCGTAGAATGTACGACCTTTACGCGTCTTCTTGACGACCAGTTCACCTTCATGTTCTTCGCCACATGTCGGGCAGGTTACGCCAGCATATTCAACATACTGTTCGGTATGACGGCATTCTGGATAATTGCTACAACCGATGAATTTGCCGAAACGACCATATTTGATAACCAGGTCGCCATCCTCGCACGTCGGGCAGATACGACCAACTTTTTCTTCCTGCTTGACGACAGGCATATTTTCCCGCGCATTTTCGAGACGGCTTTCAAATGGTCGGTAGAAATCATCGAGAACAGGTCGCCAGTCGGAGTTGCTCTCTGCAATCTCATCAAGCTGGTCTTCCATTTTCGCGGTGAATTCATATTGCATTTCATCTTTGAAATACTCGACCAGCAATTCACTAACCACTTTACCGGTTTCGGTCGGGACGAGCCGCTTATTTTCTTTGTTGACGTAATCTCTATCCTGAATGACTGCCACAGTCGGGGCATAGGTACTCGGACGCCCGATACCGTATTCTTCCAGTGCCCGCACCAGACTCGCTTCTGTGTAGCGGGGTGGTGGCATCGTGAAGTGCTGTTCCGGCAACAATTGCAGCAGACGCAACAATTCATCTTCACTCATTTCAGGGAAGATAAGTCCCTCATCGCTTTCGCTGGTATCATCTTCATCTTTAGCATCCTCATATAACGCGAGGAAGCCCTGGAACTTGATACGGCTACCGGATGCACGGAATAGATAGGGCATATCATTTTTGTTGAGTCCGGCATTAATTTCGACGCGAAGCGTGTCATAAATTGCATTGGACATCTGACTGGCGACGAAACGTAACCAGATGAGTTCATAGAGCTTGTACTGATCACGTGATAAGCGGCTCTTCATTAATTCCGGTGTACGGAAAACACTGGTTGGTCGAATCGCCTCATGTGCTTCCTGAGCGCCTTTCGATTTTGTCTTATATTGTGTTGCTTTTTTCGGCATAAATTTATCGCCGTAATTCTTGTCGATATAAGACCGTGCTTCACGCTGCGCCTGTGGACTGACATTCAGGCTATCAGTACGCATATAAGTTATCAAACCGGCTGTTTCACCTGTTGCCAGTTCAATCCCTTCATAGAGTTGCTGCGCCGCACGCATTGTTCGACGGGCATTAAACCCGATGCGACGTGATGCTTCCTGTTGCAGGGTACTGGTCGTAAACGGTGGTGATGGCTTCCGGGTACGTGTGCCTTTTTTGATGCTATCCACGATATACTGGCTTTTTTCGAGAATTTCGACATGAGGCATAACTTCTTCCTCACTGTTGAGTTCAAAATCCTCACCCTGGATTTTTACCAGTTTTGCCCGGAATTGCTCCATTTTCTTGCCGTTTGACGGTTGTTTGCTGAGGTCAGCTTCAATTGACCAGTATTCAACCGGAACAAAAGCATCTATTTCTCTCTCTCGGTCAACCACAATACGCAAAGCAATACTCTGAACACGTCCTGCTGACAGGCGATTTCTCACTTTATCCCAGAGTAACTCGGTGATGTTATAGCCCACCAGACGGTCTAAGATACGGCGTGCCTGCTGTGCATTCACCAGACTCATATCAATATCACGGGGATGGTCAAATGCTTCTTTAACAGCATCTTTGGTGATTTCATGGAAAACCACCCGTTTTGCATCGTCGTCATTAATCTCCGTTGCAGCCATTAAGTGCCATGCAATCGCCTCACCTTCACGATCAGGATCGGTTGCGAGATAGACTTCGGTTGCATCTTCTACTGCTGCTTTAATCTCTTTGACGACACTGCGTTTATCGTTCGGCACGCGGTATTTCGGCTCAAAATTGTTTTCAACATCAACTGATAGCTGTGTAACGAGCAAATCGCGGACATGCCCTTTAGACGCCATCACCGTATAGCCTTTGCCGAGATAGCTACCGATACTGCGGGCTTTCGCAGGGGATTCCACAATCACCAGCTTACCGACATTGCGTTTACGGCGGGATTTCTTCTTTTTTGATTTTGCTTTCTTTTTGCGTTTTGGCGACGCAACAACTTCCGGCTTCGGAACATCTGCGTGTGCTTCTGTTTCGCCCATGCGGAATAAACCTGTACCACAAACCGAACACTCACCTTTAGTGGCAGGTGTGCCTGTTTTAGTATAGGTCGCTACAGGATTTGATATATCCCGCTTTTCTTTACATTTCACACAATAGGCTTGCATGGTGTTATCACTCATGCGGTCTCCTCTAACACTGACTGTCTGTAGATACTGCTACAGGTAATCTTCCATATCATTTTCGCGCAAATAGGTCACGATTTGCTTCACATCCTGAGCGCGATCTTTGTGGCATACCATTAATACATCGTCGGTTTCAACTACAATGATGTTATCGACACCGATAGCAACTGTCAATTTATCAGAAAACATCAAGGTATCCTTCGTGTCCAGAACGATTCGTCTTTCGCTACCGTTCTTACCACAATTCCCGAATTTATCCTGATCGAGAATATCATATAATGAAGACCATGTTCCCACATCACTCCAGCCAATATCAACCGGAATGACAACCATGTCCTCCGCACCTTCCATAATGGCGTAATCAATTGAAATTTTTGGCGTTTTTTCCCACATAGTGTTGAGTGCTGTTTCGAAATCCGGTGTATCCACACTGGTCTGGAGGTCTTTGAACAGGGTGTGCATCTCTTTTTGCTGGCGTTCGAACTCTGCCATCGCTTTTTTCGCCTGCCAGATGAACATACCACTATTCCAGCTATATTTGCCGGACGCAACAAATTGGGTTGCTCTTACAAGGTCAGGTTTTTCGGTGAATCGACTGGCAACAAAATAATCAAAATCATTTTTGTTACCGATAGACTCTCCCTGTTGAATATAGCCAAAGCCTGTTGAGGGGAAGGCTGGTGAAATCCCGAGAGTGACAATTTTACCTTCTTCCGCAAGCTGTCCGGCTGTTTTGAGAACATCACGGAAAATATCGGTTTTGCCAATATGATGATCGGCAGTTAACATCGCGACAATTGCATCAGGAAATCGTTTTTCAATGACAGTAATAGCTAATGCAACTGCCGCAGCATTGTTTCTTGCGGATGGTTCGGCAATAAAATTCTCTGCCGGAATATCAGGGCACTCTTCCTGTAAACCTTCGACATAACTCTCAGCCGTTGAAATAAAAATCCGTTCCGGCGTGAATAGCGGGGCAAGTCGGTCTACACTAACTTTAAACATCGAATGCTGTTCGACAAGCGGTAACATCTGTTTGGGCGTATTCTGGCGGCTCATGGGCCAGAGGCGTGTACCACCACCACCTGCGAGAATCAATGCGACATAATTTTGCATATACTAAACTTCCTGATCTTCTTTGATTATCTTGTCCGGCAATATTGCATCCCGCCGACCATTTGTGCAAGCCCTTTTAATTCAAGGATGGCAAGCGTTGATGCGACATTTGATGTTGATAAACCTGTCTGACGAATAATTTCGTCTATGTGACGCGGCTCTGTATCCAGTGCCTCTAAAACCTGTGCTTCCAGATTTCCAGCAGGTGCGATGACCTCTGTTTTTTGTTCAACAACTTTATTTGTATAGGTAACATTGAGTTCATCCAGTACATCGCTGGCACGCATAACCAGTTTTGCACCTTCCTGAATCAACCGATTACATCCCGCGCCCATTTCATTGAAAATATTAGCAGGAACGGCAAAAACATCGCGCCCCTGTTCCAATGCAGTTTCAGCAGTGATGATTGCGCCGCTATTTTTAGGGGCTTCTGCAATCAACGTTCCCAGAGACAATCCACTGATAATACGATTTCGTCGCGGGAAATTTTTCCCTGTCGGGGGTGTCCCCGGTGCAAATTCAGTCACCAGCGCCCCATTATCAACAATTTCATCTGCGAGTTTTTTATTCTCTCGCGGGTAGATACTGTCTATACCTGTACCCATCACCGCAATTGTACGTCCCTTAGCCTGTAGAGCGCCCCTGTGTGCTGCGCTGTCTACGCCCGGAGCTAATCCCGAAACAATTGTCACATCCTGTGATGCCAGCCAGTAGCCCATACGATTTGCGACATCCAATCCATAACGGGTTGCCCGGCGTGTCCCTACAATACTCAATGCCAGAATGTCACTGTTGAGCAATGTACCACGAACATAAAGCAATGGTGGCGGGTCAGGTATATGACGCAAATTATCCGGGTAACTTGAATCCGCCCAGGTGACAAGATACGCCCCGATTTTCGTAACTTTTGCTACTTCGGCGTCCAGATCAAGTGAGCGTCGCAACTCAAGTAAAGATGATAAGGCTTTCGGCGGAAGTTTCGCCTCTTTCAGGTCGCGTTCCGGCGCTAGCCATGCATCGCGTGCCGTCCCGAATGCGGATACTAACTGCTGAATACGAACACTACCCATCTGCTGGACTAAACTCAGTCCCAGCCAGTACTTTTGATTGCTCAAATCTCAATTGCCTGTTTAAACTGGACAACGACAGCATAACAGTCAAATAATTCGATTGTCAAGCAATTTATTGAAAATTAATCTGAAAGGACTATTCAGGAAGCAAGCCTTCGGGGAGTTTCATCGTGACGATTCGAGTCTCAAAATCAATGTTGATAATCGTTTCTTCATGTGCCGGGAGGAGCAATTCGCCAAATGCACGCCCTTTGACAACATAGACATCATTTGCGCCTGTTTCAAGGACTTCACGAATTTGACCCAATTCTGTCTCATCCTCGGTTTGAACCGTCATTCCGATGAGCTCATAGAGATAATATTCGCCTTCTTCGAGCGGAACAGCATTATCAATATCAATCATCACTTTTTGACCGCGCAAAGTTTCAGCCTCATCGCGGTCTTGAATTTCTGTTAGGGTGATGAGCAGGTACTCTTTATGAAAACGCGCCGATTTGAGCGTATATTCCTCCGCTTCTGCCTGTTTAGGGTCATTGCCCAGGTAGATTGTTTTCAATTCAGTGGTGAGGCGTTCGGGATAATCGGTAAGAATACGCATTCGCATTTCACCGCGCACACCGTGAGGACGCAAAATTTCACCGAGGAGGAGATAGTAGGGTTTGTCTGTCATCTGTGTTGTTGAATTTATCCGTTCGATTGCAACAGGGTAGGGGTCTGGCGTGCCAAACCCTGATTATTTATTCAATCTCTAAAATAATACGTCCACGACCACGTCGTTTATCCGAAGCACGTAATAATGCACGCATCGCATTGGCAACGCGACCACTCTTACCAATCACACGCCCCATATCATCGGAAGCAACATTCAACTCCAGAATGATATTGCGTCCCTTTTTCTTCGTATTGACACTGACTTTTGATGGGTCGTTGACTAAATTTTCAGCAATATACTGGATTAAATCTTCTTGCATAATAATATTCCCTATGATGTCAAAATGTAAGGATACACCATCGGTATATCCCTACACAATTATAATGCAGATTATTCTTCTACGCCTTCAGCAACAGCTTCTTCAGCTTCCTGTTCTGCTGCCAGACGTGCTGCTTCACGGGCTTTGATTTTGCTTTCGCCGTCGCCCGGTGCAGGGTAGTTTGTACGCGGGGATGGCAGTTCTGCGCGATTTTCTTCTGCTTCTTTGAGCAGTGCTTCGAGTTCTTCACCATCTTTGAGACGTGCGTAACGTTCGCTTGTACCGAGACGGTCGAAAATGCGTTGGATAGCGTCGGTTGGTTGTGCGCCAACGCCGAGCCAGTAGAGCGCACGTTCTTCATCTACAACTTCGGTGGACGGACGTGTACGCGGGTTATACCAGCCAATTGTTTCGATTGGTTTAGCATCGCGGGCGTTACGTTTATCGGTGACGATAATACGGTATGAGGGTTGACCTTTAAGACCAATACGGGTTAAACGAATACGAACCATGTTGAGAGTTGCTCCTGTTAATTTCTGATTTTTAGCTAGATTTTATGTTTTACATTCCGGGTAAACCGAGATTTCCCAATCCAGGGATATTCGGCATTTTGCCTTTACGCAGTTGATCCATCATCTTCTGCATCTGGCGATATTGCTTGATGACATCATTTACGTCTTTAACCTCAACACCACTGCCCCGTGCGATACGCTTACGACGGCTGGCATTCAAAATTTTTGGTTTTTTACGTTCTTCCAATGTCATTGAGTTGATAATTGCTTCAACCATTTTCAGGCGGGACTCAATATCTCCATCGTCCACCATGCCTTGCATCCGCATCTTATCAAATCCGGGAATCATCCCGAATACTTTGGTTATGGGACCCATGCTCTTGATTTTTTGCAATTGCTCCAAGAAGTCTTGCAGGGTGAACTGATTGCTCAGCATTTTTTCCTGCAATTTGATAGCTTCTTCTTCTTCGTAGAGCGATTCTGCTCTTTCCATCAAGGTGAAAATATCACCCATACCAAGAATACGGTCTGCGATACGGCTGGGGTGGAATTGCTCGAAAGTATCGTCGCTAATTTTCTCACCCGTACCGATGAATTTGATGGGTACACCTGTCACAGCACGCATTGACAGCGCCGCACCACCACGCGCATCACCATCGACTTTGGTTAAAATCAGTCCGGTAATACCGACGCGCTCGTTGAAGCCTGTCGCAATATTGACAGCTTCCTGACCTGTCATCGCATCTGCGACGAGTAATACTTCGGCGGGATTGGTACGCGCTTTGATTTCTTCGAGTTCGCCCATGAGGGTGTCATCAATTTGCAGGCGACCTGCGGTATCCACAATAACGACATCAGCATTCGCTTTGTGTGCTTCTGCCATCCCGCGCTTTACAATGTCTTCCGGCTTTGCCGAAACACCTTCTTCGTAGTAATCGACACCGATTTGTTTCGCAAGCGTCACTAACTGATCAACAGCGGCTGGACGGTAGGTATCCGCAGCAATCAGGAAGGGCTTACGACTCTGTTGTTTACGCAGATAAAGGGATAATTTAGCAGCGCTGGTTGTTTTACCTGAACCCTGCAAACCCACCATCATAATGACATGTGGTTTCTGGCTACGAGAAAAATCAAGTGAACCGGGTTCACCGAGTGTATCAATCAATTCAGCATGAACGATTTTGAGAACTTCTTCCGACGGTGTACGGGTCTTGTGGACTTCCGCATCGGCGGCTGCGTCACGCGCATTTTTGACGAACTCTTTTACAATCGGTAATGCCACATCAGCTTCAAGCAATGCCATACGCACTTCGCGCATTGCAGACTTGACATCCGCTTCTGTGACACGTTTACCTCCGCCTAAGCCGTCAAAGACTTTGCTTAAGCGCTGGCTCAAACTTTCGAACATAACCATAGTGTTATCCCTGCGTAAAACTCGAATGTGAAATTTTAGGAGAGGGTAGCAATTTTTTCAAGATGCGACCCTGCGAATATCAGATTACTTCCCATTAAGACAGCAATCTATCATATCTACATTAGAAAAACATCTGCTTGAGAGGGTTAAGTTTGTGTTAAATTTCACAAAATCCCGTAAAATTCATTTATTCTGCGGCATCTTTTTTGTAGAATGTCGTTGAGTGACAAATAATCGGGGAAAGTACATCCAATATGACCTACAACGAAAACGACCCGAAAGCCGTTGAATTGTTGACATTGGTTGAAAGCGAATTACGTCGTTCCGGTGGTAGACATTTACTAACCCGCGAAGAATATCTCCAGATCGTGAATATGTGTTTTCAGCAGGTTTACGGTTATCAACCGGATGTAAAAGGTACTCAAGAATTTGCATCAATCGGTGCTTAATCGTACAAAAATTGTTCCATACGTGGAACAAAATCCAACAATTGTGAGAATCCATCCGCAAAAGTTTCTTTTCCATCCCCGATAATCAACGTCGGGACATCGGCTTCGGTGTGTTTTCCATGTGACATATCTTCCATATTGCCGTGATCGCTGGTGAAAACGACCAGTCCCTCATCATCATCCCATTCAGATAAAACACCTGCCATCACTTTGTCAAAGGTTTCCAACAAACTGACTGATTGCTCCAATGTGCCGCGATGCCCGACATAATCCGTCATCCAGTTCGAATGAAAGGCAAAACGGTAATTCCGGCTGATTTCGACCAGCTTTTTACCCGCTTCAAATGGGTCAAACAGGGGAATATCATCAATTTTGAGATGTTCACGCCAGGGATAACCTGTATATTCCGGTGTTAATGCTGTGCCGGAAATAACATCACCTATAGAAAATAGATTTTGTCCGGCAGCAATCGCAGAATATTGAATGCTGGATGGTAGACGCTTGCCACTGTTGATGCCAGCAAGTCTTTGCGGCGGATAAGCACTGATTAAACCCGCAGAATCACCTCGCTCTTTGACGGTCATGAAGAAATTAGTTTCATCCAGCAATTCACGAATCGGTTTATTCGGTAAGGGTCCATAATGCCGCCCGAGCATTTCCGGCACATTTTTCCCTGTAAGAATAACTGCCTGTGACGAACCACTCTGCGGACGCCCTTCCACACCTAAACGCGGGTCAGTCGGGATGAAAATTGCACGCTCATTATCATGTCGTTGAATGCCGTTAAGCCAGCGTTCACCATGAGTGATCATTGTTAAGTTTGGCATATCTGCGATAGCAAAAGGATTGGTCTCAGAATCATCTCCAAGCCCGATGCCATCGACAAATATGAATAGAATGTGTTTTTTCATAGGAAGGGATTATTTTCACGCTCAAATCCGATTGTTGTCTGTTGCATATGCCCCGGCAGAACATTGACATCATCACCGAGCGGGAACAATTTCTCACGGATAGATTTCAGCAACAATTCCAGATTACCACCCGGTAAATCTGTGCGTCCGATACTGCTGAAAAAGAGACTATCGCCACTGAAAACGATTTTCTGTTCGCGCATGTAAAAACTCAAATGCCCGACAGCGTGTCCCGGTGTATAAAGCGTTTCCAGCTTGATTGCCCCGACTTCGATTTTTTCTGGCTCACTTTTGAGCAATCGGTCAGGTTTTGCAGCTTCAGGAAAGTCACCTAATCCGAATAATTTTCCCTGCATCGGCAACGTTTCCAGCATCGACACACATTCTTCATGAATCCAGAAGGGCGCTCCGGTCAATTCTTTGAGCTTTTTACTGGCAAGCACATGGTCAAAATGTGCATGAGTCGCCAGAATGAGTTTAATCGTCCAACCTGCTTCATCAGCCGCATTCTTGATGATCTCTGCTTTATCAACGGGGTCAATCAGAATTGCCTCTTTTGTTTCAGTATCACCCACTAGATAAGCATTGGTTGATACCATGCCGAGGGTCATCATTCGAATTTCAATAGCCATAGTTTAACTTTCGCTGTATTTTATGCTGTCTGGACGGATTCTAACTCTGCTTTATTACGGCGTAAGAGGATGCGAATAATATCTTTGACCTCTTCCATTCCCAATAATAATGTCGTAACCAGGAAAATTCCGCCACCGACAAGCACCTGGAATAGTAATTGAACAACAGTATAGAGTAATCGTTCCTGTAAGCCGAAGTATGCAAAGATTTGTCCGATAGCAAATACACCCGCACCCATGACTAAACTTGCCAGAATAGTTTTTAATGCGGTCACAATGATACTTTTTTCGTTAATACCGTTCCAGCGTTTTCGCAGAATGAGGATTAAAATGCCAACTTCAAGCGCAAATCCCATTGAGTTGGCGAATGCCAGCCACATGACATTTTCCATTGGTGGATTTTCACTCAAGTAGATGCCACTCAGCCATACTGCTAATCCGATATTGAGTGCTGTTCCTGCAAGAGCAGTCCACAACGGTGTCCAGGTATCTTTATCAGCATAAAAGCTGCGGGCGACAATTTCTAACATGCTCTGGACAATCAAACCGAGTGTGAAGGCGACAAGTGTTGTGTAGACCAGTTCAGTTGCCGAGGCATCGAATGCGCCGCGTTCAAGCAAACTCAAAAGTGGTCGCCCGACCAGAATAAGCCCGATAGCTGATGGAATTCCTGTAACTAAAATAAATTTCAGCGCCCCTGACATCGCGTTTCGTTTACCGATGCCGTCATTCACAGCACTGAGAGCGGCGAGTGTGGGGAAGATGACAATGCCCATCGCTGTCCCTAAGAGTGTTTGAGGAATCTGGACAATACGATAGCCCCAATCGAGAGCAGAAACACTGCCTTCTCCTAATTGAGAGGCAATATTGGTCATCACGATGAAATTAAGCTGAAATACGAATAAACCAAGCACACGCGGTATCATCAAGCGAATGACTCGCAAAAGGTCAGGGTCAGTGAAATGCACTTTCATCCGTTCAATTGAGATGCCTAATGTTGGATACCATTTGCCACCATTACGGATAACGCCAGGAACTTGAATCAGCAAATGTCCGGCTGCACCGATAACTGTCCCGATAGCCACGCCATAGATTCCGAATTGGTCGAGCAGGAATAGCACACCGAACAGAATCCCGAGGTCATACATAATCGGAGCTAATGCTGGCAGTAAAAATTGATTGTGACTGTGAATGATGCTACTAAAAATACCGCTCACAGCAAAAATGATAGACCCGAGCAATAGCAACCGCATCATACGAATGGTATTTTGCAAGGTTTCCGGGTTATCAGCGAATCCCGGCGCAATCCAGTTCGTAATCAGCCAGGGTGCGAAAATGTAGGTGACGATGCTCATGATGAGCGCAACAATGAAAACGATGTTCACAAGACGGCTCGCCAGCTTGTAGCCATCTATTTTTTCATCGCGTGCCAGATAACCACTGAAAATCGGGATGAAAGCATGTCCCAATGCCCCGCCGGAAATTAAATCAACAATCAATGCTGGAATGCGATTGGCTGTTACATAGGCATCCCATGAACCATCGAGACCAAACACATTTGCGATAACAACGGTCTGCCCTAAACTGATCACTTTTGCGATACCGAACAGAACCATCAGCAATAGCGTTGAATGGACGATACTGTACTGGCGTTTCTTTTTTTCAGGTGGATTGGTGCTGGAATCAATAGCAGTCATGGAAAACTCCTGAAACAGGGTAGCCAGGTGACTACCCCATCGAATTTACTGTAAATTATCGAGTGCGATGCGTGCGGCTTCGTAATTCGGGTTGTAGCTCAGTGCAGTACGAAGATCAGAAATTGCTTCCGATGTATTTCCGAGTTCGACTCTTGCTAAAGCACGCCAGTAATAACTTTCCTCAAGTTCAGGAGCGCTGGCTAGATTGGTATTGGCAAAAGAGATAATTTCGTCATAGCGCCCGACTGTGAAGTATGATTCAAACAACTCGAATTGATACCAGAGGATGCGCCAGGGCAATGTCCCGAGAGCAATTGAGCGGTCAAATGCGCGGGCAGCTTCTTCATGCCGTCCCAATATGGATAGTGATGTTCCAAGATTATGCCAGGCAAAGGCATCATCTACATTAGCGCTTGCTTCTTCCTGTGCAACTTCTGCGGCGATTTCTGCGGCACGGTCGGCATCCCATAATTCACCCATAATCGCTTGCAGTTGAAGTTCATCTTCTGGATTATAGACAACAATGAATGTCCGGTTGAAATGTCGCCAGGTGCTATCGAGTTCACTATAGTTTTGCAAAACGCCACTACCACCGGCATTGCCTAAGAAGCTATCGTAAGCATAGAAAGCATTCTGTGAATCATCATAGGCAACCAGTGCCTGATAATGTCCTGACCAATCGTAGGCTTCAAAATACATCCCGCGTTCGACAATCACAGGGAATCCTGCCGCGATTAATGCCCGGAGCAGGTCTACATTGCCACCCATACGGTTGATAGCACGCACACCTGTTTCTTCGTTGACAAAATCCACTAATTCATAGGGACTGACATTTTTATCTTCCCGGTTCGGACGCAACTGGTCTTTGGCATATTCTTGATTTTCCTGCCATCCGAAAAAACTCAAAGCAGTTGTAATCGTCGCGGGCCCACAATTATTCCAGGTTTGTTGTTCCCATGCAAAGCCATTGTTGCGATGAGATGTTGGAACATTCAAAAAAGCCTGGCTTTGCGGCACGCTGGCATCACCCTCTGTTGAGAGAGGGGTATTCGTTGGCAAAGGTGTATTGGTCGGCAATGGTGTAGCTGTTGGCAAAGGTGTATTGGTCGGTAATTCTACCGATTCCTGTGTTGCTTCATCTGTGATTTCTTCTTCCGGCGTCGCAGTAGAATTCACAATTGGTGCAGTCAACAAATCCATTGCATCCTGACCTGTACCGGATGACGAATCTGCTGTGGGGATTACCCCGCCCTGTGGTGTGGGATTACGTTGCAGGAACATTTCCATAAACGGCGCACGATTCATCACACGCACCTGTTGTCCCGTTGTCAAAACGTTATTGAATCCCCAGATAACTGTGAAAAATCCGGCAACAATCAGTATGAAAAAGATAATCACTCCCCACAGGAGAAATTTAGGCGGTGCATCGACTTCACCCCGCACCGGGCGCAAATTGGGTTCTGTTTTATTACTCTGATGAGTCATTGATTTTAATCCTGTATTGAAAATCTGTGACAGTATAGCGATGCCCGACAGTGTTTTACAGCCGAAACATTACACGTAGCTTATGCGTCAGGTTGAATGAATCACAGTGTGCCATAAACCGGGGTATTTTAACATGCGTGACGAACACTGCATTCTCTGCGTTCACCCTACGCTAAGAGATGGGCTTTTGCTAGAATGTTCGCTCTCAATTTATGCTGATGGTGATAACATGCGGAAATATCGGAATCAAATTTTATCGGGTATTTTAATTGCACTGGCAATTTATATCGGCTTGCTCTTATTCGCTGATAGTCAGGGCAGATTGGAAACAGATGGTATCCTCGAAACAGTACAAACCTTCCCTCTCTATTTGATTCCTCTCTTGATTCTGGCACAGACGATGGTCATTTTCTTCCGTTTTCTGGAATGGCATTATTATCTCGGTGTGATTGATGCTCGTGACCGCATTAGCCTGACCGATAGTCTCATCATTTTTGTGGCAACCTTCATGATGGTTGTTAGTCCGGGTAAAGCCGCCGAACTATTGAAATCTGTTATGTTGAAAATTCGCACAGCAGAAACCGATCCTGAGGGCAAATCAAAAGGTGTTCCTGTTGCCCGTAGTGCCCCGATTGTGATTGCTGAACGGGTCGTAGATGGGATTGCTGTGATTATTCTGATGGCTGCTACACTACTAATTGCTGGTGATAATCTGAATTTAGGAACATACCAGGGCGTGAATTATGGACAGCTAAGTCGTGGACTGATTTACTCCTCATCAGCGATTATTCTAGCGGGACTCATCGTCATTCAAATTAAACCACTCGCCTATTTTTGCTTGAATATTTTAGGATACATTCCGGTTATCAAACGCTTGCAACAGCCTTTGACCGATTTTTATGAGAGCAGTCGCGAAATTTTTGCGCTCAAACATGTGATTCCAATGTCGATTGTTGGATTAGGGGTCTATTTGTCGAGTGCCGCCGGATTTATCATTGTTCTATACGGTTTTGGCTTAGAGATTACCTGGCAGCTAATTTTACAGGCATTGTTCATTGTAGGCGTTGCATCTGCTTTAGGGGCATTGAGTTTTGTGCCGAACGGGGCAGGTGTCACCGAGATTTCCAATACGGGAATGTTACTGGCACTGGTTGCACCGATTCAACCGATTGTCACACTTCCGGTTGCGGCAGCGGCAGCTTTAATACAGGGTTTCTTTCACAAGTGGTTTCGTGTGCTGGTGGGATTGACAGTGGCATTTCTCTATCGCAACCGACTCTTCGGGGAAGACCTTGAAGCCGAATTACAGGAAGTCGAACAAGAAAAAACTGCCTCCGTATAGAAGGCAGTTCAAGGTGGCTAGCGCTTAATCAATAGTCATCATAATCGTCATAGCCACTATCATCGTCGTATCCGTCGTCATCATAGCCATCACCATCATCATATCCGCCATCGTCATAACCGTCGTATCCATCATCATAACCATCGTCATAGCCGTCGTAGCCATCATCATAACCACCATCGCCATAGCCGTCATCACTATCATCGTCATAATAGTAATATTCGTCATCCCCGGTATAGGTGTCATAATCACTGAAATCGTAGCCCTCGTCCTCGAAGTAATCTTCTAAATCCTCGTCGAATTCTTCATACTCCAGCTCGTCAATCAGGTAGTCCAGTAAATTGAAATCTTCATCATCACCATATTCGTCGATGTAATCAAAGACTTCATCTAAATCTTCTAGCTCAAGATTCTCGTAAATTTCTTCATACTCTAAGAAGTCCTCGTATTCTTCATCATCAAGTCCTTCATCCCATTCGATTTCCCGTTCTAAGCCTTCATAGGGCAGATAGTCAATGTCCTCATCGCCAAAATAGCTCTCAGGCGCAGACGGTTCGCTCATTGCGATATAGTCATCGTCCAGTTGAATCTCAATCTGTGTCCCTGCAATCGCTGTGCGGGTTCGTCCGCCGGAAGTCACCCTTGCAGCCCCTTCCACCGGTGAAACAGACAACATACGGTCATCATCGACACTAAAATAGACCGTTGATCCCATTTCAATCTCAACTTCATTGACGGCGAGATTGATTGTGCCTGCACCTTCGGGAGTTTGTACCAGCATTCCATCGTCGGGTACTTCATTACAGGACGGTCGTCCGATTCCTGTTGTTAAATAAAATGCCTGCATCGGACCATATTGCGTGGCTTCCGGTTCTATGACCAGCAAATTCGAGAAATCTTCTTCCCCATCTAAGAGGAAACTCGCAATCCAACCTGTTTGCTCTTCATAAATGACGCGAATCCAATCCCCGCCTTCTGTGCGTCCCGTAGCGGTGACTTCATCGCCCGGATTCAATGAGCCGAGAACGCGACTGACGGTATTCGGGAGTGCGCGTACATTGACTGCTCCACTCGCAGAGATGGTTTGCTGTTGTTCCGGTGGCACTTGTTGTTCTACCGATTGAGCGGCATTCCGCAGGACGGTATCGCCAAAAAGTATAATCGTGACATTTTGTCCGGGGAGTGAGCCGGGTAAATTTGCCTGAACCTGCATCAGTACAACACCCCATGCGCCTGTTTCAGAGTCGAATCCTGCTAGCGTGAGGGTCTCAATTGAAGCGACATCAACAATATCACCGACATCGGCAAACTCGAAATTATTGGCATCGGGTTGTCCCGTAGCATCCAGGGCTATATGACCGAAACAGGCTTGATTCCGCCCGATACCTTCGCAGGCTTCCTGTGCATTTGCCATTGCCGTCTGAATAATATCTGTGCATTCTCCGTTTTGTGCTACGACAATTGCAACACTCAGTAAAACACTTGCAATCGTGATAAACCATTTACGGTGCATGTTTTCGTCCTATGTGAAATATAGTTTCCTATATTTTGTGACTAATTACCGGAATCGCGCAAGGCATTCGCAGCACTTTCTAAGATTAATCCACCAATCCGCGCAATTTCACTGGCATCCGATGTGTCTTCCAGCACAATAGCAACGGCTGCTCCCCGATTATCTTCCAGGGTTACAAAACCAATAAACCATGTCTGTGTCTCATCACCGGAAATTGCTAACGCCGTATGCCCACCAATTGTCAAATCGTTGTTTGCTGCATTAACAGATGCACCGATGCTTGTATTGTTAATCATCAATTCCCGTAGCCGCCGGGCAGCATTAGCAGTCATGAGAGGGGTATTTGTTGCCGGAGCAGCAACAGTGATCCATGCTCCATCAGTATCTTGATAAGCATCCAGCAAATAGGGTTGTGGCGCATTTCCTGTATTGATGACGGCACTTGCAATCCCTGCCATACCCAATGGATTGATCGTCAATTCACCCTGTCCGATAATATCTTCAACAAGGCTCAATTCAGGCGTTGCTTCGGGTGTTGCTTCTGCCTCATCGCCAGGATTATCCAGCACATAGCCTGCAATAATTGGTGGCGAATTCAAGTGAAATGCTCCAAAAATATTCTGGAGTGATGTCGGATTCATCTGGCTGGCAATCAATGAAAATGGGAACGGACATCCATAGGCATAAGCCTGTGAATAAGTTAAATCAGGTGCATCCGGTTCAACTGCACAACCTAATTCTCGACCATCAACTTCTACAGTCCGGTCAGCATTGGCTGTTACAGTATCAAATGGCTGATTACTGAGGATTCCTGCGACCATAAGTGGTGTTTGTAGCATCCCGCCCGGTTGATACTGCCCCTGTAAGACGCGATTAAAGAAAGGATTGCCCTCTGCTTCAATGAGAGTTTCCCAATCTTCATCGAGGGTATTCGGGTCAAATGTCGGCAAACTAACTAACCCGAGAACTGCGCCATCCGGTACACTCAGAACTACAGCCGCACCACGATACTCAGCCATCGCATCGAATATCGTTTGTTGCACATCTAAATCCAGAGTCAGGCGAATATCTGCTCCAGCCTGTGGTTGATGAAGTAAATCCTGCTGAATAACTTCATTGAAGTTTTCTTCTAAGAGTTCCCCCCGTAAATAGTCATTGAACGCTGCTTCCGCACCACCTGTACCATACCGGAAGCTAAAATAGCCGAGTGCAGAAAAAGTCTCAGGATAATAGTAAATGCGTTCCGGGAAACCATCATCACTGTCAACATTCTCTACTAGAAGAACGCCATCAGCATCATAGATACTGCTCCGTTGAATGCTTGCCTCATCTTCAACCAGGCGCGGATTATCTTCCCGTAATAAAATGCTATCTGCACCGACAATCGCCCAGTATCCGGCAGACCCAACGATGATGAAGAAGACAAGTAATAAACCGAACATCAAACGACTGATTTCGCGGGTAAATGCCATTACTGCACCTCAGCAGATAAACGTAAGAGTAGCCCTGCAATGACAAAACTAGCAAGGAGAGAACTGCCACCATAACTCATGTAGGGCAGAGTAACGCCTGTCAGAGGAAGCAACTTCAACACACCGCCCATAATCAAAATACTCTGGATAGCTATTAGCATACTCAAACCGATTGCCAGTAACGCATTAAAAGGACGATTTTGATGTTGAATTGCCAGTCGCATCCCGCGCATCACAAAAATAGCAATCATTGCCACCAGCACAATAATCCCGACCAGTCCATATTCTTCGGCTAGTGCTGAAAAAATAAAATCGGAATGCACAACGGGAATATAACCTGGCGACCCTTGCCCGATACCTTCTCCGAAAATACCTCCGGCAGCAAATGCCATCAAACTCTGGACGATTTGAAATGCGCGTCCGTCAGCTTCTGCCCAGGGATTTAGCCAGATGTCCACCCGCAATTCAACCACACTGAACAGATTGTAGGCGACAAAACCCGCAATCGCTAAAAGTACACTGCCCCCGATGAGAATGCTTGTTTGACCACTGGCAGCATATAGTAAAACCAGAAAAACAGCGAAAAATATTGCAGCCGTACCTAAATCCCGTTGCCAGACGACCAGTACAATACTCAAACCCCACATCAAAATAATCGGACCCAGAATGCGCGGTGATAGCCATGCGCGTTCACTTCCGATTTTCAGTTGTGATTGTGCCCGCATTGCCGGATATTGTTCAGAGAGATAACTCGCTAGAAATACAACAAGAATCACTTTTAACGCTTCCGATGGCTGGAAGAAAATATTCCCGAAGCCTAGCCACAATTCCGGTGCGCCTTCGAAACCGGATGGGTTACTTCCGAGCAAAATTGTACTCACCAGCAAAACAATCCCGCCGATAAGAAACAAATAGCGATATGCCCGTAACCACCGCAATAATTGCTGCAAGGAGACTGTCATCAACATCGCCCCAACAGAAATCACCAGCCAGATAGATTGTCTATCCGCAAAATTGGGGGCGAGTCGGTCAATCATCACAATTCCCCACCCGGTGAGAAACATCACCAGAGGAAAAATGAGCGGGTCACGTTGTGGTAACACACGGTCTAGCCAGCGTGTCCCGACAATCGCACATAAAATCCAGACTGCCAGATGCCACCAATGACTGATGCCGGACGGGTTAACAATCTCAAGTGCTATGAAATTGACTGTTACGAATACGCCCGATAACAAAAGTAAAAAACGCTCGGTTTGTGAGATGGTATCGTCGCGTTGTAAATATGAGACGGTGTCTGCCACGATTTTGTCTTTTCGTTGATTTACAGGTTGAGAACGCGCTTCACAACATGATAGAGACGTTCTTTTGCTTCATCTGTGATAGCCGATGGGTTGGTTGTGATTGCGGATGCCAGAGCCGTATGCGATGATGTCTCTGTATTGAGGTCGATACTCTCCATCAGATTTACGATTGCCTTTTTAATCGTATCGACATTTTTTGAGACAGTTCTCAGTACCATTTCGACGGTGACTGGTTCTTCTTCCTCATGCCATGAATCATAATCGGTCACATGAGCAATCGAGGCATAACCCATTTCAGCTTCACGGGCGAGGAAGGCTTCCGGTGCAGCAGTCATCCCGATTAAATCACAACCCCATGCACGAAACATATGACTTTCTGCGCGGGTGGCAAAGCGGGGACCATCTTCAATCAAGAATGTGCCACCATCGTGAACACTTGCTTCTGTCTGATTAAGGGCTTTCAATAATTCCTGACGTAAATATTCATCGAAGGGGTCAGCAACTGAAACGTGAGCGATCAAGCCTTCTTCGTTGAAAAATGAGCGTTCCCGTGTGCCGATGTTGTAATCAATAATCTGGTCAGGTATAGCGATATGTCCCGGAGCAATTGCTTCCCTCAGACTACCACAGGCATTTGCAGAAACAATAAAGCGTACACCGATTGATTTGAGTGCATAAATATTTGCTCTCTGAGGTACAAGTGCCGGACTTAATACATGCCCCGAACCGTGACGTGCAAGAAAAGCAATTTTTTTACCTTTCAGCGTGCCAATCATGATCGGGTTACTTGTTTTTCCGAATGGGGTATCAATATTATGCTCTTGCATATCGGTGATGTCCGGCAAATCATACAATCCCGATCCACCAATCACTGCAATTTTCACATCATCGACCATCTATAATCTCCTCTTTTCAATAAAACCAATTCAATCGGTATCCATGCACAAAACAGGTCTCATTATATAATCGGGTTATTGTCAGGCACAACAGATTATTTAAACAGAGGGTGAACGTATGTTTGGAAAAATAGAATATCCCCCGTCACGCAAAGGCGATGTTGTTGATGAATTTTTTGGTAAAAAAGTTCCTGATCCCTATCGCTGGCTGGAAGATGCAGACTCAGAAGAAGTCATGGAATGGACACAGACACAATCCGATTTTGCAGATGAAATGCTGACTGCCCTGTCAGGACGCGAAACCTTTCGTAAGCGCCTGACAGAAGTTTGGGATTATCCGAAATATGGTGTGCCACGCAAACGGGGTAAACGCCTGTTTTTCACCAAAAATGATGGCTTACAGGCACAACCAACCCTCTATGTACAGAAGGATGATAGTGACCCCCGCGTTCTAATTGATCCTAATAGCCTCAGTGATGATGGCACAGTTGCACTGGTTGATTGGCAACCGACAGATGACGGCAAATATCTGATGTATGCCCTCTCGGAAAGCGGGTTAGATTGGCGAACCTTTAAAATTCGTGATGTCGATACAGGTGAAGATTTGGACGATACACTGACAAATATCAAATTTTCAGGTGCATCATGGCGAAAAGATAAATCCGGTTTTTACTACTCTCGCTTTCCCGATGATATTAAAGACGAGGGTGAAGGCAATCAAAAGCTATCTCATCAACTCTATTTTCATCTGCTTGGTACAGAACAGAGCGAAGATACATTCATTTACGAGCATCCTGAAATACAGGGCGCGATTATCGGCGCATATGTGACGCCCGATGATAAATATCTTCTGGTATACATAGGCGGTGAGTCGGTCGGTTTCAATCGACTTTATTACCGTGAAATAGACAGTGATGGCGATTTTATACACCTATTTGATGATCTGGATGCCCGCTATAATTTCGTTGGCAATGATAGCGATACTTTTTACATTGAAACTTCAAAAGACGCGCCAAATAAACGAATTATTGCTGTTGATTTGAAGAATCCCTCTGAACTAAAAGAAGTTATCCCCGAAAACGATGATGTTATTCAGGGCGTGAGTCTCGTTAACCATCAATTTGTGATTACCTATATGCACCACGCGCACAATATCATCAAAGTATTCGACATAGACGGCACATTCTCCCATGAGATTGAGCTGCCTGCACCGGGTTCAACAGGTGTTCCTGCGGGATGGGGCGCTCTCCCCGATGACACAGAAATTTATGTGCCATTCATGTCATTTTTGCAACCATTGAGCATTTTGAAATTCGATTTCAGCACACAGCAATTAAGCTCATTTTTTGACGCCTCTGCTCCATCGTTCAATGTCGATGATTACGAGACAAAACAGGTCTTTTTCCAATCGAAAGATGGCACGACTGTCCCGATGTTCATCACAGCGAAAAAGGGACTTGAACTGAATGGCGACAATCCGACGATTCTCTATGGTTATGGTGGGTATGATGTCAGTATGACCCCGATGTATGGGAGTCATATTCCAGTCTGGCTCGAAAATGGTGGCATTTTTGCCCTGGCGAATATACGGGGTGGCGGGGAATACGGCGAAAAATGGCATTTTGATGGAATGCTGGATAAAAAGCAAAATACCTTTGATGATTTTATTGCCGCCGCAGAATATCTCATCGACAATGACTACACATCCAGCAAAAAATTAGCAATAGAGGGTGGCAGTAATGGAGGCTTACTCGTCGCGGCATGTATGGTGCAACGACCTGATTTATACGGTGCGATACTGTGCCATGTCCCTGTGATTGATATGTTGCGTTTTCAACATTTTACTGCCGGACGTTACTGGACATCCGAATACGGCGATGCCAATAGCGCTGAAGAGCATTTTGACTTCTTGATGGCGTATTCTCCGCTACATAATATCCAACCCGGTGTGAAATATCCGCCATTGCTCATCATGACAGCCGACCACGATGACCGTGTTGTGCCAATGCACTCCAAAAAATTCGCCGCCGCATTGCAGGAAGCCGATGCAACCAACAACGTCATTCTCTTACGTATTGATACTAAAGCAGGGCATGGTATGGGAAAACCTACAGCAAAAATCATCGACCAGAAAGTGGATGTCTACGCCTTCTTAAACACACTGTTCGAGATGGGGATTCAGTAGAAAACTATATAGACATGAGCAAAAAAGAAAATGTGAAATTGAATTGGTTGTATCCAGCTAATCAAGATTTCTATCAAAAACAACTTGATTTACCGGTTAACCATAATGAGATTCACCGAACATTTGAGATTAGATATGGTGTAGTAGATGCCCCTCTTATTCATCGTTGGCTTTTTGCATTTGGAGCCTGGTTCTTTGTACTCCTGCTGGTATTGTTTGTCGTAATTACAGTAGTCAATTGGCTTCCGGGGCAGATGGAGAGCGATATTCCGATAGTTAATCAATTATGCCTGATTCCATTTGTTTTAGTCGCAATACTTGGAATTTTGGGCTTCGGGAAATTATCATTCAATTTAATTTTGCATCGTAAGCAAGATGTTGAACTTTCAACTCAAATATTGTTGCAAGAAGGGACTGTCATCTCTGGTCAAGTAATTGATTTTTCTTTTCCCAAATCCGGTGGTATAGAACTAGTCTATAAATTTACTTCGCCTGATGGAAAGAAAATAAAGGGTAGATACTATTGGCGTAAATACTACCGGAATGAAATTCCTGAGAATGTAGCTGTATGGTATTGTGACGATAAAATTCACACATTACTTTAAATCTATTTGCCATATGAAACGGACTCGCACATATCTATAATCATACACAAAAGGTGCTAAATACAGTTAGCACCTTTATAATCAAGCACTATGTGATTTTTACAGAAAATCGTCCCGCAATGGATGAAATGTATCGACCAGACGAACATAAGATGTTAAGGTCTGTACAGAATGGTCTGTATTGCATGGTACGACAATCATATCGCCCTTTTCTAATTCAAAAGCCTCATCGCCTATAAAAAATTTGACTTTGCCCTCTGCCACATAAGTGATTTGTTCATGGGGATGCTGATGCGGCTCATCCGGTGCAATAGCCGGACCATCTTCAAATGTCACGATAACCATCATGATATTATCAGAATGGCTAAGATAACGTGTCCGTCCCTCAGCGATGACTTCTTTTTCATGTTTTCCTTCATAGATAACGGTCATATGCCCTCACATATTTCTAAATGGAAATCAGCTAAAATGTACCCAGTGTCGCGCCACCATCAACAGGCATCGCAATCCCGTTGACAAATCCCGCCGCAGGGGAACATAAGAATACCGCCACATTCGCGAATTCTTCCGCCTTTCCCAATCGCCCCACAGGAATTGACTGTGCAGCTTTTGCCCGTTCTGTATCAGGGTCAGAGTCATTTTGCTCTGCCCGATTTTTCATCAGATTATCAACCCGGTCAGTTTCCGTGATCCCCGGCAAAATACTGTTAAAACGGATACCTGCATCACCCAATTCCAGCGAGAGTGTCTTGGTCAAGCCCACTACAGCCGGACGAATCGTATTCGATAGGGTCAAATGCCCAACAGGTTGTTTTGCTGCAACAGATACCACTGCTAAAACAGAAGCTCTATTCGATTCTTTGAGATGGGGTAGTGCATGTTTGATGAGATTGACAGCGCTCAACAGAGTCAAATCAGTTGCTTTGCGCCAATCCTCATAATCAAAGTTCTCGAATGTTCCCGCCGGAGGTCCCCCCGCATTGGTAATCAGAATATCCAATCCACCGAGCATTGAAACAGCATTTTTGATGACTTTTTCCGCGATAGCAGGGTCAGATACATCACCCGCGTATGTAAAAACCGGATTGCCACTTTCCGCATTAATTGAACGTGCAGTCTCCTGTAATTTATGCAGACTGCGACTATTTATGACGACCTGTGCCCCTTCCAGACTGAATTGCCGCGCAGTCGCCGCACCCAATCCGGCACTTGCTGCTGTGACTAATACTTTTGCACCCTGTAAACCTAAATCCATAATCATCCTCCCGAAATTGTTTTTCAGGAGTATAACACTGTCGATAATTCAATAGGTGAGAATGGTCTTATGTAATTTCCAATATATGGGATTTTGTAGACGCGCACCGCCGGTGTGCCACTACATCGATACACCGAACTAATGGTCGAGCGAAAGTTTGAAGTGTGTGTTACCGATGCTGACAATATCGCCATCGGTGACAATCGTTGCAGTTGAGAGCGGCTCACCGTTGAGCAATGTCCCGTTGCGGCTATTACGATCTTCCAGCCACCAGCGCCCCTCTTTCAAGCTGACCATCGCATGTTCACTGCTGGCATAATCATCTTTGATGACGATGCCGTTCGTTGGAGAACGTCCGATACTGGTCAACGGGCGCAGGGGATAAGTTTCTCCTGTCGGTGCGAACATATCATCGACTTGAACTAACCCGATTAATTGCCCGTATACCCGTCGGCTAACCTCTGCATGAGCGGCTACACTGGCATAATCACGCCAGAGAACCACAAAAAATGCCCCTAAAATGAGCATCAAGAGTACAGCAGAAATCAAGCGGAGGATAAATAAGAAAATTGCTATCGACACAGCTTATCCTAGAATTTTACAGGGTCAAGTGATTGGGTTGTACCTGTCCGGCTGGAGCGGTCATTTTCAGTCAGATAGACCATTTGAGTCCCGCCGATTTTGATTATATCACCCGGTTGCAATTGATGTTCGGTGACGCGGATATTGTTAACTGTTGTTCCACTCCGGCTATTCACATCAAACAGGGTATATGCCCCGAAACGCAAACGCAATTGAACGTGATGCCGTGAGCAATAGGGGTCATCTAAGACAATGTGATTATCGTCACCACGCCCGATATTCATGACAGGTTCAGACAAAATGACCGTGCGTTCACCCTGATTGATGATGAGTTGTGGATTCTGCGGCGCTTTTTCCTGTTTTGTGGGAATTGGCTGCATCGAACGGGTTGTATTCTCACTTTCCCCGGTGTGTAATGCTTCTACTTCAACATCGCTCTCAGGAAGTTTCTTCATGGCGACGAGTTGCACCACAGGTTCAGCATTCAGCTGATAACCTGATTGTGTGACGAGTTCAACAATATGCTCTCCCAGCGATTTCAGCAGGTCAGGGCTATTGTGCTGTAACTTGTTTACAACAGCCGGATTCAGGTGAATAGTATAGGCATCCGGCGCTATCGGACGGGTATCGCCATCCTGTCCATAACGCAGGGCATTCTCCATACTGCGAGCCAGTTTCATCGCAATATCATGAGCCGTCACTCTCCTGCGAAAGAAGTTGGTGAACGTGCCTTCTATGAGTTGTTCCAGTTGTGATTCGAGTTGTGCTATATATTTTTCTTTCATACCCGCATTATAGAGCAGACGGGCATTTCATGACAATACAGGAAGCAAAAGCGTTGGATACACGTCAGATGAGCGTCAACAAAAAAGAGGATGTACAGTAACATCCTCTTCGTGGTATTTCAGTGTAATCAATGCTTAGCCAAGAAATTCAGGCCAGTTTTCATTGATTGTGATGCCATCTTCGGCTTCAATTGCTTCGCGACGGTTTTGAACCCATGTGCCAAAAATTGATTGCGCTAACTGCTGTGCAGTTGTCTCATCAACTTCACGGTCTTCGCGGGCAATAATCTGAATAATGTGGAAACCGAAGTCTGTTTCAACAGGACCCAGTAATGCGCCAATTTCACCTGTACGCAGTGCCTCTGCGAATTCTGGTACATACAAATCAACCGGATTCCAGCCGAGTTCGCCGCCACGTTGTCCCGAGCCTGTGTCCGATGAGCGTGCCTGAGCCAGCAGTGCAAATGACTCGCCGGATTGTAATGCTGCGAGAATTTCATTCGCTTCTTCTTCGGTCTCTACCAGGATGTGACGTGCATTGGCATGGAGTGTTGTTTCAATATCACCAACAACGGCATCCTGGACAGCAAGTCGAACTGCTTCGCGTTCCCAGAAAAGTTCCAGAGCAGCACGCGATGCTTCTGCATCAACCACGTTTTGCTCAAACAGTTCAATTGACTCTTCATAATTTTCATACGCTTCGGTCTGACTGGTTGTCGGAGTCGGTGGAATGGTTGGCGCTTCCGTTACTTCTGCCGTAACCTCCGGTGTCATTTCAGCAGTCGCTTCAGCGGTTGCTTCCGGGTCAAGCGTTGGACTCGGTGTTAATGTCGGTGTATTGGTCGGTAACGGTGTCGGACTCGGTGTCGGGGATACAAGCGGAGTTGATGACGGCGTTGGTGATAATGTTGCAGTTGCAGGTGTACCGATCATGGATGCTTCGGTCGGGTCAAAACCAAAGAATTCCTGACGGGCAAATTCAATCTGCGCATCATCAACATTCAAACCGAGTTCGTTAAATTCCTGTTGGATGAGAATTTCGTCAATCATGTCATCCAGCACACGATTACCCAGAATATCGTCTGATTGTAATTCCTGGGCAAGTGCCATGAACTGCTGATCCTGCTGTGCGAGTTGATTTATATCCATCCCGAAAATCTGTGCCTGCTGTTGAAGCTGGCTATAACGGATGTTGTAATTTTGAATGGCAATTGCACGTTCAAAATCCACACGCTGACGGAATTGACTGACTGTAATTCGGTCGCCATTGACTGTCGCAACCGATAATTGCGGGACGATTGCTAGCTGATAAATTAAGACCGCTCCAATGACCACCACAATTAGACCGACGATAATCTGTACCGAACGCTGAATCAGGCGATTGAGTGCCTCTTCACGTTCTGTACGGGTTTTCGGTTTCCCGAGCAAATTATCAATTAACCCTGAATTTTCAAGATTCTCGTCTTTGTTCCGGTCTTTTTTTGGCATACCGGTTGTCTGACGCTTCCTTGCCATAAAATAGCTCCTAAATTCTGAAACAAATTCGTTTTTCGTCGTTCAAAACGGCTTCATGATACCACAGGCTCACAGTCCGTCGATACACGATCAGGGCATAGTGATGTCCTATGCCCCGTGAGTGATATGGTATCAAATTTGCCGCATTAGTCTGCGTTTGAAATGAATGGCAGTAAGCCAATGAAGCGTGCGCGTTTTACTTCACGTGCCAGTTCGCGCTGGCAACGGGCACAGTTTCCTGTCTGACGACGGGGCTTGATTTTGCCGACTTCGTTGACATAGCGCTCCAGGGTTTCAACGTCTTTATAGTCGAAGCATTTTCCTTCAGGACAATACTCCGAACGACGACCACGACGGCGACGGCTCGGACGCGGGCGTGGACCGCTTGAACGGCGTGAACGGTTGTTGTCTCTATCTCTATCTCTTGCCATGTTAATTTATCTCCAGTTGGCTGCGTTAAAACGCATAATTGTCTGTTGAATCATCATCTATCTCTGTATGGGTGTTCGCATCATGCCGATCACCCAGCAGTATCATCTCATTGGCAACGAGTTCGGTACGGAAATGCTTCTTACCTGCATCATCTTCCCAACCGCGTGTTTGCAAGCGACCTTCAACATAGACCTGCTGACCTTTGCTCAAATGTGTTTTGCAAATTTCAGCCAGATTGCCCCAGGCAACCACATTGAACCATTCCGTTTCTTCGTGGCGTTCGCCTTCGGCAGATGTCCATGTGCGGCTGGTCGCTACACTGAAACTCGTGACAGGTCGCCCCCCGGGTGTATATCGCATTTCCGGGTCACGTCCAACATTGCCAATAATCATTACTTTATTTAAGCCACGTCCCATAACAACCTTCCCTCATAAGTATTATCTCTCTATTACTGCGAAGTCCGGTCTATTATAGCGCAGGGCGTGGTATTAGTCGTCGTTTTCTTCTGAATCGTCTGCTTCTGCTGTTTCAGCTTCATCAGTAGCGGATTCTTCGACGACTTCGACTGTTTCTTCTGCTGTTTCCTCTTCTTCAACAACCTTTGTTTCGTCATCTTTGACAATCAGGTAGCGCAGAACAGGATCATACAGACGCATATTCAGTTCAAATTCTGGAAGATGAAGCGCATCAATGTTGGCATAAATCAAGACATAGAAGCCATCACGCTGACCATTGATTTCATATGCCAGACGGCGACGACCCAGACGGGTGCGGTCGATACGGGTAACTTCACCGGCATTTTCGACACCTTCTGTGCTGTTCTCCATCCAGGCAATTACCTGGTCGATAGCGGTTTGTGTTTCGTCTTCCGGCATAACGCGAAAAACGACAGGAATCTCGTAAGATCGTTTCATGGATTTTATCTCCTTCCCATGAATGTAGCCCCACTTTACACTGGCGTGCCGTGTGGAGCGGAAAGTTGTAGGAAAATTTAGACTTATAACAAATAAGCCGCGCAGAATACTATCTTATTCGTCGCTATTGTTCAACGGTAGATTCTTTTCTTTGCGGAGCAATACTAATCGTGAACTGGCAATTGCAAGTGCGACAATCAACCAGAACCATGTGATTGCTGCCTGAAAATCGAGCCGGAAATAATACAAATCGGCTGCGCCATTAACCAGAGCAGTTACCAGCGCAATATTGAACCCGAGATGAATCGCATCGAGTTCAGGGTCATCTTCCGCTTTTTTCCTTGCTTGCCAGGCGTAGTAAAACACACTGCCCATTGCTAGCAAAAAGATAAAAACGCCAGTTAATCCGATTTGATTCGCCATAATGAGATAGAGATTGGCAACATCGGTATACACATCATTGGTCGGTGTTCCTGTAAAACCAATACCTGTCAGTGGATAACGACTAATCAAGTTCAGTGAGTCTGTCCATTCACCGATACGCATCTGTGTTGCGAGGTCTTCCCCGCGAAATGCCTGGAAAATCCGGTCTATATAGGTTTGTGTTTGTGGCAAAAATAGGAAAATCACCCCGATAAGTGCAACATACGGTAAATATCGTCGATAGCGCAATAGCACAATCAAGCCTAATCCTGCACCAAAAGCCAAAAATGAGGCCCGGGAAGAAGTCAAAAAGAGGGCGAGTACCACTGTCCCGAGAACTGCCAGTGTCAGCCAGCGATATTTCAGCACAGGTTTTTTCGCGAATACCTGCGGGGCAATCATTGCCGCACCTGTCGCAAGCAGACCACCGAGCGAATTGGGGTCAATCCATGTTCCGATAGCGCGTTCGCCTAATTCGGGAGTTGCTTCAATATAGCGAATCACAAAACCGGAGGGATAGCCAATACGTGATAAAACATTGAGTAATTGACTGGCAACCTCATCATTCAGCAAATAAAGACCTATTGTCATTGCTGCCTGTACCCCGACTAACGCCATCACCAGCAATACCAATCGACGTAGCGCTTTGTTATCACTCAGCAAGTCAACCAGCACAAAAGCCAGCCCGATGCTCAAAAGCGTTTCAGCGAATTGCCGTAAAATTGTTGTTGTCGGACTGCCATAACGCAAGCCGAGCATGAAAGCAAAAATCAACCACATCAAATAGATCGCAATGAAAATATGTGGTTGAACCAGTGTCAGATTGCGTCTGCGACCCGTCACCCATTGGATGATATAAACAGCGACAAATGCTCCGAGAGTCAGATCAAGCAAAGTCGGCGTGATGACAATCTTATAGGGAAATGTGCCATACGGTAGTAGAACCAGAATCGCCATCGTGCCGAAAAGAGCAGGTTTGACATCGGTCAGAACATAGAGCGCACCCAGAATCCCGACAATCACTACGATGGATACCAGTGGACCCACAGTCACCAGCAATAATCCGAGAATTCCGGCAAAAACACCGATACTCAGACCGACGAGTATCGCCACCAGACGACGATCTAAGGACATAAACCATGACTTAAAATTTTGTGCTGCCTGTGATTCTTGCATTAAGCGGATTCCTGAGTTTGTTTTCGAATGCTTGATATGATCCAGAAAATAAATGTTATCCCGGCGATAGCCCATGTTATCAGGCTCATGATTGCGCCGATTTGATAGCTAATTGGTTCAAATGACAGGGTAACTTGATGCTCTCCTGCCGGAATTTCGATGGCTGACAGGCTACCATAAGCCCGTAAAATTTCAACGGCATCCCCATCAAGCGTTGCTTTCCAGCCCGGATAATCCACCAGTGAAAGCGATAAAATCGCATTCTCAGATGTGCTGATTTCTATCGTAATATGCTCAGGCGTAAATTGCGTGATCGTTGCCGTCGCATTTTCGGGAACGCTATCCGGTAAAGGGATTGTTGGCTCTGTTTGTAAAATAACAGAATCGCGTACAGGGAAATTCGGGTCATAGAGCAATTCAATCGCGTGTGCATCGCCGCCGACAAGCGCATAGTCATACACAAGAAGGGCAAATGGACGCGGATTCGTGACTTCATGCAGATAAATGTGTCCCTCGCGGTCATCGTCTTCTGCAATAACTTCCGTTTCAATCTGTCCGAATGAATCTCGTTCACTGAAAATATAGCGCACAGAGAAAATTTCCCATGCACGCGGATTATTCACATAATCACGATAGATGATATTTGAGGTGCTTTCTAAGAATAACGGGCTAATGCCGCGAATATCCATAATCTCATAGAGACTGCCGTAATTTGCCTGAATCCCTCTGAAACCATCGACTCGATATGGCTCTTGAGGTGCATCATTCAGCATCGTTTGAACAATATCCGGCGGAGTCAGGGATAATTGTTCAGACGCGGGGATTGAGTCGTAATTGGTTTCAGCATCCATATTCACGCTGAATAACTCAAAAACAAGCAATATCGCAATCAGCAATATTGCCCATCGATTACCCGGATTGCGTATCTGCCACATGACAAATGCCCATGCCGCAACAATCACCATCGCACTCAATGCCGCCGGACTGATTAATCGTCCGAAACCATCTCCGACATTGCCCCACCATCCAACATAAATGAGTCCTGTTAATCCACAGATGATGAGCAGCAAAACACTCACAAATCGGGAAACAGGTTTTTTGTCATTTTCGACTGTCCAATTACTGAGATAGCTCATACCGATGCCTGCTAAAATCGCGAGGCTATTGGCAACCAGAAAAGCGGCACGTTCCTGCCCTCTGAAAAAACGCAGTCCTGGAAGGGGGGTATATAGCACATGATACAGCGCAGAATTTGAACCAAAACTGAGCAGCAAGCCAAAAATCGCAACAATCAACCAGAAACGGCTATCTTTCCATTTGTACCAGCAGGCGATAAACACCAGAATCAGTGCTGGAACCCCGACATAAAGCGGTGAAAATGCACTCACTGACCCCGGAAAAATAAATTGAGCAATATCTTCGAACGGGAATCCATTGCCTTTTGCATCGAAACCTAATCCGCTACGAACTGTCATTGTGAGATATTCGGCAGCAGGTAAGAATGTGATAGCCGTTGTCCCGAGTGTGATAATACCCATCAGCGCTATACCACCGATGAATGCTATCCAGCCCTGTTTTTGAACATAGACACGATACGCCAGCCATGCAACCAGCAAATAGGTCAAAAACCAGCTTGTTTGTGGATGACCTGCCATCCAGGATAATCCGAGTGAAAATCCGGCAAAAATAATCCATGTCCATTTGATTTTTTCATGGCGTGTGGCTTCTAAAATAGATAGTGCCGCTAATGGCAACCAGATAGCCGCTTCTAAGAGAGCCAGTTGCAACGGAGGGTAGCCGGAGATAAATCCCCCGTATGCCACAATGATTGATGCGACAAATGCCCCCCATACAGAATCAGTCAATCGCCGGATAAAGAGATACATCAGCAGGGAATAGGCTAAAACATGGACAATCGCTTCAAGTTCCAGCACATGATAAGACCATCCACCGGATAATTTTGCGACTACAATCGTCGCTAAACGCGGAGGATAGAATACTGCTGCCTGAGTATCAGCTATGAAGGGTAAGCCGCCATTGTTATAGGGATTCCAGAGCGGAATTTCCCCTTCTGACATGCGCTCATATTGATAAGCCCCGAAAGCCACAAATTGCCCCGAAAAATCCCCCTGTTTAAAAGATGCCTGATCTTCAACAACCGGAGTAAGAACCCGCCAGAAGAAAATCATCCATAAAATGAGCAATGCCAGCACAGCGCGGACATCCTGCGATTTAATAAGTTGCATGACAATCACTCACTTTCGATGCGGAAGGGGGTCAGGTAAATGAAGTTATCATAGGTGCCGATACGCGGCAATCGTGGAAAACCATCTTCTTGCAGATACAAGCCAAGTTCAAGTTGATACACCCCGTCGATAGCATCCGGCGAAATTGTCAGTGTATGCGTATCGACAATGATTTCATCGGCTTCCCAGGTCGAAGTCGGGCGAGTCCATTCGACAGGCATCGCATTACTATCGGCATATTTTGTTAAAGTTTGCGGGTCGATGATATTGGCAAAAACGACATAATCATTTTCGATTGGTTGTAGCCGTCGCCAGTAGAGCGTCAACTCAAGCTGTTCTCCTGCTGATGCGGATAGGGTGGAAATATCATAATCAATCAGTTCAAGTTGATTGCCAAAATTGATACTGAAATCTCCCGGTTCAATAGTTATCGTTCCGATTGAAACCGTGTCACGCCCATCAGAAATCGTCATTCGTTCACCCGTGAGACGGTTGTACCAACCCATTTGTACATCAGCTACCATTGGTGCGTGTGTCGTTTCAGGGATATAGATAGAGAGTAAGTTATTCCAGGAGTAACCCTCGTCAAAATCAGAAGTCGCGATTAATCCGCCTCCCGGATAGACATCCCGTTGTGCGAGAACGATACCTTCCGGCGAAATCGCGTGAACAAAAATGCTCCAATCAGCGTCAAATGCTTCTGTGATCGCATAAGTCGGGTTGATGAGGAAATAGTCGCCAGCATTGACAGTTTGATTCATCCCGCGTGGTTCATAATAAGCAATTTCACCATCTGAGCCGCTAAATATCGTGTCTGCTTCCATGCAATCTGTATCACAAAGTTCCATATCTGCCGGAAACGCATATGCCGGAGCAATGGTGAAAAATGGTTGTACTGCCGCAAAAACCCCCATCAAACTGAGAACAAAGCTAATAACAGGAATGCGAATTTTCTTCGGGAGCCAGTACATCAATCCACATGCCATCAACACAGAAATTGAACTGATTGTCCCATAAATTAATCGCCCCTGTGATGCCGGTGTAATACTCGACCAGCGCATAACAGCAATCAATACAGTGATTGTCCAGATAATCGGTAATGCAATCGCCAGACGTTTACCATTTTCGGAGGAAATTTTCCGGGCAAAAACAGCAATCCCGCTTAAAAGTGCTATTCCACCGATCCAATTAAAAGCAAAATAGACTGATTGCGGCATCGGCACAGTGATACTGCCGAATAATCCCCAGAAAGTCAGTAAAAAACTGTTTCTTTCTGTCCACAACTGTGCAAGTGTTGCGGGTTCGGCACGTCTGCCCACAATATCGAGGAAACGGTCTAAAGCAGTCGGGTCGCCATAAAGCGTGAAATTGCGCCAGTACCACCATCCTGCAATCAGAATCGTTATTCCACCGGAAACAATCCCGCCGATAACAAAAGGTTTCCAATCCTGCTGTCGGATGCTAATAACAAGCAAGACAATCGCAACAACCGGAATCAGTAGACCGATATTGAGTTTCGATAGTAATCCTAATCCTGTGACAATTCCGATTAAAACGTAAGAGCCAATAGTCGGTTTTTTCGGATTGAGTAAGACATTCAATAGCACGAACACCAGCAGATTTGCCAGTAAATTCGAAAGATTATCATTGTTTACCGATGCACTGATATAGAGATACATCGGAATAAAGGCATTGATTCCAGCCGCACCAATCGCGATTTCCGATGAATCAGGAAAAATCAAAAGGGCAGTCCGATAAGTAACGTAAATTGTCCCTGCACCCAATATCAGAGAGAAAAATCGCAGGAGATAAGTCGCCAGTACCACCCCGTTCCCTGGAAAATTTTCATTTTCGGGATGATGTACCAGACGATTTAAGTTACCATCGGGTCGGATGATGCCAATATCAGCATGAGGGTTAACACGCATCACCTCATTGATATTGCCTGTATCAATCGGTGCAGTCAAAATCGCCCCGATAAAATAATACAGCGGCGGTTGATTGCCTTCCTGTTGCCATAATCCGACAGTGCCGGGTTCCTGTGACGGCAATTGCAATCCATGAGTCTGCAAATACTGCACCATCGGATAATGATGAATCTCATCCGGGGATTCCCATAGTGGATTTTGCAGAATATAAGCTGTTCCGATGACAAAATAAGCCAGCAGAATTACAAGTAGCCAGTGATAGGGTTTCATGCTTGTGCTCCTATCACCTGCCCGAAAAACGAGACTGTATCGCTTGCAATCACATCCCAATCAAATCGGTGATGAAGTGCCGCAACATTCTGTTTTAAAAGGTCTCTTTTTTCGGGAGATTGTTTGAGTGTCAGGATAGCATTTGCTAATTCTGCGGGATTATCTGGTTCTATGAGGTGCATATTGTCAGGTGTAAATTCGGGAATATCTAAATTAGGTCTTGTTGTGATAATCGGGCAAGTTTGTTCGATTGCTGCCATCAGACTACCACGTCGGAACGATGCACCGTCACGAAACGGCAACGTTACAACATCAGCAGATTGCAAATATGCACTGACTTCATCTGAATCAACATAACCTGTCCAGATGACCTGTGAGTCTAAATTCAATTTTGAGATTAGTGAATCAATGTTTTCGCTGTAGGCAATGTTTGTCGGGTCAGATGCGCCTGTACGTCCGCCAATCATCAGCAATTTGATTGAAAGGTTGTTTAATTCTGCGATAGCCCGTAATAGAGTATCAATTCCCTTGCTATGATTGATAAACCCGAAATGCGCGACCACGAAATCATCTGCTGTTAAGTTGACTTTTTCTCGCCATGCTTCACAATCAACTTCATCAGTGGCAGTAATATTGCTACCTATCGGAATCATGATCGAACGCAAATCATTGACCCGTTGCATATCTTCATGATTGGTGACAATCACTCCGCCAGAAGATTTCGCGAGATGCATTACTATCCAATCACGCAAAAATCCGGCTTTCGGGAATAAATAGGGGAAGCGTAAATCGTGGAAAGTCGTCACAAACGGCACATCGACTACATGAGGCATAAAATGAATCCAGGGAGACATATCAAATGCCGCTGTCTGAAATTGAAGATTCACAATCTCCAGTTGATGTTCATTTGCCCACTGATTTACTGTTCGATTTGTTGCCCATTCCCATTTTTCTATGGTGTTAGCTAATGGAATCTCAGAAGATTGCTGTTCTGTTCGATTATTGCTGAACACAAAAACATCATGCCCCTGTTGCTGTAATCGTTTTGCGAGAATGTCTGTGTATGCGCCAATACCTCCCTGTAATGGAGGATATTCACCTGTGATAAAACCAATTCGCATTAAGACACCTTCAAACCACTACGAAGTACCTGCCAGTAAGTCTCAACCCGTTCTTTGCGTAGCTCACGTTTGTGTCCGATAGCACCTTTTGTTCCTTCTATGAGGATTTGCCACAGATAATTGATAATCAGGAAAAGTCGTAAAATTGTTGCGAATCCTGCGCCATGATGTTTTTTGAAATAGCGTAATTTACTTTCCTGAAACCAGATATGCTTCTGTGCGCCAATCTGTTCGGTGCTTTTGCCGCCGTGATGAATAATTTGCGCTGTCCCGAGATAAATTCCACGCCATCCAGCATCACGAATCCGCTTGCACCAGTCCATTTCTTCCGAGAACATCACATAATCCGTATCCAGCCCGCCGACAGCCTCATAAATTTCGCGACGTGTCATCAAGGCAGACCCCTGCATCCAATCAACATCTAAGATAGCATCGTCCGGTTTATCGCTGATGTAAAAATGAGTCATCATCGCTTCAGGTGCAAAAGGCTGTAGCCAGGTACTCTCGAAGAAAGCGAGTGTTTTTGTCGGGAAATGCCGCCGTGAGGATTGCGTTGTGCCATCTGAATTGAGGGTATGAGGTCCAATAATGCCAATATCATTGTGATTATCCATATAATCGACCATCTGTGGAATTGCATCACCTATGATTTCTGTATCTGGATTGAGCAGGAAGAGATAACGCCCCTGTGCCACCTCGAATCCGATGTTATTACCGCGTGTGAAACCAACATTTTCTGACTGTGCTAGTAATGTCACCTGCGGATACTTATTTTTCAATAAGTCAACAGTGCCATCACTACTTGCAGAATCCACAACAATAATTTCCACGACAGCTTTATCCCCATCGGGTTCATTAATTGCCACAGGTGACTTGATAATCGACTCCAGACAGGCGACTAAAAAATCTTGCACATTCCAGCTAACAATGATGATTGATACGTCAATCACTTAAAAATCCTCACAATTTACGAAAAGCGGGTGAAGTTTACCATCTATTTACAAAATTACAGAGATTTCGTTACAAGCGTCAGGCAAGATAGGGTCAACATAACACATTAACCTATCTGGAGAGAAAAATGAAAAACAAAGCAATCGTAATCAGTATCCTTGTCCTTGTCATGTCCCTCTTTGTCGGTGTAATCGCTGCACAGGAAGATGACACAACAGCAAATCGCCCCGGTCGTGGACGTAATTTATTGCACGACATTGTTGAAATCGTAACAGAGGCAACCGGGCTAACTCAGCAGGAAATTATGGAACAACTTCAAGATGGTGCGACACTGGCAGAAGTTGTCGAAAATGCAGGTGGCGATGTGGATGCTGTTATCGCTGATGTTGAAACCCTGATGAGCGAACAAATCGAAGAACTCTTCAACACAGAATTCGATTTTGAAGGTCGTGATGGAAACGGCTTTGGAATCCGTGACCGCGTTCGAAATGGTGTTCTCGGTGAAGTTGCAACCGCAATCTCAGCGGAAACTGGCTTAGAAACAACCGAAATCCTGCAACAGGTACGTGATGGCGAAATACTTGCTGACATCATTACCAATAATGGCGGCGATGTAGACACAGTGGTCGCAGCAGTAGTCGAAGCAGTGACAACAAACGTCAATGAACGTGTTGAAAGCGAACAAATCACACAGGAACAGGCAGATACCATCCTCGAAAATCTTGAAGAAACTGTCACCGACCTGATTAACGGCGAATTGGAACTCCCTCTGCGTGACCGGGGTGGTCGTGGCGGACGTGGCAACAACTAACGCGATTTTCGAAATAAATAGAAGTGCTAACAGGTGACTCCGGTCACCTGTTTTTGTTTTTCACATAGACGTTAAGGGTTCTTACGTAATTTGCGGCGTACAATGGCACTAAGTTAGATTACACACATCAGAGGAACAGGAATAACGATGTCAGAAGCCGTCGCCAATAACGTGCGCCTGAATAAATTGCCGGATAGCGTTCTTAATGCCCTTAGCAATCGAATCTCACAGGCAGTCGAAGAAAATGTAGCACCTGCCGCCGCATTAACTGTATTTCATTACGATTCACCCATTCTCAATGCGGCATGGGGCTGGCTTGACCCTGAAGAACGCACAATACCGACACAAACAGACACACTATTTGACCTGGCATCTTTGACGAAGTTATATACAACGATTGCTTTTCTATCTCTCATCGGGGAAGAAAAAGTTTACCTGTATTCGCCACTGGTGAATATTATTTCTGAATTTGCGAACGGCGGGATGCGTGCAATCGGCGCGGGGCAAGACCCGCATACAAAAGAACCTCTGACAGTAGATGATGCTTTAGCGGGACAAAAAGTTGACCCCTCAAATACGACCTGCTTTCAATTGCTGACTCATACCTCGGGCTTACCTGCCTGGCGGGATGTTTATACTGTAGCAGATGCTCCGGTTGAACCACCCGCAAAAGATTCTGTCTCCCGGGAAGAACGCTGGTCTAAAGCCGTTGAAAAACTGGTGAGCTATGATTTCACGGATATACCTGAAATGGGCATTACCTATAGCGATGTCGGCTTAATGTTGCTCGGTGAGGTGGTATCCCGTTTACATAGCAAGTCCGGTGAACTGGATAAAGCAATCGAAGCCCGTGTTCTGGGAGATCGTTTCTCCAATACTCTGTTTAACCCTCTATATAACGGATTCACCCGTGAACAAATTGCCCCGACAGAACAGGATGATACCTGGCGTCAACGTCGGGTGTGGGGTGAAGTTCATGATGAAAATGCCAATGGTGTCGGTGGTGTAGCTGGACATGCTGGTTTATTCGCGACAGCTTTTGAAGTCGGTTTATTCGGGAACGTCTGGCTGAATCATGCTGAAAAACTACTCAAGATTGACCCCGAACTGGCAGGTGCATCAGTAGAATTACAGGCTCAAACAGGCAATGATGTTCGCGGACTTGGCTGGATGCTCAAATCTCCCGTAAATTCATCAGCAGGGGATAAATTTAGCCCTCAATCATATGGTCATACAGGTTTCACAGGAACATCGCTCTGGATTGACCCGCAGGAAAAGCTGGTTGTCGCTTTCCTGACGAACCGTGTTTATGCCGGACGTGAAAAACCGGGCATTCATGAATTACGTCGCGATATTCATGACATCCTTGCGGACTTCGTACAAAAATAAACAATCGGGGTGATGTGCCCCGATAATCTACTCCGGCAAATTAAACAGGCGCACTGCATTAGCTGTGGTGTGCTGTGCCATTTCTTCCAGTGTCATGTTATGCAAACCCGCTAATCTATCGGCAATGAACGGGATATATTCCGGTTTATTAGGACGCTTTCCTCTGTGTGGATGCGGTGTCAGGAATGGACCATCTGTCTCGACTAAGATACGGTCAATTGGAACAGTGCGGGCAATGCGTCGTAAATCTTCCGCGTTTTTGAATGTTATCGGACCCGTAAATCCTAAATAGAAGCCGATAGCCAGTGCGCGTTCAGCAATTTCGGCAGGGGCAGAAAACGAGTGCAATACTCCCGGACGCTCTTTGAGACTATCCGGCAAATCCTTCGCCCACTGTTCTAAAACATCCATCACATCGTCACTTGCTTCGCGATTATGAATGATGACAGGCAATTTACGCTGACTGGCTAATTCCAATTGTGCCTCAAATGATTCCCGCTGTTTATCTTTCGAGCTTTTATCCCAATAATAATCCAGCCCGATTTCTCCGATAGCGACTACTTTCTCTCGATGTGAGAGTGTTTCGATTGCAGATAAAGTTTCATCTGTGAAATTTGCGGTGCTATTGGGATGCACGCCTACCGCAGCGTACACACCATCATATTGCTGTGATAAATTCAGTGCTTGATGCGCTGTTTCAATATCAACTGCCGGAATGATAATCCGTGTTACTCCCGCAGATGCCGCTTTTTCTACAATTTCGCCCCGATTTTCATCGTAACTATCAAAATTGAGATGACAGTGGGTATCAATCAGTAGTGCTTTGTCTGTCATGAAATTCTCCTGTAATCAAAAAGAGCGTAGCCTCTGCCACGCCCTTATCAGTTTACTATACAACGTTATCCGGGTCTTTTTTGAGGCGTTCAATATCTGCTTCGACCATCATCTGAATCATCTGTTCAAAAGTGACTTCCGGTTCCCATCCGAGTTTAGCATGAGCCTTTGCCGGGTCACCAATCAGAAGATCAACTTCTGCCGGACGCATGAAACGCTCATCCTGAACATAATAATTTTGCCAGTCGAGGTCAATGCAACCGAAAGCAACTTCCAGCAGACGTTGAACACTATGGGTTTTACCTGTTGCGACCACATAATCGTCAGGGTTATCCTGTTGCAGCATCAGCCACATTGCCTGAACATAGTCGCCAGCGAAGCCCCAGTCACGCTGTGCTTCGAGATTACCCATGCGGAGTTCATTCGCCATGCCGAGTTTGATTTTTGCTGCATTATAAGTCACTTTACGGGTCACAAATTCCAGACCACGACGCGGGGATTCATGATTAAACAGAATCCCGCTTACAGCATACATATCATAACTTTCACGATAATTCACCGTAATCCAGTGACCATAAACTTTGGCGACACCATAAGGGCTACGGGGATAAAACGGTGTTTGCTCTGTTTGTGGAACTGCCTGAACTTTCCCGAACATCTCACTGCTGGATGCTTGATAAAAACGGGCATCGGGTTTGACTGTGTGGATCGCTTCCAGCATCCGTGTGACACCGATAGCGGTTACATCACCTGTGAAAGCCGGCTGATTCCATGACGTTGGTACGAAACTCTGTGCCGCAAGGTTATAGACTTCATCGGGCATAATATCAGTCATCGCACGATTCAGGCTGGTCTGGTCGCCAAGATCGCCCTGAATCAATTCAATTTCATCTTGAATATGGCGGATACGTTCATAGCGCACAGTACTGGTACGACGCACCATGCCATAAACTTCGTATCCTTTTGATAACAAAAATTCGGCAAGATAAGAGCCATCCTGCCCGGTAATTCCTGTAATCAGTGCTTTTTTACTCATTATGTGCTACTCCTCATGATCTTCTGCACGCGCTCACGACAATCGTCTAGCAAATCGTGCAGTGTTTGTTCAAAGCCGATTGCAGGTTGCCAGCCAGTCAATTCAACAAGGCGGCTATTATCACCCTGTACAACCGGAACATCTACCGGACGAAATCTCGCCGGGTCGGTTTCTACAGTAATTTCGGCATCTGTGTAGCGCAACAGTGTATCTAACAACGACTGAATACTGTAGGTTTTGTTAGATGACACATTATAAGCAACGCCGGGTTCCCCTTTGTCTGCAAGCAACACATACGCCCGTACAATATCGCGCACATCGGTAAAATCCCGTTCTGCCGCTAAATTGCCTACACGCATTAAAGGCTCTTGTAAATTTGCCTCTATTTTCGCGATTTGCATGGCGAAATCCGGTGCAACAAATGCCTCGCGTTGATGGGGACCTGTATGATTGAATGGTCGAACGCGGATAATTGGCAACTGACAACTGAGATAATATTGCACGCCCATCATATCCTGGGTGACTTTACTCAGCGCATAAGGATTGCCGGGCATCAACGGCGCATCTTCATTGACAGGCATCACATCCGGGTTTGTTGCCCCACCTGCATATATATCACCGGAACTCATAATCAGAATGCGCGGTTTGATATTCAAATCAACACAGGCTTGCAGCAAATTCAACTGCATCCGAACATTCATCTCAACAGTTTGCCATACTGCTTTGAGCGCTTTTCCGGGGGATGACTGCGCGGCTAAATGATAGATGAGATCGGGTTTGACATTGCCCAGTACAGATAATACCTGCTCGTAATCCATCAAATCGAGTTGTGTGTATCGGACATGCTCGATAGGATTTTCCGGTTGAGTATAAACACTGCCATGAATTTCGGTATCTGGATTCAGAGACTGGATATGTCGAATAAGATAAGGTCCAACAAAACCACCTGCCCCTGTTACAAATACCTTCACACCATTTTCCTCATCATGTTGCCACATTAAACAATTGCTCGGAGCATTATATCGGATGTGCCATGATTGTCCACAGCAAGAAAAAACCCCGATACATCCTGTACCGGGGTCAAATCTACTGAAATATTTGCGCTGAGATCAGGGTGTTTCAGTTGTTTCCGGTGTTACAACGGTTGAACCTGAACTCTGAGTGCTATCAACCGGAATTTCAGTCAAATCACCGATAAATTGTCCGTTGAAGGTTACAATCACAAATTGTGATGCAATCCAGCCAACTTCACCTTCAAAGCTAACTTCAAGCCATTCTGCATCGGCTGTCCGCTGTGACACAATCACCAGGCTACCGCTCGGGATTTGTACCAGTACTTCAGCATCAACGGATGGTGTACGGCGCATGTTAAGGTTTGCACCCGGGTCAAGCGCGATTTCTGCTACATAAGCATCTTCCTGTGGATCAGGTGTTGATGCGGTCACAGGTGCAACGCTTGCATTGACTTCACCGATGACATCGGATGTGACTTCTTCAATCAAACCCTCGTCAATCAGGTCAATCAGGTCGGTGCTTTCACCATTGAGCAGATAGTCAATGAATCCGGTGCTGACCCAGCCTGTAATCACGCCACCTTCAGCAGGTGAGTATGTAATGTATGCCCACTCCGCATCTTCCAGTAAGCCTGATGAACTTGCCAGCAAACCGCCGAGTTCAACCACTGTGCCCAACGAAAGCTGTCCGAGGACTTCACTGTTGGCGTCCGGGTTACGACGGATATTCAAGCCTGCCGTTGCATTCAGATTGACCACAACTACTGTCACAACATCTTCCGGTGGTGGTGGTGGTGTGATGTCTGTGTTGCGTGTTTCACCTGGAATATTACCCGGTGTTGGTTCGAGGTCACGCAAATCAACCAGACCATCTGTATCTGTGATGATGAGGAACTGGCTCAATGTCCACGCCTCAATTTCACCACCATCAGGGGTGCTATAGAGCACACGCAACCATGTTTGTGTCGGGTCAAGGTCTTGACCTTCGCCCAGATCGAGTACAGGGTCAACAAACGTTTCTGCTTCCGGCGGAGGTGGATCACCTTCAACCAGAGCAACAGGTGCGCCTTCACGACCGAGAATAATTAACTGTGAACCGGATGGTGCTTGACCGAGTACCAGAGCATTCGCATCGGGATATTGACGCAGGTTCAGGTTAGCACTCGGGTCAAGGGCAACTTCACCAACAATCGTATCTTCTGTAGGAGCAACAACAGGCTGTTCAACAGGAGCTTCAGTTGCTACTTCTGCGGGTTGTTCAACAGGAGCTTCGGTAGCGACAGGGTCAGAGGTAACCAGCATGGTGTCGCCAGCACCCGGTGCGGAAGCAAGTGTCTGTGAAATGCTTGTTGGGGCAACAACCAGTGACGGTGCGCCAAATACACTACCATCTAAAACGATGATGTTATAGTAAACGCCACCATAGAGAACAAGATCACCACCGTCGAGTGTGCCTTCGTTGCCATCAATGTTGAGTGTGAAACTTGTTCCACTGGCAATTGCATCTACTGTGATAGCATCTGACTGTTCACCAGCATCCGCTTCGCCAATGACTGTGCCATCAGCTAATTCAACGGTAACGCTTGCGCCATCAATGCTATTCAAAACACTGACTCCGGCTGTTGTTTCACTTACACCGGAAATATCATCTGCAAATGTTTCAACGATAATTTCATCATCAATGAGCAGTGCTGCAACCGTCTGAGCTTCCCCTGCTTCAACAGTGATTTTACCGGAGACGAGAGCTTCATCTGTACCGGAAACTACTACTGAAACATCGTGGTCGCCTGCGGGGAGCGCAATGTGTTCGGTTGGCACATCAGGCGTTAAACCTGCAACAACGACAGTTTCGTTGACGATTACATCAACAGTCGGACCATCAACGATACCGTGAACAAAACGAACCAGACCTGTATCGTCGGCTGGATTGGTACTTGCAGAGAGCAACAAAACTTCTGGATTGCTTGCAGTACCATAGACCACTGCCATGTAACTGGTATTGCTTGTTAATCCGAGTGCAACATCGCCGATGAGGGTATCACTACCACCAACTGGCAAAATATCGACTACATAAGTCTGTGAGGGTAAATCAAATTCACCGAATTTCGCACCGTAAGCAATTTCAGGAACGATGGTTGCTCCGGCTTCCTGAACAGAATCGCCAATAACGACTGACTCTGCCAGTTGTACTGTTACCGGTGAGCCACCTGCTAGCGCGTGAATAATCGCCAGACGGGATGTGCCCACTGCATTGCCGGGTGTCGATAAATTATCAGCAAACGCGGCAAATTGTGGTGCGCTGGCATCAGATGCGATGAAGGTAGTCTGTGTCGTACCACCAACGGTGATGCTCTGTTCCCACAGTGAAGCAGTCAGTCCGGCTGCGGTTGCTGTAACTGTATGTGAGCCAGCAGGAACAGTAATGTATGTACTTGATTGTCCATAATCGAGATTTTTAACAGCTAATGTGCCATTGACATAGACATCAACCGGGACAGCATCAGGAATAACGTGTACAAAGCGAATTCTGCCTGTATCCTGCGCCATAATGCCCGGGATGCTCAAAGCCAGCATCATTGTGAGAATAATCACTTTGATGACAAATTTTGTCAGGCGGGTCATCTTTATCTCCTTGACTATATACCGTATAAAGGGAAGAACGGGATTGTAGCCCCGTCCTTGAGTTTTAATGCGCTATTATAGCAAGTTTAGCTCTATGTGCCTTCTTGCCACTGGTTGAGGTAGGTGTGTTGTTCTTCGGTTAATTTGTCGATGTTAACGCCCATTGCTTCCAGTTTGAGGCGGGCAATTTCGTTATCAACATCTGACGGGATGGTGTAAACCTGTTTATCGAGGTTTGCAGCGTTGAGAAGCATGAATTCAGCGCCGAGTGCTTGATTTGCGAAGCTCATGTCCATAACGCTTGCGGGATGACCTTCTGCTGCGGCGAGGTTGATGAGACGACCTTCACCGAGAACGTAGATTGATTTGCCCTGTAAGATATATTCTTCAACAAATGGACGCACCAGGGTTGGTTCGCCATCAGCTTTTTCTGCCAGAGCTTTCAAATTGATTTCAACGTTGAAGTGACCACTGTTGGAAATGATAGCGCCGGATTTCATGGCTTCCATGTGGTGAATATCAATCACGTTGATGTCGCCTGTTGCGGTGACGAAAATATCTCCGATTGGTGCTGCTTCAGCCATTGGCATCACGCGGAAACCGTCCATGACAGCTTCGAGTGCTTTCATCGGTTCAATTTCTGTGACGATGACGTTTGCGCCCATACCACGTGCGCGGCTTGCGATACCACGACTGCACCAGCCGTAACCACCAACAACAACATTACGTCCTGCTAAGAGGATATTGGTTGCTCGGATGATACCGTCGATTGTACTTTGACCTGTACCATAACGGTTGTCAAAGAGATGTTTGGTCATGCTGTCATTGACTGCAATAACCGGGAATTCTAGTGCGCCGTCATTTGCCATAGCTTTCAGACGGATAACACCTGTGGTTGTTTCTTCTGTACCACCGATGATATTTTCGAGCAGGTCACGGCGATTTTTGTGAATTTCACTTACAAGATCAGCACCATCGTCCATTGTAATTGCCGGACCATGATCGAGTGCTGCGCGTAAGTGATTGTAGTAAGTTTCGTTGTCTTCGCCTTTAATAGCGTAAACAGGAATTTCATCATGTACAACGAGTGACGCTGCAACATCATCCTGTGTTGACAACGGATTTGATGCGGTTAACACGACATCAGCACCACCTGCCTGCAATGTACGCATCAGGTTTGCTGTTTCGGTTGTAACGTGCAAGCAAGCTGAAACTTTTATGCCTTTGAGCGGTTTTTCTTTTTCAAAACGCTCCATAATTGCACGCAATACGGGCATTTCTTTTTCTGCCCATTCAATGCGATAACGACCACCTGTCGCTAAATCGGGGTCTTTAATATCGTGTTCTGTTACCAATTCTGACATTATTTCTCCAATTGGATGCTAAAATCTATCGAACGGGGGTATATTAGCATAGCAATAAACACTTGACGACACCATATTTTAAGAAGCAAACCCTACGGCTATCCTACGCAAAAATCAAATGAGGCAAAAATGAAACCTATTATTGCTATAACAACCTACGGTGCAAATGAGAATAAAATCAATTCCGATTACTATGATCGGTATGTCGCATTACCGGATTTATACATCACTGCTGTCCGCCGGGCAGGGGGTATTCCGATATTACTACCACCGGGAGAAGAAAATATCAGTCAGATACTTGATATGGTCGATGGTGTCATTGTCTCCGGTGGCGCGGATGTGCATCCTGATAATTATGGCGGCAACGCGAAACACTCTAACCTGACACGCCACGATACCGCCCGTGATGCGCTGGAATTTGAGATTGTGAAGCTCATGGCAGAGCGCAAAGATAAACCTGTTTTGTGTGTTTGTCGCGGGATGCAGGTACTCAATGTCGCGCTGGGCGGCACAATGTATGAACATATCCCTGATATTCGTGAGACAGATACCCATCGTAATGAAGATGGTCACTGGCAAGTTCATAAAGTCAATGTTGAGGCAGACTCAAAAACGGCACTTGCAATGGGTGCAACAACAGTGAATACCTATTCCGGGCATCATCAAGCAGTGAAAAAGATAGCTGATGGGTTAAAAATCGCTGCAAAATCGCCCGATGATATTGTCGAAGCACTGGAATTAACATCGCATCCCTGGATGCTCGGGGTGCAATGGCATCCTGAAAAATCCGCCCATGAAGATGAAACCCAGCAGGCTTTATTTGATAAACTTGTGGAAATCGCAAAAGTTGGTATCAGCGAAATGCAGAAACCAGGCGTAATATGATGAGCACTATGCAAATCTAACATTCGCGTGCTATACTCGCGTGCATTAAGTAATAATCTTGATCCAGGAGAACTTTTAATGAGTAGTGAATTCCTCAGTGATGTAATGCAGGTCGGCTCAATTATTGTGTCAATTCTGTTGATTGTATTGATTATGCTTCAGGTAAAAGGTGGCGCACTCGGCAGTATGCTCGGTGGCGATGCAGGTGGTGGTTTTACCCATACCCGTCGTGGTCTGGAAAAAACACTGTTTCAGATTACCGTCTACTTGAGCATCATTTTCATGGCAATCTCAATGTTTGCCGTTATCCTCCTGAGCTAATACGCTCCTTCTACACTATGAATTATTCAGGTGTTTTGCTCTTTGCAAAGCACCTTTCGTTTTTATCGACTTGCTCCCAAAATCCTTTACACTAGCACGGGAGACTATAACAGGGCGAAGCCAACCCATCGTTAAAATGAGAAAGAGTTTATATCATGCTACGTGGATTTCGCTGGCAAGTATTAGCGTTACTGACTTCTATAATAATATTTTCTACCGTACTGGGAATGCGTTTTCTGGATACAACAGAGGTTGAGCCAACGCCCGAACCAACGCTCACAACTGCGCCGACAGAAACTGTCGCGCCAACTTTCACCCCGCAACCGACAGCTATCTCTCAAACAACGTCCAATGATGCGGAAGTAGAGACAATTTTCACAGAAGGAATTGTAGGCAACGTCCAACGCTTAAATCCCTTGCTGATTAGTACACAGGCAGAGCGCGATATTACGTCACTGATTTATGATGGTCTGGTTCAGGTCAATGAATTTGGTGAACCTGCGCCTGACCTTGCTGAACGCTGGGCAGTTTCGCGGGATGGTTATGATTACACTTTCCAGTTGCGTCAGGATATTTTGTGGCAGGATGGCATCGCCTTCACTGCAAATGATGTTGTCTTTACCTTTCGTCTCTTAGCAGACCCCGATTTTCCAATGTCCGAAATTAGTGCATTCTGGCAAACAGTTGAAGTTGAAAAATTAGGAGACTATCTGGTTCGTTTCCGCTTAGCACAACCACTGGCAAGTTTTCCATCTCTACTGACAACGGGTATCCTGCCGCAACATGCGCTCATCGGAACAACTGCTGAAACAATAATAAATCATCCTTTTAACCTGACTCCGGTTGGCACAGGTGCATATCAACTGGCGGGATTGCGTTCATCTAACGGACAACAAATAGAAGCCGTTGATTTAGTGCTTGCTCCTACATTCCAGCAACGACAGGAAGGGCAATCCGGTTATTCTCTGGATAGAGTTCGATTCCGTCTCTTCGGCACAATGGATGCTGCTGTTACTGCGTTCACCAATGGCGATATTCATGCTCTAGCCTCCCGTTCGATGGAAGAGCGCTCAACCTTGCTTTCATCGGGTAGTGCGAATATTTACACACAGGTCGAACCAACTGTTGGCATGTTGATTTTCAACTGGAATGAAGGTGAGGATACCCGCTTTTTCTCTGATTTACGGGTGCGGACTGCCTTACAACTCAGCTTGAATCGCAATAATCCGGTGGAATCTGTCCTCTTCAATCAGGCAATCGTTGCGGATAGTCCATTACGCCCTGATTCATGGGCATACAATAGTGCTTTATCTTACCCTGTGACAAATTCTGCCCGTGCGTTTGAACTGTTCGAAAGTGCCAGTATTCTTCTCCCGGAAGATTATGATGCAGGAGAATTTATCTATCGCTTTTCGATTTTGACACCTGATAACCCTCAACTGACCACAATTGCACAGAATATTGCGAATCAGTGGTCACAATATAATCTTGATGTCACAGTCGAATCTGTCAGTAGCGATGTCTATATAGAACGACTGGCAAGCGGGGATTTCGATACAGCAATTGTCGAGTATGTTCTGGGTGTTGACCCCGACGTTTTCGCTTACTGGCACGCTGACCAGTATGAAACAGGTCTCAATTACGGCGCAATAACCGATTCGCGTATCAGTGAAATTCTGGAACGGGGACGCCAGACGGTCTCGAATCTCTCACGGGTGGATATTTACGAAGATTTCCAGAGAGAATTTATCAATCAAGCTATTGCGATTCCCCTTTATTATCCGCTTTATACCTACGCTGTGGATAGTGATATAGATGGCGTTCAGTTGGGATTCATCAGTTCCCCGGAAGATCGTTTCCGCACTTTGCAGGACTGGACTTTCAGCACGGACTAAATAAAAAAGGGCGTACCACCTATGATACGCCCTGTGCATCTTTAGAGGTTAGCGGCTAGCACGGAATGTAACGGTTGCACTGCAAGTATCAAAACTGGTAATGAACCGTCCGACCATTTCTGAAGAACTGTTCACGCTATCAATATAGATTGTGCCTGTCAGGTCAATGATTGTGATTGACCCGCTAAACACACCATTCCCGATAGAAGTCATGTATACCCCGAAGAAATTGAAGCCGGAGCTACTAACATTGCTTACACTGGCGGGACTGCTGGTTGTACCAAAAACTTCGACCGTAGGTATAGAGACATTGCCTGTACCTGTGCAGGAAGCATTGGTCGTTGCATTCCAGAAGATTGTCCAGCTACCGGCTGTGGGCAATGCACCTGTGGTTGCCGGGGCGGAGGTGTCATCTGAGGCTGTATCATCGCTTGAAGTATCATCTCCACCGGAATCATCGGATGTTGATGGTGGTGGCGCATTCGTAATCGGGATGACCGGAGGTGCTGATGATTCACCAATATTGTCGCAATCTCCCGTTGTGTCTACTTCATCCGAGGACACCCATGCCTCATTGATAGCACGACCCGGAGCGGCTTCTTCTTTATCGAGTTGATACCAGATAGTGCCTTCGCTATCTTCATTCTGTCCGAGAACGGTATAGTCAACACCGGTAGCGAGGAAGGTGACAGAGGTACGGTTGTTACCGGGACCAACATGCACACTCGCGCCGTCAGCTACATCGGTACTGACTGTACATGCTTCACCTGAACCGGCTGCCAATGGAGGTATCAAAACAGCGTCGATTACGTGAATTACACCGTTGCTGGCTTCAATATCAGCTTCAACAACTTCTGCTATACCATTAATAATGACTGTATCATCATCAATTTCGATTTCCAGTGTGCCACCCTGAAGGGTTTCAACTTCATCACCCTCTTCCAGATCATCGGCTTCAAAAATACCATCGACAACATGATAGAGAAGAACCTGCGAAAGTAATTCACTATTGTCGATAATATCATCCAGATCTATATCCATCTCGTCAAGCAAATCTTCAAAGGCTTCATCAGTTGGAGCGAAGACGGTGAATTCGAAATCGTCGTCATCAAGTGTATCAACGAGATCGGCTTCGTCTAATAATTCGAACAAAATCGTGAATTCGGCGTCACCTGCGTCGGCGGAATCTTCCACAATTTCAGCGATAGTATCATCCTGTGCAACGACAGGTACAGCGAATGTCGGAACGATCAATAAGAGGAACAATAGTGCAAGGAGCTTTTTCATATGTGTAACTACCCTGTGTGATATAAATAAGAATATTACCTATAATCAGGATACAATAAGACTCTGTAATTTTGCGTTGAGACTGGATGAGTGCCCGGTTTGAAAATGTCTCAAGTTGCACAGACCTTTAACTATGCTACAATTTAACTGCAATCAGTTATCATTTATCAGAATAGGAGAAATGAATGTCTGTCGCGTCAATTCTCAGTCATGCAGACATTTTCGATGAATTGACATCAACCCAGCTTGAACTGGTTAGCTCAATTTGTGATGAGCGTCATTATCAAGCAGGGGATGTTATTTTTGAAGAAAATACTGTCGGTAATGAAATGTATGTCATTTCGTCAGGTGAAGTCGAAATTCAGGTTGATCCTGCACTCATCGGTAGCGAAAACGACCAGGGCGCGTTCACAATTGCCACTTTCCGTCGCGGGCAGGTTTTCGGTGAAGTTGCTCTTGTGGATGAAGGCTTACGGAGTGCCAGCGCTCATTGCTCACACAATGATACCCACCTTGTCGTGATTCCACGTGATCGCCTGATGTTACTCTGTGACCAGTATCCAACACTCGGTTACAAACTCATGCGAAACCTGGCGGCTGATCTGGCTATGAAAATCCGTCACACTGATTTACAGGTTCGCGAACAACTCACCTGGTCACAAAATAAAGATGACTAAATCAAAAAAGCTGGTCGTCTATGACCAGCTCTTTCTTATTTCCCGAACAAACTCATGAATCCCCGTTTAACCCGTTCAATTGGATTCCGCTTGCGCCGTTCTGCCTTTGCCAGCTTGAGCTTTTGTTCGGCTTCCCAGCGTTTATATTTATCGAGATTATTCTTCACAGTGCGTTCCAGTTGACCAATCGCTTGATCGAGTTCCGCATCAGACATTTCCTGTAGCTTCACAGCATGTTAGCCTTTTACTCGCTTTTCAGACGCAGGAATTTGCGTTTCCCGACCTGGACAACAATAGGTAAACTGTCCGGCGTAATTTCCATACCGATGTCATCAATTTTCTCGCCATCAACACGTATACCATCATTATTGGCGAGATTCTTGGCTTCTTTACCACTGCTGACCATCTTGTTATCGCGTAGAATGTCGACCAGGCGTTTGCTCTCTGCCAGCACTTTTTCAGGAATATCTTCCGGGATACCATCGCCATCACTACGGAAAGTTTCATCCCAGCGTTTTTGTGCGGCTTCCGAGCCTTCTTCCCCGTGAAAGATTTTCACAATTTCGCGTGCGAGTGCCATTTTGACTTCGTTCGGATGCAATTTGCCGGATTCAAGCCCCTGTTGCATCTCATCCAGTTGATCCTGTTGCCAGCCAAGTACCAGTTTATGGAAGAGTTCCATCGCTTCATCGGGAACACTCATCACTTTGCCGAACATATCCCAGGGTTCACTCATCAAGGGAATGTGATTGCCTGTACTCTTGCTCATTTTGGCAGAACCATCTGTACCGGGTAATGATTCACCCATGATGATAGCAACCTGTGGTTTTTGCCCGAGACCGGATTGCAATTTACGTCCGGCAACTAAGATATTGAATAACTGATCCTGTCCGCCAACCTGAACATCAGCTTCCTGAGCAACCGCATCATAAGCCTGCATCAGCGCGTAGAAAAATTCATGCAGGTAAATGGGTTGATTGGATTCCATACGATTGGCAAAATTCTCACGCACAAGGAATTGTTGCACTGTGAAATTGCTCGCCAGACGGATAATATCCGCAAAATCAAGCGGAGAGAGCCATTCATCATTGCGACGTACCCGTGTTTTTTCAGGGTCAAGGATTTTGAAAGCCTGTTCTTCATAGGTACGGGCATTCTCTTCGACCTGTTCGGCTGTAAGCTGGTCACGTGCCTTATCTTTATCGGAGGGGTCGCCAATCAAACTGGTAAATGTACCGATCAGGAAGGTGACATCATGTCCGAAATCCTGAAACTGGCGCAATTTACGCATTGAAATTGTATGACCAAGATGCAAATCAGCAGTACGCGGGTCGTATCCGGCGTACACTCGCAGAGGACGCCCTTCTTTTTCTGCCTGAATCAGACGTTCACGCAGGTCTTTTGCCATATTCTTCTTCGTTTCGGGGTCGCCGTAGGCTGTACCCGACATTAATACTTCGACTTGTTCATCAATCGTTGGCATGTGGTATTCTCGCTACTTACTTTGACTATTAAACGCGAAAAAGTATAACATGCTGATGCGGTCTTGTTTAGCTTGCAAATCGAACGTTATAATCGCGCCATTCTGTGTTATACTAATTCTACAATTGAACCTTTGTGAACCATTATAAGCTAAATATGGCGATGGTCAAGCACCTCGCTCAAAATTAAGTAGGGATAGCTATCTAATGAAACAGATGACCAGTGCTGAAATCCGGCAAGCATTTTTAGATTTTTTCGAGGAAATGGGACATAAACCTGTTGCCTCTTCATCACTCGTACCTGCAAATGACCCGACTCTGCTGTTCACCAATGCAGGGATGGTGCAATTCAAAGACGTTTTCCTCGGGCTGGATAAACGTGATTATAGCCGTGCAACCACTGCCCAGAAAGTTATGCGCGTTTCCGGGAAACACAGTGACCTCGAAAATGTAGGTCCTTCGAAACGGCATCACACCTTTTTTGAGATGCTCGGCAACTTTAGCTTTGGCGATTACTTCAAGCGCGAAGCGATGGAATATGCCTGGAATCTCCTCACAAAAGTTTACGGACTCCCGGAAGATCGTCTGGCAGTCACAATTTATGAAGACGATGATGAATCTTTCCAATTATGGCAGGAAGTCACCGGAATCAGTCCGAAACGCATCGGACGTTTAGGCGCAGAAGATAATTTCTGGCAGATGGCTGATACCGGTCCCTGTGGTCCCTGTAGTGAAATCCACTGGGATAAATTCCCTGAACTCGGGGAAGATGGCATTATCAAATCGTTAGAAGATGATGATGACCGTTTCCTCGAAATCTGGAATCTGGTTTTCATGCAATTTGATAGAAAACAGGCTGACCCCGACAATACAGGCGAATTTGATGAACCGCTCCCCGCTCCCGGTGTTGATACAGGTATGGGCTTTGAACGTATTGTCAGTGTGTTGCAGGGTGTTGATAACAACTACGACACCGATATTTTCACGCCTATTTACAAAGCAACGCAAGCACTCACAGGCGATTCAGATGAAGAACGTGACGCAAATATCGTTCCCTATCGCGTGATTGCTGACCATTTGCGTGCTGCTGTTTTCCTCATTGCTGATGGGGTACTTCCCGGAGCAAAAGGACGTGACTCGGTTTGTCGTCTGGTGATTCGGCGTGCTGCCCGTTATGGCTCAAAGCTCGGTTTTGAAGAACCCTTCTTAGCAGGTCTGGCTGATTCAGTGATTGAATCAATGGGTGGGTACTATACAGACCTGGTTGATAAATCCGATGCTATCAAGCGTACCATTCACCTTGAAGAAGAACGTTTCCGTCGCACAATGGAACGTGGTCTGGTTGAACTCGATGCAATGCTCGATAAACTGCCGGATGCTGGTGAAATTAGCGGTGAAGATGCGTTCTATCTCAAAGCAACACTCGGCTTACCCGTTCAGGTGACAGTCGATATTGCTGAAGAACGTGGCTACACGGTCGATATGGATGGCTTCAAACAGGCAGAAGAGCAACATTCGCTTGTCAGTGGTGGTGGGCAGGCAATGGGTGCAATTGACTCAGCCGAAATCTACAAAGAACTGCTCGACTCACTGGTTGCTGATAATCAACTGGCAACAAATGGTGTTGAATACAATCCCTATGAGGAATCTGTAGTAAAAGCCCGTATGGTTGCTTTGTTACAGGATGGTCGCCAGGTCGATAGTGCAATTGTCGGTGATAAAGTCGAAGTTGTCTTAGCCAGCACACATTTCTATGTGGAATCCGGTGGTCAGGTGAGCGACACAGGCACAATTGAAGGCGATGGCTGGACAATCGAAGTTGAAGGCATGAAAAAACCTGTTGGCGGCATGATTGTTCATGTTGGCGAAGTTGTTGAAGGCAATCCAAAAGTGGGTGAAGATGTCACCGCGACCGTTGATTTAGAACGTCGTCAGGATATTAAACGCCATCATACCGGAACACATCTGCTTCATGCTGCCCTGCGGAACACACTGGGCACACATGTTCAGCAACGCGGCTCACTGGTAGCACCTGATCGTTTGCGCTTCGATTTCTCACATGACGAAAAAGTGTCGGATGAGCAATTGAGCACAATTGAGCGTGAAATCAATGACATCATCCTGAAAAATTATGTTGTCAAAGATGAAACCAAATCGCTTGATAAAGCAAAATCCGAAGGCGCGATGGCTCTCTTCGGTGAAAAATACGGCGAAACAGTCCGCACTATCATCATCGACAAAGGTAATGCACGTTATAGCTACGAATTGTGTGGCGGGACGCATGTTCAAGAAACGGCAGAAATTGGTGCTTTCGTTTTCACCAATGAAGGTAGTGTCAGCGCAGGTGTTCGCCGTGTAGAAGCACTCACCGGGCGTGAAGCCATCAACCATATTCAAAAACAGATGGACTTGCTCTATAACATTGCAGGTCGTCTTGGCACAACACCGGACAAAGCCTTCAATCGCATCGAATCACTAGAAGACGAGCTCAAAGATTCCCGTAAAAAGGTCGATGAGTTACAGCGCAAACTGGCAAAATACAGTTTTGATGAAATGGTTGAAAATATGGAAACCATCAACGGCAAAAAAGCACTTATCGCTCAACTGGATGGTATTCCAAACGACACCATGCGCGAAATGGCAGATTGGTTCAGAAACAAAGTCAAAGAAAATGGTGTGCTAGTTCTCGGCAGTGATATTGAGGGGCGTCCGATGCTGCTGGTTTCTGTAACCGATGACCTGGTCAAACAGGGTGTCAAAGCGGGAGACCTAATCCGACCGGTTGCACAGATTGTTGGTGGCGGCGGCGGTGGGCGTCCGAATATGGCTCAGGCAGGTGGTAAAGATAGCACTAAATTACCACAGGCACTCGACAAAGCCCGCGAATTACTGGCTAACTAAGCGACATCAAACGACAATTTTGATAGGCGGCTCTGCGGGTCGCCTTCTTTTGTGATATAACTATCAACATGAAACAACAGCAAGCAACTTTTATCCAACTTGATAACGCCGAAGATGTGCCATCTGTCCGTGACCGACTGTCATTTATACGCGGTCAGCGCGTTTTGATTATCTGGCCCGAAAAAGGCACAGCACTCACCCGCAAACTTGATCTCGTTCTTGTACAGCGGGAAGCACGCCGCAGGGTGATTCAGCTTGCGTTGGTGACTCATGATGAAGATGTCATCAATCATGCCAACGAACTCGGCATCAGCACCTTTGAAACCATCCGCGAAGCTGAAAATGCACGCTGGAAACGTGGACGCACACGGGTTTTCGTCAACCGTTACCATAAGCCGGAAGATGCTCCTGAACCCGATGATCTGATGTCTGTTGCTAGCAGGGTGCGTAAACCGAACAAACGCATTCATCCGCTTTTGATGATTCTTCTGCGAGCCTTTGTATTATCACTGGTTATCGGCGTTTTGCTGGGCACACTCTATGTTACTGTGCCTTCTGCGACAGTTACTCTGTCTATGGAACAACAACTCATCCAGGTTGATACGACGATCATAGCTGATCCGAATGTGCTGGATATTGATGTCGAAAACCGCATTATTCCTGCTACCCGCTATGAAGTGACTGTCAGCACACTCCAGCAGTTAGAAACCACAGGTGTCGAAGAACGTTCCAGTATCCGCGCAATTGGCAGTATGACACTCACCAACCTGACAAATCAAAATATTACTGTCCCGATTGGTACGCAATTCAGTACTAGCACAGGACAAAATGTTATTTTTGAGACCACCTCTGAGAGAATTATTCCGGCGAATGGCTCGGTTAATGATGTCGGTATTCGTGCGACAGAAGATTTTTCTGGCGGTGTAGGCAATGTTGCTGCCAGTACAATTAACACTATCATCGGTGATTTAAGCGATGACCTGAGTGTGATTAATAATTTCGCTACATCAGGCGGCATCAATCAAAATTACAGCACGGTCACTGCTGATGATATGGAACGTCTGATGGGAGATTCCCGGCAATATTTGCAGGTGCTTGCGTTCAGTGAAATCGAAGCTCAGTTGAGTGACACACAGACCATCATCATCGAGTCTTTAAATATCCCGGATGAATTACTCCGCAGCGATTGGATTACCTATAGTCATACCATCGGTGATGCAACTGACCTGCTGACTCTTGATATTCGCGTGATAGTAGAAGCGCTGGTCATTGATGATCGATTCGCACAACAAATTGTTTTTGCACAGGTCTCAGCCGAAAAACCCGTTAATATGAATCTCAATCCTGAAAGTTTTCTTTATCTACGGGGACCCGTCATAGAAACCGATGACGAAAATCGCACAACATTTCAAGCATTTGGTGAAGGAATTGCCACTGCACGGGTAGACACTTACCGTTTACAGTCAGATTTAACCCGTCGCCCATTGGATGAGGCACAGCGACTCATTGCTGCCACAGTCGATATTGCCGCAGAATCGCAACCGACGATTGAAGTCAATCCGCAATGGTTTGACCGGATGCCTGTGTTGCCGATACGTATCAACATCGAAATTGAGGGCGGAGAATGATAGGGCGTTTGCTAGGAATCGATCATGGTCTTGCTCGTATCGGTGTTGCTGTCAGTGATGCACTTGGTATCACAGCGACAGAATTGCAGGTCATTAATCGCAAATCGAAGGCAGAAGATTTTGCCTTGCTCAACAAAATTGCTACAGATGAGAGCGTCGTCGCAATTATTGTCGGGATTCCGCATAACGAAGCTCCCGAAGGTGTTCATACACAGGCAGATACCGTGCGACTGTGGATTGAGCGCTTTCAGCAAACAACGTCATTACCAATTATGGAATGGGATGAGCAATTATCCAGCGAAGACGCAAAAGAAATAGCAAAGCGTCATGGACGGGACGTGAGAGATGCGATAGACGACCTTGCCGCACGGGTGATTTTGCAGAGTTATCTCAATGCCTTAAATGACGGTTTGGCAACGCCTCCCCCACGCACATAGACATGACATTATCATTCAGTATACTATTTAATGACTAACTTGAATTGAGGAGCGCGACAACCGTGTTGCGATTGGCGAAAATCGTCGTTTTTTTAGGATTTGTCCTGTTATTTTTCGGGGCAGTAGCCGCAGGATTTCTATTGATTATTTCCGGTGGCGATCCGGTTGGATTTGCCCGCACAGCCTATTTACGGTATACACTCGCAGGACGTGAAGATGAACTCTTATCGCCTGCTGGCATTGACGCAACAGAGCGCATTGTCGAAGTACCCTCCGGTGCAACAGCATCATCTATAGCACAAGATTTGCTCGATATGGGTCTCATCACCGATGCTGATTTATTTGTCGCCTATGCACGGGTTGAAGGTTTAGATGTTCAACTGGAAGCCGGGACATATTTCCTCAGCCAGACGATGACAATCCCTGAAATCGCAGAATTACTCACTGATTCACGCAACAGTAGTATCACATTCCGTGTGGTTGAAGGCTGGCGCATCGAAGAGATTGCAGAAGCTATCGACTTGAATCCTCTTTTTAGCTTCTCAGGAGATGATTTCCTCGCTTTAGCAGGGGAAGGCGCACCACTTGACCCGACATTTGCCGCCGAATATGGCATTCCTATCGGGGCTTCACTTGAAGGTTTCATGTTCCCTGACACCTATGTCCTCACACCCAATATCACAGCAGAAGGGCTGGTTGACACCCTGGTCAATGCCTTCCGTGATGCTGTGGGAGACCAGCTACGTCTCGATGCACAGGCAGATGGCTACACCATGCACGATATGGTCACACTCGCATCAATTATTGAACGTGAATCTGTCCATGATGATGAGAATGTGCTGATTTCTAGCGTGTATCGTAATCGACTCGATATTGGTATGAATCTTGAAGCAGACCCTACCGTGCAATATGGCATCAATGGCGCACGCGGACGCTGGTGGGTCAATATCACAGTTGCTGATTATCGTGGCGTGGATTCACTCTATAACACGTATCTCTACGGAGGATTGCCGCCGGGACCGATTGCTAACCCATCATTGTCTGCGATTCGTGCAGCAGTCTATCCCGCTCAATCTAATTACATCTTTTTCCGTGCGAAGTGCGACGGCTCGAATTATCATAATTTCGCCATATCCTTCGATGAGCATCTTGCCAATGGTTGCTAGATTTCCAATTTTCGCGATTTTGCTAATTTTCTTGAGTAGTTGCGCTGTTTATCGCACAGAGCCGGTAACGAAAATTGCGCTCTTAGCACCGTTTGAAGGACAATATCGTGAAGTGGGCTATAACGCCCTTTATGCGGCACGTCTTGCTATGGCAGATAGTGAAACCTCGAACATAGATTTACTGGCAATTGATGATGGCGGCAGCATCGAAACAGCCCGTTTACGTATCGAAGCAATTAGCAATGACCCTACTATTGTCGTCGTAATCGTGGTGGGGCAATATGCCGCATCAGCAGAAGCACAATCGACTCTGGAAAACGGTTCTATGCTCATCGTCGGAAACTGGAACACATATCCGACAACAGAATCAGTTTTCATGCTGTCCAACCCTGAAATTGATAATCAGATTGATTTTTCAGGGGAAATAACAGAGTTAGTCAACACAACAGCACCGACTCAAGGAAGTGAATTGCTATCACTTGAACAAATCCCGCTATTAGTAGACACCGATTTGCTTCAAATTTATAGTAGTGCCTCTCTGCCGGATGTGGATTTTAGAGACCGTTATCTCAACAGTGCTGAATTTACCCCCGAACCGAATTTACTGGCAACATTAACTTACGATGCGACTCAAATAGCTGTCCAATCCATTAAAACCAATACCCCCATCGCAGAAATCAGCTATGAGGGTATCAATGGGCATATTCAATTTGATAATGGCTACTGGCTGGATGCTCCAATTCATCATTATCAATATGATGGCGTAAATTTGGTTCCCGTCGATTAATTACTTCCGTCCGTCGATTACCCCATAAAATAGTGGCAATGGTTCAACTTTTTCATTCTGAATGCTTATTGCTTTATCGACATAGTCCTGTGCTGATTTTAGAGCATCGTCGCTATTGGCATGAATTTTCGCCAGTAAATCACCGTCATTGATGGTATCACCTACATTGACCATCACTTCCACACCAACAGCAAAATCAATCGGGTCGCCTTTTTTCTCACGACCTGCGCCTAATGCAAGTGCCGCACGCGCAATATCATCGGCTGTCACCGTGCTGATATAACCGCTTCTGTCAGCTTTGACTTCTTGAACAATAGTTGCTTGAGGCAATAAAGACGTATCCTCGACTGCTGCCACTTCACCATTTTGCGCTTCGACCATTAACTTGAATTTGTCGAGTGCTTGCCCGTTTTTGAGTGATTCTTCCAATTCAGCGCGAACCGTATCATGGTCTGTCCATTTTTTGCCCTGTCCCGCTAATTCGACCATGTAAGTTGCTACTTCTATGCAATGTTCACGGAAATCATCGGGTCCGCCACCTTTGAGCGTATCAATCGCTTCTTTAACTTCCAGTGCATTGCCGACAGCGCATCCCAATGGTTGATTCATATCAGATAAGAGGGCAACTGTATCCCGTCCGGCATCCGTGCCAATATCAACCATAATACGGGCAAGTTCGCGTGCATCATCTACTGTCGCCATGAATGCACCACGTCCGCTTTTGACATCCAGTACGATTCCATGTGCGCCTGCTGCAAGTTTTTTGCTCATAATGCTTGCTGCTATCAATGGCAAACTGGGAACAGTCGCGGTGACATCCCGCAAAGCATATAATTTTCCGTCTGCTGGCGCTAATTCACCTGTTTGACCTGCTAAAACCAGTTTGATTTCTTGAGTTTGACGACGAAATTCTTTGTCAGATAAATTGACATTGTAGCCTTTGATTGACTCCAATTTATCCAGAGTACCGCCTGAAAACCCGAGTCCCCGTCCACTCATTTTTGCGACCGGAATTCCCATCGCAGAAACCATCGGCAGCACGACCAGTGTCGTTTTATCGCCAACACCGCCCGAAGAGTGTTTATCAACGGCATAGTCAATCACATCCGATAAATCTAGCATTTCACCGGAATGTGCCATTGCTAACGTTAGTGCAACCGTTTCATCCCGTGACATCCCCTGAAAATAAATTGCCATCAATAATGCCGACGCCTGATAATCCGGGATTTCTTCTGCGGTGTATTTTTCAATAAACCAGTCAATCTCTTCTGTTGATAACGCTTGCCCATCGCGTTTCTTCTCGATAATATCAACTGCACGCATGATATTCTCCTATTTAAGAAAGTGTGTGTAATGGTAGTTATAATACTCTGGATGTTAGGATTTGCACTACTCCATAGCCTGACCGCCGATAAACGGGTGAAAACATGGATTGGTGATACCTTCGGTGAACGCTTCCGTCAGGGATGGTATCGCTTATTTTACAATATCGTTTCAGTTGTAACGCTAGCACCGCTATTTCTCCACATGGCAAGTATCTCAGAAGTAATTTACAGCGTACCTGGATGGCTAAATCCTGTTTTCCGTGTGCTGCAAATTATCGGTCTTATTGGCGCGGCAATTTCAATTTTACAGATTGATTGGATGCGTTTTGCCGGCTTACGACAGTTAATGGCATATTTTTCCGGTGCGGATTTGCCACTTGCCGATGAACCACTCAAAACAGATGGTTTGTATGGTTTTGTGCGTCATCCACTCTATTTATTTTCATTGATGTTGCTGTGGTTCTCTCCGACTCTGACCAATACAGGCTTGTTTTTCAATATTGCTGCCACAGGTTACTTTGTTTTCGGGTCAATTATAGAAGAACGACGCATGATTGATTATTATGGTGAAACTTACCGGGAATATCGTGGAAAAGTTCCCTGGCTCATTCCCTTTATCCCCTCGCGTGGATAACGTATAATAGGCGCAAGGAAACGTTAACATTTGCAGGGTATTCAATATACCAGATATAAATCAATTCAAATAAAGGTGTCTCAGACGTGTCTCAAAAAATCAGAGCTAAAAATCAAGCTAAAAATCAACAGCTACTTGTCATTGGTGGTGTTGTCGCCATAGCGATTGTTGTATTTGGCATTGTATTGTATTTTGCCGCCCCGAAAACAACCCGCCTCGATTATGGCAATTATGTTGCAGACCTGGATGACAACGGCGAATTCATTCGTGTCGAAGGTGAGCCATTTGTCATAACCGAACGTACTACCGATGGTGGTTTTGTAATCGGCAACCCTGATGCTGCAATTACGGTTGTTGCATTCGAAGATTTCCTCTGCCCCCATTGCCAGGATTATCAACCAACAATCAAGCGTTTCATTGAAGATTATGTTTTCACCGGACGTGCCCGTTTCGAGTTCCGTATGTTGCCGATTTCTAATTCGTCAGGACTATTCTTTTCCCTGGTTGAATGTTCCGCAGAAGTTAGTGATGACCCGGCAGCTTTCTGGTACGCACACGATGAAATGTTTGCTTTAACAACAACCAATGGTATCAGCCTTCAGGGTAGTGACTTTGCCCGCGCTATCGGCGAACCCTATGGTACATTGCTTGACTGTACAGATACAGCCACACAGTATCAGACCGATCAGGCTCTTGCCGGACAATATCAGCAAATTACTGGAACACCTGCTGTGGCATGGCGTTTGAATGGTGGAAATCTGCGTCTCGATACCATCAACCGTCGCCCGTCTTATGACGAATTAGCGACCCTCGTTGAAGTGTTCGGACAGGTACAGGTAAACCAATAACCGGAATGCCCCTCAATGCAGGGGCTTTTTTTGTTCCTCATAAAACCCTGCTATTATTGATGGTAAATCCACGCACAATAGGAGTTTCTTCATGAGCTATCCCGATTTTTACAATTCGCAGAAAGTTGGCACTCTATTTACACCGGACGCAAATGCTGCTATCTCCGCAGGGAATCACGCTGAAGTTGCTCCTGCTGATAATGACACATCAAAAACAGCGCTCCTCTTGATTGATGCACAGGTCGATTTTATTCATGAGGATGGGGCATTAAGTGTTCCCGGGGCAGTTGAGGATACACGCCGCACGATTGAATGGATTTTCGATAATGTCGGGACGATTACTAAAATATTCGCGTCTCTGGATAGTCATCTTCCCACCCAGGTATTTTCTCCCTCATGGTGGATCGATTCCGCAGGTAATCATCCTGCGCCCTTCACGGTAATTGCACATGATGAAGTCAAATCCGGCACATGGAAAGCACTTTATCAGCCTGAATGGTCTCTGGAATATACCGAACGTCTCGAAGAAAATGCCAAAAAACAATTGATGATCTGGCCCTATCATACTCTGATTGGTACACCCGGACACAATATTACCCCGGCACTCTACGAAGCAATAACCTATCATTCAGCCGCCCGACAAACATCTGTGGAATTTATTGTCAAAGGGACTGTTCCCGAAGTTGAACATTACAGTATTTTTGAGCCAGAAGTGAAACCCGCCGACTCAGGTGATGCTGCACTGAACAAATCGTTATTGGATGATTTGGCGACTTATGACCGGATTTATGTTGCGGGTCAGGCAAAAAGCCACTGTGTTTTGGAATCTGTTACCTCAATGATGCGTTATTTCGATGGTCGCCCTGATGTCATTGAGAAAATCCACGTTCTCAAAGATGCAATGTCCTCTGTAGCCAATCCAGATATTGATTTCGACGAAATAGCCGAAAATGCTTTTAGCCAATTTGAGCAACATGGTCTTAAAGTGACGACAACATCAGAGAGCTAAATTATCGGGGCGATTGTGTGTCGCCCCGTTTCACTATTTGTCCCAGAACATCTCAGGCAAATCAAGAGAATGTTGCGGGCGTTTTCCTGTAACCTCACAGCCCTCCCATTCAATTTGCATCAACGAGACATAATCCGTATAGGCAACCTCTTCATCAGGATTATCAGAGAATTGCCATTCTGCCACTTCACGCACCTGTAATTTCCCCTTGCGACGCTTGATAATCACCATGAATGGCAATCGTTGATACATCTGATTCACCATAAATTCTGCCTGTGTACCATCAGACATCCGTGCCAGCATTCCGAGAGAACTTGCCAGACGTTTCGATTCCGATGCACCACGAAATGACCAGATTTGACGGGGTACATCCTCATTACTCAGCAATGGTGCAATTGCTTCCGGCTCATCATTACGAATTTCATCAATGACAATCGTTTTTGCGTCTTTTTCGAGGGCATTTTTGATTTGTTCGCCGAAAGTCACACCTGCGTCATCATCAACTGCCCATTTTGTGGATAGCCGTTCTGCGCTATCCGGTAAAATAAGTTCACTCGCCCGTTCTACTGATACTAATGCTTGTCCGTTCAGATTTTCTAATAGCATGGATAACAGAGTCGTCTTGCCGGATTCAGTGTCCCCGACAATGATGAATCCGTGTTGCGATTGCACAATTGCTTCGAGTAATTGGCGGTTTTTTTCGTTTAGAATCTCTTTTTCGACCCACTCATCCAGAGTTGGTGCTTGTGACGGATGTACACGAATATCGACTGCCATTTCCGGGACAAAAGGTGGCGACGCAACACTCAGAGAGACTCTCCGTCCGTTAATCGTCAAACCTGTTTCAATAATGGGAATATCATCATGCAACGCTGCTCCTGCATGATGCAACAGGCGCTTGATGACCCGTTGCATATGGGGCGTATCATCAAAAACGGGGTCAAGTGCCTGTAATTCTCCGGCAGGTGCATAGCGTACTCCGATTTTTCGTGCGCCTTCCAGGGTGATTGTAGACACTGTTTCATCTTCAAAGAGCGGGTCTAAAGGACCATAACCAAAAATTTCTGCATTGGCTTTCGCGATGATGCGTGCCTGTTCTTGCAAACTCAGTTGAACCGATTCCACCCCGAAAATGTATTCCGCGATGTCCCGTACCAGTTTGCGCCGATCAACATCAGATGTGCTTGCCTTGATAGCATCAGACTCCCCTTCACCATGTTCTAAATCAAATTCCTGTACGATTCGCTCTACCAGACCGGAAACTGAAATAGTACGTCCGGTGCGGGATGTCAACAACTCCGGTTCGCGCTCATTTTCTTCTGCATCCTGTTCGGGATTAATGCCATTAGGACTATCACTCATGTAAATTTCCTCAGTTTTCTGCGACATTATATGTAATTATAGTCTTGATCTAAAAAATGTAATCGAATGTGCTATACTATCGTGTCTTTTCTTAAAATTAAGCAGATAGATACAGTGAGTATACCAATGCAAGATATTGTCGTTACCGGTTCGATTGCCTACGATTATCTGATGCGCTTTCCGGGCAGCTTCAGAGAACATATTGTGATAGAAGCCCTGGAACAGGTGAGTTTGAGCTTTCTTGTTGAAGATATGACTAAGCACTGGGGTGGTGTTGCTGCAAACATCGCTTTTAATATGGCAAAACTTGGCTTACGCCCCCGTCTGATGGGTACAGTTGGGCGTGATTTCCCGGATTATCGTCGCTGGCTGGAAGATGTCGGTGTCGATACCAGTACCGTTCAGCAGCATGATGATGTATTTACCGCCTCGTTTTTCTGTAATACCGATGTCGAGAACAATCAGATCGCATCATTCTATAGTGGCGCGATGGCAAAATCAGCGAATTACAAATTGGCAGATATGTCAGGCAACACCTCACCTGATCTCGTTATCATTTCGCCAAGTGACCCGACCGCTATGACCAATCTGACTAATGAATGTCGTGAACGTGATCTCAGATTTGTCTATGACCCGAGTCAGCAGATTGCACGCATGGATGGTGAAACGCTCAAACATGACATGCAGGGCGCATACTTGATGGTCATTAACCAGTATGAGTCCAACATGGTCATGAAGAAAACAGGCATGTCGATGGATGAACTCCGCAATGCAGTTGACTTGCTTGTCATTACACATGGCGGTGATGGTTCAGAAATTTTCACGAATGGTGATGTAATCAAAGTTCCTGCTTTTGCACCTGACGCAATCATTGATCCGACAGGAGCAGGGGATGCTTTCCGTGCTGGATTCATTACAGGTCTTTCGAAAGAATTCTCTCTGGAAGTCTGCGGCGCAATTGGTGCATTATGCGCGACCTACGTCCTCGAACATAATGGTCCTCAGAGCAAAAATTACACTATTGTGGAGTTTGTAGAACGTTTACGCCAGCATTATAATGACAAAGGTGTCTTAGACGCGCTTCTGGTACAGGAAACGGCATAAGTCTGGAACAAAAAAGAGGCTGATGAAGTGTCAGCCTCTTCTGTATTGCTTGTTAGAGATTTATTCGCCGTTGAGAATGTAGTTGATTGCTGCTTCCAGTTGCGGATCAGGATCACCATCTACAAAATTGACTTCATCCAGTTCGACGATAATATCCGGTGTGATACCAACTTCGTGAATCCAGCGACGGCTCGGGAGCAGATAACGTGCAATCGTCAAACGCACAGCACCGTTATTGCTGAGTGGTTGAATTGTCTGAACTGTGCCTTTACCAAATGAAATTTCTCCGACGACAATCGCAACACCACTATCTTGCATAGCACCGGATACCAGTTCGGAGGCACTGGCACTATTTTCATTTACCAGAACAACAATCGGGACTGTTACACCTGCGTAATTGCCATTCGCTTCAAAAGTCTGTTCTGTACCATCTGCGAATGATTCGTAGAGGATAACACCATCTTCAATAAACGCACTGGCAACATCGACTGCTGATGTCAACGTACCACCTGGATTGTCCCGTAAATCGAAGATCAAACCATTCGTTGAATTGACATCCAGGGTTTCAATCGCTTCGTCAAGCTGTGTACGTGAACGGTCATTGAAATCTGCCATGCTGATATAAGCGATATTTGGCTCTTCCAGCAACTCATAGTCAACATTGGGCACTTCGAATCGGACGCGGGTAATCGTAAGTGTGACTTCTTCTTCCCCGCGCAGGAAGGTTATTGTGACCTGTGTACCGGCATCGCCACGTACAACATTACCGAGTTGTGTCTGGTCAAATCCACGAACGTCAATGCCATCAACTTCTATGAAAATGTCACCGGGCAACACACCTGCTTCTTCTGCGCCTGTGTCTTCAAAGACCTGCTGTACCTGGATTTGATTCTCATCGTTGGTGAAAATGACTACACCGATACCTTCGACATCGCCGGATAACTGGGTCGTGAAGTTTTCAAATGATTCAGGGTCTAAATAACTGCTGAAATCATCCCCGAGTGAATCAATCATCCCGGCAATTGCCCCGTCAATCAAGGTGTCTACGTCAATTTCATCATTTGCAACATAACGTGATTGAATCAGTTGGAATGTTTCATATAAGGGTGCAAATGCTTCATCTGTGTCCCCGATTGCCTGAACGTCACTCTGCGCTTTGCTGATTGTTGTATTTAAACCACCAATAGCGTAACCGGCTAGAAAAATTACAACAAATAACAAGCCCGTTGATAGTTTTTGGTGGTGCTTCCGCACAAATTCCATTAATCTACTCCAGATTCTGTTTGAATTGCTACTATAATAGATTACCACAGGTTTTAGAATAAGTTGTGAATACGAGGTTACGATTTGCCTATGCCGACTGAGCTTGAACGGAAAATTTTTAAGGGAATAGCTCTTGCAGATGCGATGGGAACAGCCACACAGGGCTTATCACTGAACGGGATTCACAGCAAATATGGCAGTGAAGGCATTCAATCTCCTCCTATCCCGCTCCTAATTTCAGACGGGACACAGCAGGCAATTGCTGCATATTCCACAAAAAATTTAGAGACTATCACTTCAACAGAGCTAAACAACCTCTCATTTGCAGCGCTTGCTGGCATCACTTTTCAGATGAATGATGCAATGTTGCCCCGCATGTGTTCAGACCTCAAAAATGACCCGGATAAAGAGCATCAGCAATCAATCCTCGCAGGTATCGCAACCGCATATGTGATGACCCTGGCACTTGATGACATTCATCCAGAGCAATATTTGGCAAAAGTTTGGGAATTATGTTCCGGCATTGATGAAGAATTTGATATGACCATCCGCAAAATCGGACACGTTTTAGGCTGGGGCAGTGAAATTCATGCCATACGCCATCTCGGAGACGGTAAACAACCGTATGAGATAGTGACACTGGCACTCTATTGTGTCATGCGATACCCCGATAGCTATGTCGATGCAGTATGCCGTGCTGCCAATACTCCGGGAAATAGCCATATCATTGCTGCAATAACAGGTGCGATTATGTCTGCCCGAAATGGGGTAGATGATATACTGCAAGACTGGCAAAATCTTGTAGATTTAGAAAATTTATTCTAAAATTAAGCGGTTTATTTGTCAGGAGGAATATATGTTAGATAGAAATGCCCTGCGTGATTATTGCCTGAGCATGACCGGGGCTTATGAAGAATTCCCTTTTGGACCCGAAGCGGCTGTTTTCAAAGTAAAGGGCAAGATGTTTGCATTGATTCCGGTCGATGTAACACCGCCATCTATTAGTCTGAAATGCGATCCTGTGGAAGCGGCTATTCTACGTGAGACCTATGAATCCGTGATTCCGGGCTATCACCTGAACAAAAAGCACTGGAATACAGTTTCAATTGATGGTGAAATCGAAGATGAACGTGTCAAAGAGATGATTGAGGATTCGTATATTCTGGTGAGACAAAAACTCAAGAAGAGTGAGCGTACAGCGCTGGAAAAGGAAGAAACTGCCTGAACCAAAAAGTGCATCTCAATTTCAGATGCACTTCTTCTTGCTGAATTTAGAGCGGCACTGCGACCACAATGACGCGATTTTGATATTGGCTACCGTCATATGAATCGCGCTGGCAGGTAATCAATGA